>Ga0316190_10001935_pt1 | contig 15060 bp, 14 predicted proteins | sample Eddworburrow2_MG_FD_204929 | JGI IMG/M metagenome (GOLD analysis project Ga0316190, IMG submission 204929) | Coastal sediment microbial communities from Maine, United States - Eddy worm burrow 2 | ecosystem: Environmental > Aquatic > Marine > Coastal > Sediment | place: USA: Maine | collected... | reverse complement strand
CAAGGTCCGCGATGCTGTCAGGAACGGCACCGGTCTCGCGATGTAACTCCTCGACTGGACCGGCAACCTGGATTGGGTTGCCGGTCTTCTGCCATTGCAGGCTTTCCGGCTTGTTTGAATTTCAGCCACGATGCTGGCTGAAGAAAGTTTCGAGGTTGTGATGCTCGTCCTTGTCGCCGTTCTGGTTGTCCTGGCCTTCTTCTACGGAAAGTCACGCGGGTCGGCGTTCGGCACCGGCGAGGGCAAGCTTCATTCGCTTCCCTACTACCATGGGTATTTTGTCGCCCTGATGGTCGCAATCCCGTTGTTGATACTGACGGTGTTATGGCCTGCACTGAGTGCGTTTTACATTGAAAGCCAGACACTTGCAGTGTTGCCTGCCGACCTGCAACCGGCAAACGGGTTGGCGCGCGATGCGGTCATGCGTGACATTCGGTTGCTCGCATCAGGCGTCTTATCCGACCCGGACGGCCTCAGTGCCTATCCGCAGGGCATGCGGGCAGCCGGTGCTGTTTTCGCCAAACTGCAATCAGCTTCGGGCTGGCTGCAAATCACCATTGGCCTGTTGGTTGGTGTCGGGTCAGCCATGCTGGCATCCCGCAAACTGTCCACCAGGTTCCGCGCCCGCAATAGCGTGGAGCGCATTTTCCTGGCTGTGCTGATCATCTGCTCGGCTGTCGCCATCCTGACAACTGTCGGCATCGTGTTTTCGGTCATATTCGAGACGCTGCGGTTTTTCGCCAAGGTACCGGTGACCGAATTCCTGTTCGGCACCCAATGGAGCCCGCAAACCGCACTTCGTGTCGATCAGGTTGGCTCATCAGGTGCCTTTGGCGCAGTGCCTCTGTTCATCGGCACCACCCTGGTGATGCTGATCGCCATGTGTGTGGCCGGCCCGATCGGGCTGTTCGCCGCCATTTACATGGCCGAGTATGCCAGCCCGCGCGCGCGTTCGATCGCCAAGCCAATCCTGGAAGTGCTGGCCGGCATTCCAACTGTTGTGTTCGGTTTTTTCGCAGCCCTGTCAGTCGCGCCCGTGATGCGCAGATGGGGTGAGAGTGTCGGCCTGGAAGTCGCATCTGAAAGTGCCCTGGCCGCGGGCATTGTCATGGGCGTGATGATTATTCCCTTCATGTCTTCCTTGTCTGATGACGTCATCAATGCGGTACCGCAATCGCTGCGTGACGGGTCCTACGCCATGGGCGCCACCAGGTCGGAGACGGTCAAAAGGGTGGTGTTGCCGGCAGCGCTGCCGGGCATTGTTTCAGCGTTCATGCTGTCTGTGTCCCGCGCCGTTGGAGAAACCATGATCGTGGTCATGGCCGCAGGTCTCGCCGCCCATGCGGTCAGTTGGGATCTCATCGAAACATTCAATCCTCTGCAGGCAGTGACCACAGTCACGGTGCAGATTGCGACCCTGCTGGTCGGTGACCAGGAATTCGAGAGTTCCAAGACATTGTCTGCGTTCGCTCTCGGCTTCGTCCTGTTCTTCTTCACCTTGATCTTGAACATGATTGCGCTGCGCGTGGTCGCGCGCTTTAAGGAACAGTATGACTGATATGGCAAATCCGGTCCCGGCACGGGCAGGCAGGCCGCAGACAACCGTGATTGATGCAGCGCGCCTTAAAAAGCGTTATCGGGCGGAAGCCAGGTTCCGCTGGTATGGCATCGCAGCGATCGGTTTTGCCTGCGGCTTTCTGGTGCTGTTGCTGAGTGACATACTGCTTAAAGGCCTGCCGGCGTTCGAGGCCAATACCGTGACGCTGGATGTCATGCTGGATGACAGCAAGATCGACGCTGATGCAATCAGCAAGGGTAATTTCAATTCTATCGTCAACAATGCCATTCGGGCCCAGTTTCCCGGCGTCACATCGCGCAGCGACCGCCGCGCCTTGCCAAAACTGCTGTCATTTGATGCTGTCGACAAGGTGCGCAGGGAGGTCATCGCCAATCCGTCCCTTATCGGCACCACCCGGAGCTTTGACCTGAAGCTGTCCGATGAGGCCGACCTGTTCCTGCTGGGCATGAGCACGGATGAGTTTGATATTCCGGTGACCGGCAGTGTTTCGATAGAACAGATTGAAGACGGTTTCAGGCTGACCTCGAGTGGCAATGATTTTGCCGGTGTCCTGGCCAGGGTGAAGCAACGGCTTGAAACCCGGCGCGGCACGCTGTCACTGGACGCATCGAAACTGGAGCGGGTTCGCGATCGGCTGGCCGCTGAAATGCCGGTCGCCGAAGCCGCGGTGGCCGAAGCCGGGCCTGAAGCAACCGATACCCATCCTGCGAAACGCCGTCTGGCCAAGCTCCAGGCCGACACAAGCAGCGTGGCTGCAGCACTTGCGCGGCTCAAGGCCCAGACGGACGAGCTTTCTGATAGCATAAACAACCCTACGCGGGCAGAAACACTGACATCTGCACTGCCATCGTATTTTGTCAGGCTGCCCGAAAAAGGTGTGGTCAAGATTGCCGGGATCGGCAGCGACTACATCACCGGCCAGGCCTATATGCCGGTCGCGGCAACCGGTGCGGTGGCTGCGGGAAACTGGTCGCTGGTCGAGTATTCCCAGCCGGAAGCGGACCGTCGCATCAACGACAGGGAAATCATCTGGCTCACCAGTCTTCGCGATGCCGGCATGGTCAAGAGCGGGTTCAACTGGCCGTTCTTTCAACGTGGCGACAGCCGCGAAGCCGAAGTCGCCGGGGTTCTGGGCGGCATGGTCGGTTCAGCGCTCACGCTGCTGGTCACTTTGCTGTTGTCACTGCCGATCGGGGTCGCTGCTGCGATCTACCTGGAAGAGTTTGCGCCGCGTAACCGGCTCACCCAGCTGATTGAAGTGAATATCAACAATCTCGCTGCCGTGCCGTCAATCGTCTTTGGCCTGCTTGGGCTCGCTGTTTTTCTGAATTTCTTCGGCCTGCCGAGATCGTCAGCGATGGTCGGCGGCATGGTCCTGGCCCTGATGACACTGCCGACCATCATCATTGCCTCGCGCGCTGCCCTGCGGGCGGTTCCGCCGTCAATCCGGGAAGGGGCTCTGGGCGTCGGTGCGTCTCACCAGCAGGCGGTGTTCCATCATGTCCTGCCGCTGGCCATGCCGGGCATCCTGACCGGTACCATCATCGGAATGGCTCAGGCGCTTGGTGAAACAGCGCCGCTTTTGATGATCGGCATGGTCGCCTTTATTGTGGATGTGCCGGGCGGGTTCAGTGATGCGGCAACGGTTCTGCCCGTACAGATCTTCCTGTGGTCTGATCTGCCTGAAGCGGCATTCCAGGCCAAGACGGCCGGGGCAATCATGGTTTTGCTCGGCTTTCTGTTCCTGATGAATGCGGTTGCCGTAGTCCTGCGCAAGCAGTTTGAGCGCCGCTGGTAATACCTGTGATTTTTGACTTTGGTTCGAATGGAGCAATAAAATGGATGCTGCGGTAGTGGAAACTGACACACATCATAAAGCCATCATGACCCCGGCTGAGCCGTTGATCATGCAGCAGCGCGCACCGAAGATCGTGACCGAGAATGTCACCGTCCACTACGCTGAAAAGCAGGCTATTTTCCCGCTGGACATCAGTATTCCCGACCGCGCCGTATCTGCTTTTATCGGCCCGTCGGGGTGCGGCAAGTCGACGTTTTTGCGCTGCATGAATCGCATGAACGATACCATTCCGATCTGCCGGGTCGGCGGCAGGATCACCATAGACGGCAGCGATATATATGACCCGGACCTGGATGTTGTGCAGTTGCGGGCACGTGTCGGCATGGTGTTCCAGAAGCCCAATCCGTTTCCAAAATCGATCATGGAGAATGTCGCCTATGGTCCGCGTATTCACGGCCTGGCTCAATCCAGGACTGATCTCGAGGAAATCGTTGTCAAGTCGCTGAAGCGCGCCGGTCTGTTCGAAGAGGTCAAGGACCGCCTTGATGCGCCCGGCACCGGTCTTTCCGGAGGTCAGCAACAGCGGCTGTGCATTGCACGTGCCATCGCGGTCAACCCGGATGTCATCCTGATGGATGAACCGTGCTCGGCGCTGGACCCGATTGCCACGGCCCGCATCGAGGAGCTTATTGACGAATTGCGCGAGAATTACTGTATCGTGATTGTGACGCATTCCATGCAGCAGGCCGCGCGCGTGTCGCAGCTCACCGCGTTCTTCCATCTCGGCACACTGGTCGAAGTAGGAGACACCGAAGCGATTTTCACCAATCCGCAAGAGCGCCGCACACAGGATTATATCATGGGCCGGTTCGGCTGAGCTGTCGCCGGCATCATTGCCCATACCAGAAAGGTTGAGACAGAATGACCACGCATATTGTTTCTGCATTCGATGAGGATCTTGGAAAACTGCGCAATCTCATCGCCCAGATGGGCGGCCTGGCGGAAGATCAGTTCGGCAAGGCCATCGAAGCATTGTCCACGTCGGATCGGGTCAAGGCCGAGCATATCATAGCAGCCGATGACAAGATTGATGCCCTGGAAAAGGAAGTCGAGAACAATGCCATCAAGCTGATTGCCATGCGCCAGCCCATGGCGGCAGATTTGCGCGCCATCATGGTTGCCATCCGTATTTCGTCGGATCTGGAACGCATCGGCGACCTGGCCAAGAATATTGCCAAGCGAACCCTTGCGGTGAACGAGCCATTGCCGCGTTCGGTCAATGCCGGGATGAACCGGATGGCGGACCTTGCTCTGGAGCAACTGGCCGATGTGCTGGATGCCTATGCAAGCCTTGATACCCAGAAGGCCAATGACGTCTGGCACAATGACAGCCGCATAGACACTCTCTACAATTCGGTTTTTCGCGAACTGCTGACCTACATGATGGAAGACGCACGCACCATCGGCATGTGTACCCACCTGCTGTTCGGCGCCAAGAACATCGAACGCATTGGTGATCACACGACCAATATTGCCGAGAACATTCATTATCTGGTGACCGGAGATACCATTGATGGTCCGCGGCCGAAGGAAGACAGTACGTCCCTGACCCCTATTGAGTCGCGCGCAACAAAATAACCGTTTGATACGGCCATACGGAGCCTGCGAATGCCTGCAAGTGTATTGATTGTTGAAGACGAAGAGCCGATTCAGGAATTGCTCGCCTACAATTTTGAAGCCGAAGGCTACACGGTGCGCACTCTCGACGGGTCGGAAGATGTGGTGCGGGACGTGCTCAATGATACACCGGACCTGATTGTGCTGGACTGGATGCTGCCCAACCTGTCGGGCATAGAAATCTGCCGGGCTCTCAGGGCGCGCTCTGAAACCCGCGACGTGCCCATCATCATGTTGACGGCGCGCGGTGAGGAACCCGAGCGGGTGCGCGGTCTGGTCACCGGTGCCGACGATTATGTGGTCAAACCGTTCTCGGTGCCGGAGCTTCTGGCGCGGGTGAAGTCGCTCTTGCGCCGGTCCAGTCCCGATGCCGTTGCCGATGTGTTGCAGGCTGGAGATATCTCTCTCGACCGCCGCACACGCCGGGTTCAGCGCTCCGGCCGTGATATCGACCTGTCGCCGACCGAATTCAAACTGCTCGAACACATGATGCAGACACCGGGACGTGTCTACACACGCTCGCAACTGCTGGATTCAGTCTGGGGCAGGGATGTCTATGTGGATGAGCGCACTGTGGATGTGCATGTGGGCAGGCTGCGCAAGTCCATCAGCCGGGCCCGGGAAGTAAATCCGATCCGCACCGTGCGCGGCATGGGCTATTCGTTTGACGAGCGCTTCGGTGCGGTCAAAGCCTGATTACGCTTGATTGCCGACACAAAAAACCCGGTGGAGCAGGTGCGCCACCGGGGTTTTTTAAACCTGTTGCGGTTTGGTTTTCAGCCCGTGCGGCGGCTCCTGTCGCGTTGTGGCTGATAGGCAAGGGCCGCATGACCGGCACAATATGGTGCGCCGTCCTTGGGTGCCTTGCCGCAGAAACAGAATTCTTCACTGCCGGGATCGCCAATCGGCCAGCGGCAGGTCTTGTCGGACAGCATCAGTATGGTGACCCGTTCACCAACCGGTATATCGGCAATATGGATCGGTACCGGTTCCAGAATCGGTTCAGGTTTCACCGACGCCAGAGGCTTGAGTGCGTTATTGCCTGACACGCGCGGCGCATTGCCGGCGACACTTGCCCTGCCGGGATGGCTGGGTTCACGTGTCTTGCGGGTGCGTGGTGTTGATACCCGCGCCCGTGTCACGCGTCCTGACAGCCCCATGCGGTGCACCTTGCCGATGACGGCGTTACGGGTCACACCGCCGGCGAGCTTTGCTGCAATCTGGCTGGCGCTCAGGCCTTCGGCCCACAACTTCTTCAGCAACTCGACCCGGTCGTCGGTCCAGGGAAGTTTTTGCGGGGGCTCACCCGGTAATTGTTCATCGCTCACGAGCGGAATCCTTCTTCATTCGCCGGCCATTATCGGCTCGGCGTGAAACGCATATGTACGGACAGAAATCGCTACATTTCGTAGACTGTGATCGGGACCCTACTAAATAGGCTGAATCTGGCGCAAGAGTCAGGCGAGGGATTTCACCGGTTTTCCCCAGCTTCGGCCCAAAAACATGGTTAATGACAAGTTAATCCCCAGCTTTGTGGCAGGTCGATGCGGCGTTCTGACTCAGGCAGGCCGGATAATCCGATTTTGAGACCAAATAAGGCAAATTTCTACACCGGGAGTTCGCGTTGCCAATGCACGAAAAACACAATATACTGACTTTTCGACGATATTCGCGCCGCCGCTTGCCGGTGGCGTTTGCTGTTTGAAGGCTTGGCGCGTCCTGAAAGGTCTGTTTGAGTATGACACAAGCTGTTCTGCCGACGTATAATCGCACGGCGTTTTCCATTGAAAGCGGTGAAGGCGCATGGGTAAAGGCCTCTGACGGACGCACTCTGCTTGATTTCGGCGCAGGTATTGCGGTCAATTCACTGGGGCATTGTCACCCGCATCTGGTGGAAACCCTCAAGAAGCAGGCTGAAAAGCTCTGGCATACGTCAAATCTGTACCGCATTCCCGAAGGCGAGCGCCTTGCTGAACGTCTTTGTGAGGCGAGCTTCGCAGATACGGTGTTTTTCACCAATTCAGGTGCGGAAGCGATGGAATGCTCCATCAAGATGGCACGCAAGTACCACGCCGCTTGCGGTCATCCTGAGAAATTCCGCCTGATCACGTTTGAAGGCGCGTTTCACGGCCGCACACTGGCAACCATAGCCGCCGGCGGCCAGCAAAAGTATATCGACGGCTTTGGTCCTGCCGTGGAAGGCTTTGACCAGGTGCCGTTTGCCGATCATGAAGCAGTTGAAAAAGCCATCGGGCCTGAAACCGCCGGCATCCTGATAGAACCCATCCAGGGTGAAGGCGGCATCAGGCCGGTGCCTGCCAAATGTCTCAAGGGATTGCGCGAGCTGTGCGACAAGCACGGCATCCTTTTGGTGTTCGACGAGATCCAGTGTGGCATGGGCCGTACCGGTAAACTGTTTGCGCACCAGCACTCGTCCATCGTGCCTGACATCATGGCATCGGCAAAAGGCATTGGTGGCGGTTATCCGCTGGGCGCCTGCCTTGCAACCTCGGAAGCGGCCAAGGGCATGGTTGCCGGGTCTCACGGCTCTACCTATGGCGGCAATCCGATGGCCATGGCCATCGGCAATGCCGTACTCGACGTGGTTCTGGAGGAGGGTTTTCTGGATCATGTAGATCAGATGTCGTTGCTGTTGAGCCAGAAGCTTGCAGGCCTGACAGACGAGTTTCCTGATATGCTTTCCGGTGTGCGCGGCACCGGCCTGATGCTTGGCCTGGAATGCAAGGTTGCAAACACCGAGCTGCAGGCGGCCTGCGTGTCCAATGATCTGCTGGTCGTGGCAGCCGGTGACAATGTCGTGCGCCTGCTGCCGCCGCTGACCATTACCGCCGATGAAGTGTCTCAGGCTGTCACGCGCATTGAAGCAGCTTGCCGACAGCTTCGATCATCGAGCGCCAGCAACTAGAAATTCGTTTCAATTTGAGGCCCAACGCCTCGCACCAAGGGGTTCCGGCATTTATCATGTCTGACACAATGAAATCATTTTTGGATATCTCGGGCGTCTCGACCGACGACCTCAATGCAATACTGTCCGGCGCATTGTCTGCAAAGCGCGCCCGCGCCGGATTGCCAAAGGGTGTCGCAGACGGTCAGCGTCCGCTTGAAGGCCACGTGCTGGCCATGATCTTTGAAAAACCGTCAACCCGGACGCGCGTGTCGTTCGATGTTGCAATCCGTCAACTGGGCGGTGAGTCACTTGTGCTGTCGGCTGCTGATCTGCAGCTTGGCCGTGGTGAGACGGTGGGCGACACAGCCCGTGTCCTGTCCCGCATGGTCGATGTCATCATGCTGCGGACACATGGTGAGGAAAACCTGCACGAGCTTGCAGCAGAGGCAACGGTGCCGGTGATCAACGGGCTGACAGATACATCGCATCCGTGTCAGATCATGGCGGACCTGCTGACCTTGCAGGAGCACAAAGGCGCCATACCCGGCAAGTCCGTCGCCTGGGTGGGCGACGGCAACAATGTGCTGACATCGTGGATCCATGCTGCCGGCAAGCTCGACTTTGAACTGCGGGTGGCGACGCCACCGGAACTTGCTCCCGACGATGCAGCACTTGAATGGGCCTCAGCCAATGGCGTAAAGCTGCAGCTGGGCACCGACCCGCACGATGCGGTGTCCGGTGCCGACTGCGTGGTCACCGATACCTGGGTTTCAATGAACGACAAGGATGCAGCAAACCGGCATAATCTGCTGATGCCCTATCAGGTAAATGACGCCCTGATGGCGCGTGCCGACAAGGACGCCGTCTTCATGCACTGCCTCCCGGCGCACCGGGAAGAAGAGGTCACAGGTTCCGTCATAGATGGCGCGCAGTCGGTGGTCTTTGATGAGGCGGAAAACCGGCTCCATGCGCAAAAAGCCATTCTGCGCTGGTGTCTCGGCAAGCTTTAGGAAATTTGAGAATGGGTCCTGCCCCTAAACCCTCGATGCTCGACATAACCACCGTGATTTCGGTGGAGGACGCGGTGCTGCCGTTTGAAATCAAGCCACTTGGCGTGCGCGGCCGTGTGGTGCGCCTTGGCGGTATCCTCGATGATATCCTGAACCGTCATGATTACCCGATGGCCGCGTCTGCAATCCTGGCAGAAGCTGTTGCACTGGTGGCCATGTTCGGTGCCATGCTGAAGTTCGATGGCAAGTTCATCCTGCAGACGTCAACCGATGGGCCGGTGTCCATGCTGGTGGCGGACTTTGTGTCACCCGACCAGGTCAGGGGCTATGCGCGTGTCGATGTTGATGCGCTTGCCCGCCTGGAGGCGGACGGCGCCGTTACAGCCAAGTCCGTGATCGGAAACGGGCATCTCGCCATGACGGTTGACCAGGGTGAGGACATGGAGCGCTACCAGGGTATTGTCGGGCTCGACAATGCCACACTGGTTGATGCAGCCCATGACTATTTCCGCCAGTCCGAACAAATTCCGACCCTGTTGCGCCTGGCGTCAGGCCCGCTGGTTGGCCGTGCGGGCCAGCAGGACAAGTGGCGCGCCGGCGCCATCATGATCCAGCATCTGCCGGAAGACGGCGGCATCAGCCCGATGCCGGTCTATTCCGGCGATGATCCGTCAGGCAATGGCGAGCCGGAGGTGGATGAAGACGACAACTGGCGCAAGGCGAAACTGTTGCTGGAAACCGTCGAGGATCATGAACTGATTGATCCGCTGCTGTCATCCGAACGCGTGCTGTACCGGTTGTTCCATGAAGATGGCGTCACCGTTTATCCGGAACTGAAACTGCAGCGCTACTGTTCCTGTTCGGCAGACCGGCTGAAGGGCATTCTTGCCAACATGCCCGCAGACGACAAGGCGCACATGGCCGAGGATGGCAAGATAGATGTGAAATGCGAATTCTGCTCGGCCAGTTACCGCTTTGATGCAGATGAGATTCTCAAATCCGTTTAGAACTCACGCTTTGAGGCGAGACGCGCAATAGATGTCACCAAATCCCCTGACGTCACCCCAGCGAAGGCTGGGGGGTGGAGTCACGTTTGAAGTGCAACACGGTTGAACATCTGATTGAAGACCTCGTTTGGGGGTTTGTAGTTGAGGCACTTTCTTGGCGCATTGTTGTACCTGTCTGTGATGAACTGCAACTGTTGTGCCGGGATGGCTGCCAGGTCTGACTTTCTCGGCAATGATCGCCTGAGCCTTGAGATGGCGTTTTTCACACCACCTTTTTGCCATGGCGCATGAGGATCACAGAAGTAGGTGCCACATGCCAGCAGGGGTTTGAGCTCATGATGCAAGGCAAACTCGGTGCCATTGTCGAAAGTGATGCTCTGGCGCAAATGGCCTGGCAGCTTGGCAAGGAAGCCTGAAAGCCGATCTGCGACAGGCCGGGCAGCCTTGGAAGGCTGGCGCATGAGGGTTGTGAACCTGGAGGTTCGTTCATGCAGCACCAACACGGCCTGACCATAGCGGGAAAACAGCATCAGATCGGCTTCCCAGTGGCCGGGTTTTGTGCGTGACGTAACCGATCGGGGCCGTTCATGGATGCTAACGCGCTGTTTTATATGCTCAACCGGACTGATACCACCGCGCTTGAGTTTACCTCTGCGGTGTTTTGCCCGTGGCAGCAGCCTGTGCCAGTAATCCTTCTGGGCTGAACGATGGTAGATGAAGCGATAGATTGACTCATGACTGATCTGCATGTGAGCGTTATGCAGTGCCAGCCGGCCTGCAATCATCTGTGGTGACCATCCCATCGCAAGGCGGTCGCGAACAAGTGCACGCAGTGCTGGCTGGTGCGCCAGCTTGAAGCGACAGTCCCATCGTCTTCGTCGCAAGGCCAGTTGACGGGCGCGTTCACCCTCATACTCCCCGTTCCATTGTTTTGTTGGTTTTGCATTGCGTTTCAGTTCACGGCTGACCGTACATGCGGCTCTGCCAAGCTGGCGCGCAATTTCTCTGATCGACTGGTTCGCCTTACGCAACAAATCGATCTTGATCCGCTCTACTAGAGACAGATGAACATAACTCTTTCCCATCGCAACAACACCTTAGCAGGTGTTGCACTTGTTACGTGAATCCAAGGGATCCAATGCCACCGCAAGACCAGGTATGCGTTGGAAGATGGATTCCAGCCTTCGCTGGAATGACGACAATGTGGGAGTTGTTCAGGGTCGGAGAACGGCCCGCCGAAGGCGGATAAGCTGTTCGACCACCAATAATGCAACCCAGCCCGGCAGCATTCGGTCTTGCGCATGGCACGCGAATGATGAGAATCCCGTGCAGTATTCCTTTCCCTCCGAAAAGTATCTCCATGACCGCTGGCAAACAGGAATTTCTTGACGGCTTCAGGCTGGTTTTGCCCATTCTGGTGGCTCCGATATCGTTTTCCTTCATTACCGGTGCCACCAGCGTGCAAAAGGGCCTGTCCGCATTCGAGGCGACCTTGATGAGCGCCAGCGTGTTTGCCGGCGGTGGTCAGTTGCTGGCGCTGGAAGTCTGGTATGAGCCGCAAGCCTGGCTGCTGGTCATGCTGGCCGCGATCTCTATCAATGTGCGGTTTGCGCTGCAGGCTGCATCGGTGCAGCGCAAGATCAATCATTTCACGCCGCTGCAGCGCTGGCTGACGATCGCAACGCTTACTGATCCGGCGTGGGGGATGAGCGAAGTGCGTCATCTGAGCAGGCAGGTTACGTTCTGGTTCATCTCGGGCATCACCGTGCCGATCTATCTGATCTGGGTTTTGGGCACGCTCGCCGGCGCGCTGCTGGGCAAGCTCATCGATGACCCGACCAGGCTGGGGCTTGATTTTGGCTTTATCGGTATTTTCATTGCCTTGGCCCTGCCGTTCTGGAAACGCACCGGAGCCCTGCCGGTTGCGGTTGCAAGCGGGGCTGTGGCCATCGCTGCCAAGCTTGCCGGCTTTGCAGCCTTGTATGTCTTCATTGGCGCGATGGCGGGCGTTGCGATGGCAGGACTTATGGCTCATCGCAAGGCAAAGCGGGCGCAGATGCCATGACGATGGATCCGTATAATCTGACCCTGATCCTGCTGGTTACGCTGGCAACATTTACCATGCGCGCCGTTGGCGCGGTCGTCATGGCGCGGGTTGAACTGGGTCCAATTTCCTCGGCGGCGTTTGAGGCGATGCCGGTGGCTGTGCTCACGGCGGTTATCGCGCCTGCGGTTTTGACGCAGGGCCTGCCGGAGGCTATTGCGGGAGGCATTGCCGTGCTTGTCGGACTGAAAGCGCCTACGGCCGTTGTGATTGTTGTGGCTATGGCCAGCGTGGCCGCCATGCGACATCTGCTGGGGTAGCCGACTTGGGTGCACGGACACAGGACTTCCCGGCACGGGCACTTGCCATCCTCCCGGTACTGGTCGCCACGGCACCGATCGCCCTGCTGTTCGGTACTCTGCCGCCGGCCGTGGCCGCGGGTGTGGCCAGCGTGGTGATCCTGCGAATGCTTACCGGCTGATCGGCGCGCAGGCTGTTTCCAGCCAGGCGCGGTCCTCGTCACTGTCCAGACGTGGCGCGATTTTTTTCACTACCTGGGCATGGTAGTTGTTGAGCCAGGCCAGTTCGGCATCTGTCATGATGGCGGGCTCCACAAGATTTCGATCTATGGGGGTAAAGGTCAGCGTCTCAAACCAGTGCATGGGACGCTCTCCGCCATCGATGGCTTCAGCCTCGCGCACCACGAGCAGGTTCTCAATGCGGATGCCGTACTCGCCAGCCTTGTAGTAGCCGGGTTCATTGGACATGATCATGCCCGGTTGCAGCACGGTCCTGTCGGCCTTTGAAAAGCGCTGCGGACCTTCATGCACCGACAGGTAACTGCCAACGCCATGACCGGTGCCGTGATCAAAGTCGAGACCAGCTTCCCACAGCGGTGCCCGGGCTATCGGATCAAGATGGCCACCGGTGGTGCCGGACGGGAACCTTGCGCGGGACAGATTGATCATGCCGCGCAGAACGCGGGTGAAACGATCCTTCATTTCATCTGTCGGCGTGCCGACGATAATCGTGCGGGTGATATCTGTCGTGCCGTCCACATACTGCGCGCCGGAATCAACCAGATAAATACGGTCCATTTCTACCGGCAGATTGCTGGTCTCCGACACCCTGTAATGGGGAATGGCGGCATGCGGTCCGGCGCCTGAAATTGTATCAAATGACAGGTCGCGCAGTTCGCCGGTTTGTGTACGCAGGGTTTCCAACTTCTGTGCCGCAGATATTTCGTCCAGCTTGCCGGCAGGTGCTGTGTCGTTCATCCAGCGCAGAAACTGTGCCATCGGGACACCGTCACGCAGGTGAGCAGCGCGTGCGCCTTCCAGCTCGGCCCGGTTCTTGGTGGCGCGCGGCAGCGTGCAGGGACTTTCGTGGTGAACTACGGTGGCACCGGATGCCTCCAATGCGCGCCTGAGGGCCTCTGCTGCCCACGGAAAATCAAGTTCCACTCTGGCCGCTGCTGCGCCGAGCGCCTGCAGGACTTCTGTCATCTTCTCAGGCGGCGACAAGCGGACATTGGCCCGGGTCAGCGCATCGCGGGCATCTTCGTCAATTCTGGCCGGATCGAGAAACAGATCTGCCGAGGCATCATCATGAACAATGCTGAAGGCCAGCACAGCGGGCGTATGGGGAATGTCGCTTCCGCGAATATTGAAAACCCAAGCAACAGCATCTGTCTGGGTCAGGACGCAGGCCGTGGCGTCGCGCTGCTGCAACCCCTCGGCAACGGCGCGCAATTTGTCTGATGCGGACACACCGGCAAACTGCAATGGTTGCTGCACGACCGGTTTGGCCGGGGCTGCCGGCCGGTCTGTCCAGATTGTGTCAATTGGATTGCTGTCCAGTGCGACCAGCTCGGCACCTGCCGCGCGACATGCCGCATCGAAACCGTCCGCGTCCTTTACAGTGAGCAGCCACGGATCAAATCCGAGTTTGCCGCCTTTGCGAATGTTCTGCCCCGCCCAGGCGTGGGGAGATTCGTCCGGTACCTGCAGCGGCGTTATGATATCCAGGTCGACCTGCTGGCGGACCTGCAGCGTATACCGCCCGTCAACGAAGATGGCGGCTGTCGATTTCAGGATCACGGCACTGCCGGCTGAACCGGAAAATCCGGTCAACCAGTTCAGGCGCTCGGCGCACGCCGGGACATATTCGCCCTGAAACTCGTCAGCTCGCGGGACAACAAGTCCGTCGATGCCCAGGGCGTCCAACCGGACCCGAAGGTCTGCAATGCGTGCCGGAGTGAGATGGCGCTGGTTGGTGTCTGCAAAATTCTGAAACATCGCGGCAGACTAACGAAGACTGTGCGTATCGGCAATGCATTGCCGGCATTGATTTCGTCGTATTAGATAATTGTGCGGTGCAATAATATTAAAAATGTGACGATGCAATTAGCGCCTTGTTTATGTGCAGGCAGGCACTTTTGTCGCACCATTGCGAGGGGTGCGGATTTATTAACTTCAGGAAAGGTGTGGCAGGGTGCAAATTTTTTATTTAACATGCTGATATTAAACATTAAATATTGATTTTTTGCGAGTGTTAACAGGCGGTTTATTTCGATATGCACAGCGCGCATATCAGGGATATCAAAACGTCTCTGGTAAAAAATCATGCACTGAACATATACGGGGCATGGAAATTGTGCGGCGCAATAAACAGCGCCGTTACTGTAATGTGAACCGCTCCGGATTTGGGACAGAAAATCCTGAGCATTGTTGAAAATGGAGAAATGAAATGGTCGTCGTCGTTGCAAACCGTGCCGTTGAAATGCGCGATGGAGCCAGTCTCGACTTTGTTGGGCAGCTGCGCCGCGTCGTGAACAGTGTCAAGACCTATGGACATCGTCGCCGGGTACAGACACGCCTGGAGGGCCTTGATGACAGAATGCTGGCAGACATCGGTCTGGAACGCGCTGACATCCGGGCACATGTCTGGGGCCGCTAACAACTAGCGTTTCTGCATCTGTTTAGAGAATGAGTTTCGGGAGGGATGGTTCAGGCCATCCCTCTTTGTTTTTGCGCAA
>Ga0316190_10001933_pt1 | contig 15064 bp, 16 predicted proteins | sample Eddworburrow2_MG_FD_204929 | JGI IMG/M metagenome (GOLD analysis project Ga0316190, IMG submission 204929) | Coastal sediment microbial communities from Maine, United States - Eddy worm burrow 2 | ecosystem: Environmental > Aquatic > Marine > Coastal > Sediment | place: USA: Maine | collected... | reverse complement strand
CGCTTACAGTCCATGGGGCGTCGCATGTTTGCTGCTGTTGCCGCTATCTCTTCCGGCGTAAAACGCCGACACTCTTCTTTACGCTCACTTGAGTGGCTGAAACTCACCATCATCAATGCCATTTCAGGGTCGTGATAAGTATAGCTAGGAGTGTTCGAAAAATAACCGAGCATTAGCCCGAACAGTATAAACGAAACAATCTGAGCAATCAGGCGACCAAACTTAAGCATCGGCCTTCTCGCTACTTTTATCTGTTTTTATCTGCTCTTCAGACTGCGCAGATTCAAGTTTATTCAAACGCTGGCGAAATGCTGTTAATTCATTAAAAAATTCTTTTCCTCGAGTCATCCCTGCCCAGTATTTACCAATTCGATCCTGATTTACGCGTTTACGTATACGCGGGTCACGCTCACCCGCTAGCCGCGCTTCAGTCCATTTTATGCCTAAACGGTAACTGCAGTCACCATCGCGACATCCTGTAAGAAAAACACCATCTGCCATTTTTTTCGATAATACGAAATCAATGAACGAGGGTGGTAACATGGCGATACAAGGCATTGTCACAACACCTACCTTTGTATCTGCAACTTCTGCTGGATTAAGACTATTATCGCAACCATAGACAATAACGCGATCATCGCCCGTTAGCTTATCTGATGCTGCAATTGTCTTTTCTCTCAATTCTTTAATCGTATCTTCAGGTAATTCTATTCCCGGAGATAATTCAGACTTTGTCCTGAAAGGAGTTGCCGTTGGACATGAACCAACACATATGCCACAACTGACACAATGACTGGCATCAACAACGGCTTCCAACTTGTAAGCACTGCCATCACTGCGTGGTTCCATATCAATCGCACTAAAAGGACAATCCGCAGCACAACGACTACAACCATTACAATTATCCAGATGGACAACTGCAGCGGGAACACGTTTACCTGGTGGTATCCATGGCACCATCATTAATAATATTGTTGCACCGATAAGCGCTATCCAGACCGTTATTCCGGAGACATTATTCATGATGGGATAGATTGGCATATAGAACCAATCCAGATTTACTGTTGCAGGGACGATACTCAAATCTGCAGGTGCCTGACTTAGCGCCGGTTTAATAAAAGATAATATCAATAACATGCTAAGTGTCGCTATTGCGACTTCCTTAGGTGGATTAACCTTGGGACTTGCATGTCTTTGAATATGTATCCACATCACAAACAACAGAATCAGGGGTAATGCTATATGCATAAAGACCATCAACGTAAAAAAACGACCACTCAATTTGGCATCAGTTAAAAAATTACGCGCGATCGCTTCACCAAATATAGGCATTGCATCTAGAAATTCTGCCGTGGTGATAGCGATGTATTGAGCAAGCTGATCCCAGACCATCCAGTATCCGGAAATACCCGCAGTAAAAACCAACCAAAGCATGGGGATACCGGTAAACCAGGCAAACCAACGCGAACTTCGAAACCGGTCCATGGCAAATTCGCGTAAGAGATGTACCATCATCATCACGACCAATGCATCAGAGGCATAACGATGCAAACTACGCATGACACCGCCGGCATACCACTGCTCATGGGTCAAATACTCCAGAGATAGATATGCCTGAGTAACACCCGTATCAAAGAAAATATAGAGATAAAGACCACTGACGACGACTATCCAGTAATAAAACCAGCCTAAAGCACCCAATTGATAGAAGGGGTTCCATTTAGCACCAAAAACAACATCGAACCAATCTTCAACATGTTCGAATAAGGTTCTCAATATAGTTTTAAGTACTAACACGCTTTAGCTTGCTCCATTGGTTTTATTATTTTGACGCCATGCCCGCACAATAAATGTCGCAATGGCGCCGAGTATGATGATACCCATTATAATTCCTATAAAAATTGAATAATCAAATTCATAACGACCACTATGTGGATCATAGATAGTACAAAACAAACGAATGTTATTTATCCAGCCTTCCACCAGCGTCGACTCAGTACGATTACCAAATAGTAATTCTTTTAACGGTTCAATCAATTGTGGCGGTTCATAGTTCACACCATAAACCTGACGATAAACTTTACCATCCGCATCAAGCAAAGTTATCTGTGACAGATGATCAAACCCTTTGGCTGATTTAAAAAAAATAAAACCGACATCATTGCTAAAAGCTTCGATAGTATCACTGTCAGTACTTAGAAAATCCCAGCCCTCTAGATTAATATTTCGTTCACGGGCAAACAGATACAGACGTTCTGGACTATCTTCAGCAACATCAAAGCCGATGCTGACAACTGAAAAACTTTCCTCGCCCAATGCATCACGCGCAATCTCTACAACCTTAGCCAGGTTGTTGGTCAATGTCGGGCAGATATGATGACAACTGGTATAGATCAAACTGATGACTAAGGGTTTACCCCGATATTGCGTGATATCGATGGGTTTTTTATCCTGATTGACAAATTTATAACTGCCTATCGTCCGGTTTATTGCCGCTTGACTGAATTCAAGCGCATTGTCTTTATCATATTTATCGGCATCCCGTAGTTCAGGTATCGCAGCATGAATTTCGAGAGAAAACAAAAATAAAAAAATAAAACCAGATCTTGCTAGATATGAAATATTCATAGCCTGGTTCTCAGGGAAAATGGCGTAAAGAGTATAGCCACAGAGCGCACAGAGTTGTTCCTGTTTTTCTCTCTCTGTGTTCTCTGTGTGCTCTGTGGCGGATAATTATTTAAGTAAATAACACAACATCCAGAACACATGCGCATAATAATAAGGTCAGTTGAATTAATGAGGCATGGAAATTTCTTCGCGCAGTCTCTATTGAGGGTAGACGTACCAACTCATAACTTGTCTTGAGAAAGTATAGTCCACCACTGAGCGCGCCCAAAAGATATATCCAGCCTAAACCATAGAAAAATGGAAGAATTGAAACTAAAACTAAGGCCAATGTATGCGCAAATATAATTTTTGCTGCGATCGGTTTTTCAAACACTGCCGGTAACATAGGTACACCTGCTTGTTTGTAATCATTAGCAAACACAAATGCCAGACTCCAAAAATGAGGTGGTGTCCAAAGAAATAGTACTATGGCCAACAAGATTGGCGCTGCGGATAAAGAAGGATCAACCACGGCTGCACCACCGAGCACAGCAAAACTGCCTGACAAACCACCTATGACAATATTGAGCCAGCTGCGTTGTTTTAGCCAAACCGTATAAACAACACCATAGGTAAACGCGCCCAGAAAAACATAGAGTGCTGCGACTGAATTGATTGCTATTGCGGTTGCCAACACAGAAATGAGTAACATCAGGCCAATAACAGATAGCCAATATTTATCTGCCTGAAATCGACCTGTTACAAAAGGTCGATTACGGGTGCGTTTCATCGTTGCATCCAAATCACGTTCAACGAATTGATTAAACGCGCCGGCACTGGCTGACGACATCAGGATAGCCATGGAAAATAAAAGTATTTTCCATGTTTCCGGAAGAGGTCCGGGCGTAATTGCGAGACCAGCAAGACCAGTAATCATGATCGCAAAACCGATCCTGAGTTTACATACCGATACTAAGTCACTAACAACGCCGGACATTATCACGAAGATCCTGTCTTAACGCAGTGGCCAAACTTCTGCTAAGTATTTCCAGTTTACAAAGTAGTAAAGTACAAAACTCGTAAAAAAGACAACGACCAGAACTATCGTACCCGGTATCGCAGGATGTTCTTCGTCACCATGCTTGGCAACAACCGCTGCATTTTCATCTGCAGCAACAGCCGTAGGTGCTTCAGCACTATCAACAATTTTCTTACCAAAGAATATTGAGCCTACTGCCACAGCGATAAACATTGCACCACCTACCCCGGCTAAAAGCGCACTCATTCCATTCAAGCCCATCATCAGATTGGCTGCACCCGGGAAATCATAAGGAAGCACCGCATCTGCCTGAGAAATATCCCAATGACGTCTTGGTACACCCAGCGTTCCCGCACCCATCATGAAGACAGAGATACCAGCAACACCCAATCCAAAGACGTAGGGTTGAAGCTTTGCCATACCAGGAAACATTATTTCTTTCTGAAAAATGAGCGGAATTAATAAATAGGTCACGGCCATAAACGCTAATGTCGTTCCCGCTACAACGGTCGCATGAAAATGACCGGGGACATAAATAGTGTTATGAATAATCAGGTTGATTTGCTCAACCCCCATAACAACACCAGATATACCACCTAGAAACCCAAATAGTATCAAGGAAATAAACATTCCCGAGAAAGCCGGATTCCCCCATGGACACTTTCGTAGCCATTCGAATAAACCGTTGGTATAACCTTTCTTTCGTTGTGCTGCTTCGATCTGTCCCGGTACAGTCATACCATGAACCATACTACCGAGTACTGCCAGATAGATGGCGTAACTGGTATTAAAGATCTTCCATTCTGAACTGATGCCTGGATCAACCAATAAATGATGCGCACTGGCAAGTTGTAGAAACAGGACGTATAGCAGGAAAGCACCTCGACTGACTTTTTCTGATAGCGGCTTCGCACCTAAGACTACTGCCGATATCAAATACCAGATAGAGATGTGTGCAGCCACGTTAATCTGTTGTGATGAATGTCCAAATGCCCACCAGATAGTCCGATACATTAAAGTATCAATATGGCTGACATAGCCTATCGACCACAGAAAAGTTGGTATCAGGATAATGGCACCAGATGCAATCGTAAACACAGCAATAATAGCCGCGACTGTTGCACCAAAGGTAACTAACGGTACCGAACCCTCATAGGTCTTTTCCTGCTTCGCTATGACCAAGGTACCAAAGAAGACAAACGTTCCTATTAAAGCACCGACTGCGAACAGAATAACGCCGGCATAAAAAGAGGGGTCTGCCTTCAACGGCACATAAGAGGTAAACATCACACTGGAATTACCCATCAGAACCGCAACGTTAGTGATAGCTGCGCCAATCAACATCAAGGCAAAACCGGCCCAGGCCATTTTGGGCGTTGCCAGTCGACAACCCAATAGCACCGACGAGGCAAAATAGAGTACTGCCATTTCAAAAAAGATGATCCATACCACAAGCAGGTTTATACCATGAGCGGTAAGCGCCAGATAAAACCAGTCTGCAGGTAATAAATGGATGGCCTTCCAGCGCGTTAATGCCACCATGATGCCAAATAGCCCACCGACAAGGAGGAAAACCACTGCTACGACAGCATTAGCCTTAATCAGGTTTTCAGCTGATTGATATACACGTAGTCCCGTCGTTTGGCATGTTCTGTATTGTTCATTAGTTGCCATTGTTTATTTCCCCTCGTTATCGACTACATATATTCTGCCGAGCATTGTGTGATGTCCGATACCACAATATTCGTTACAGACGACTCCAAATTCCCCTGTCGTTGTAGGTGTAACTGTGAGCACCATTTCGTAATCAGGATGTATTTGTAAGTTGATATTTATCGGTTGCAAAGAAAAACCGTGCATCCAGTCCAAAGAAGAGAGATGTAATCGATATGATTGGCCTTTTTCCAATTCCAGAATCGGCCACCACTGCCAGAGTCTGGCAATCATATAGACATCCTCTCCTGGTGGTGGATGCACAACCGGATAGCCCGATTCTTCACGGACTTGATATTTTTCCACCATCGCTTCAGTCTTTTCAGTAAACTGCTCAGCGGTAATTTTATATGCTTCGTTGGATAGATTTTGTTCACCATAAGCATGCCAGTAGATCATCATGAAAAACATAATTAATCCCCAGACAAATGCAACGATGACCCAAATCAGTTCTGACTTAGGGACACGTTCATTCCACCATATCCTGTTTGTTGGAGGTGTAACCGACATAAGTGTTATCTCCTTAAAATTATTATTTTGCTACCGGGATTGTGATAATTTCCATAATGCCCCAGATAACATAGAAGACAGTTGGAATAGTGACGCCGAGAAAAAGCAATAGAAAAGGGTTATCTATTATCTGCTGCATGACGGGTATACGTTCAGGTGGTGTGTCTGTATTGCTAGACACGTCATTTTCTTCAGACATAACGCCTCCTCAAGGATGTTATAATATTTCAGATTTCAATACATTATGCATGCATTTTATAAGTGCGACAATTTATGCCGTATTTAATCTTTTTGTCTTGACCTAGATCAATTTAAAAAATGGGGAAATATAACCCAATGAGGAGAAATTTCTCTATATTCAGGAGTTTAGCATGCGTATTACGGCAAAGGAGCTCAGAGCTAGTATCATAATAATCGCAAAAAATATCAGTCCACGATTCTCCAATTGCCGTCCTGACGCATTTTCAATTTGCACCAATATCCAGTCTGAACCAAAATAAAGGAAAATCCCCATTATGGTATATGCCACTATTTCATTCATTTGATACAATCCACATTGTTTTACTGATGAACTTCACTGGCTTATCTAATTAAGATTAATATGAAATACATCAATTTTGTTAAAACTTTAATTTCAGCTTAAAGCTCGTAATATTTTCATTTTAATGAAAATTGCATTTCTTACCTATTTATTATTTACTTATTTTATACATAAAAACAACTTCATCTTATTTTATCGATTGAGAAGAACATGCAAAATCTCGATGATAGTCGACTGCCAATGAAATCTTTTTTCCTGCTTAACTGTAGCGCTCTAATCATGTCCCTACTGATTGTTTTTCTTAGTACACATATAAGGTTGGGTGAAGCGGGTCTTGGCTGCGATCCCTGGCCAGAATGTTATGCTCAACTCTCTTTTGCCGATGGTGTGAAGGGACTAGAAATACCCGACTCAGAATTTAAAACATTTCGGGCTATGCATCGCACCATAGCCAGCATATTGGGACTTAATATTTTAATCATCATGTTAATAGCGCTGTGGTTTCGCAAAGCAATATCGCCTCTATTACCAGTATTGATGTTTCTGGTTGTTCTGTTTCTTTCAATATTAGGAATTGCAACGCCTACCAGAAGCTTACCCCTTGTTACTCTGGGAAATATATTAGGCGGTATTGTTTTATCAGGTCTTATCTGGCGACAACTCCTGGCAACAAAAGTCAGAGCGAAAACACCAGCACCATTTGTTTTGTTTCTAATCTCAGCGACACTGACACTGCAACTCATCAGTGGTGCCTGGTCGAGTGCAAACTATACCGGTTCTGCCTGTCCAGAATTAATGACATGCACTTATACGAATAATTTAACAGGTAATCTAGTCGACAGTTTAAATGTGTTTCGCAAACTGAACTTAGATAGTAATTATCATCTTGTCCTGAATGAAACATCGAGCATTATTCAGTTTAATCACAGGCTCATCGCAGTTATTCTGGCAATATTGATAATCACAGCGTTATGGCAAGTTAAACGCAAGTATCCAGGCTTACTTAAACCTTTATTGATAGTCAGTGTTCTTTTCTTTGCCGAGTTTATTCTGGGAATTGTCAATGTATTAACTGACATGCCGTTATGGACTAACACACTACATAATTTATTAGCGGTGGGATTATTATTCGCAACAATTAATTTAACGATGGTGATTCGTCCCAAACTTAATGCGCATTAATACGATACATTGCCGCTAACGAGCAGTTGCATCCATAATCCAAAGCGAAAGTTTGAGCTTTTACACTGAGTAACAACTTAAGAATAAAAACTGCACGCAAGACTCTGTAGACTCCACCTGTCAGACGATCAATAGTGGAAAACAATGTAAGATGCCGCAATATGAAAAAAACAACTTCTATTTCCCACGCCGTTGACTCCATCCCAAAGGACGCCACCATAATGATCGGCGGCTTTATGGGTGTCGGAACACCGGAACAGCTGATCGATGAACTGGTACGGCAGAATAAAGGCGACCTTACATTGATCGCCAACGACACTGCCAGACCAGGAATTGGTATTGGCAAACTGATCGACGCCCGTCTGGTAAAGCGCGTAACAGCGTCCCATATCGGTACTAACCCCGAAACCCAGCGACAGATGATCGCAGGGGAGTTGGAAGTGGAACTGGTACCCCAAGGTACCCTGGCTGAGCAGATACGTTGCGGCGGCTTCGGTCTGGGCGGCGTGCTGACCCCAACCGCCGTGGGTACCCTTGCAGCAGAAGGTAAGCGCAGTTTGGAAATCGATGGCAAGCAATTCTTGTTGGAACTTCCACTTAAAGCCGACTTCGCCCTGATAAAAGCGCAGCAGTGCGACTACTATGGGAACTTACAATACCGCCTCACCGCCCAGAACTTTAACCCGGTTATGGCAATGGCCGCCGCAACCGTATTCGTTGAAGCTGAAGAACTGGTTCCTGTTGGCTGCATCGCACCCGACGATGTACACACGCCAGGCACTTTAGTCGATTACATCGTCAAGACAGAGGTGGTGGCATGAACGCAAAACAATTGATTGCCCGCCGAGTCGCCCGTGAAATTCAACCGGGTAGTTTGGTGAACCTTGGCATAGGCTTACCCACTATGGTGGCTCAATATGTACCGGCCGAGGATGATGTCTTCTTTCAGTCCGAGAACGGCATCATCGGCAGCGGTGGCCTACCGGATGGCATGGAAAATCCCTCTCTCAGTGATGCTGGGGGCGGCATGATCGGTGCCCTGCCTGGTGCCGCTGCTTTCGATAGTGCTTTTTCCTTCGGGCTGATTCGGGGAGGACATCTTGATATGACTGTATTGGGAGGACTTCAAGTCGATAGCCAGGGTCGGCTCGCTAACTGGATCATACCCGGTGAACGTGTACCGGGCATGGGAGGTGCTATGGATCTAGTTACAAACGCTCGCAAAGTAATCGTCGCCATGATCCATACGGCGAAAGGTCAAGCAAAGATTGTCGATAAACTCAAGCTGCCCATGACCTCCGATCGACGCGTCGACCTGATCGTCACCGAACTGGCCGTGATAAAACCCAGCGAACAAGGATTAATTCTCAAAGAAGTAGCGCCAGGTGTAGAAGTTGCGCAAGTGCAAGACCTTACCGAAGCTAATCTTATCTTGGCTGATCCAGTCACAACGATGGCGCTGGAGTAGAACAGGAGATCAATCTGATCTCAAGCAGATAGAACGTTGTCTGCATGGTGATATTTACAATCCCAAAATATCTTTGGGATAAAGAACACGAACCTTAAGTAATGCTGACATCGATTGTCATGCCGCTAGTCCTATCTATCAGCAATAGCCATTAGGGGTGCTGTTTAACTTATGCGCTTTGTGTTTGTTCATCGCTTTTATTTATCATCGCCTTCAACACAATCACAATAAACATAAAACCACCGATGGCAGACAGTAATCCGCCTATTCCCATCACTCCCATTCCGGCAATACGTTCTATTGAATCCAAACCCTGTGCAGCACCAGCCACCTTTCTTTCAACACCATAACCGCCAGACCAAACCAGACCGCTAATATGAAGGAACTGCCCTGAGGCATAGATCCAGAGCTGAATTTTCGAAAGCTTGAAATTAACCCTGCTAAAACCCAGAGCGGATAATAATTGGTAACTAAGTCCCATCAATGCCAATGAAACACCGACAATACACCCATGATAATGTGCGGGGATCTTGACGTTATTGCCATCGATCATGAAACCCATTAAGCCCCCTATTCCAAACAGCAATAAGGACGTCAATAAGGCAGTGTAGGCTGATGAACTTTTAGGCGAATCTGTTTTCTTTTGAAACAGTGCAAATAACATCGCCATACTTAATGGAAATACTGCAAGGCTACCACCAAAACTCATCAACATAGTGAACATTTGTCGATGAGAAACATCCGTAACGTCATAGGCATAGTAAACAAGCGGTGTTATAAATATTGAGAGTAAACCTATACCAAACAAAAACAAGGCAACTCTTGGACTTATGGGCAGAGATAATCCCGCACTAGAAGACAACCATAACCAGGCCACCATCATTAACAGGGTATAAGTAAATTGAAGTACATGACCCCCGCCCCAGAAAAGGAGTTCGTAATAAACTTCACTGGCTAATTGAATAGGCAAACTAATGTATGACCAGATAAATGCAACCAGCGCGACGAATATGCCAATCGCTGCGCAATTTAATCCAAATCGAATGGCACCTTGACCGCTGATCGTAACTCCAACCTTAAACATTGCACTCATACTGAATACGACTTGTAAACCAACACCAACTCCAAAAATGACCAGTCCGGCAAGAAAAAGAGAATCATCCAACACAGGAATATAATTACTCATTAGTGCGTTAGCACTGCCCATAAAAGGTGAAATAGTAATTATTAAAGTCCCTAGAAGTACAACAACAAAACTCAATTTGGCAAACCACGGAAATATAGGGCGACTGTTAAGGCTCCACAACACACTCGCAAAAGATAATATCCACACTAAAGAAGAAAGGTTGACATGTATAACCAACGCAGTATGAAAAAAATCAACGAATGGGATTAGTTCACCAACTACCGGTGTCCTGGCAAGAACCAACAACACCGAGAAAATTCCTGCACCTAATAATGTAAGTACAGCCAACCAGAACCAGGCAACAGCCAGATCTCTTCTATAATCAGTCGGCACATCAAGTACAAATTTAAAAAACATCGATTTGAAAGTTCCAGTAAGAAATGATGTGAATAATAATATCTATATGATTTTTCAGTACTCAAGAATCTCTGCATCATGAATTTATTTTTTTATAAAAACATGATGAGGTAAACCAATTATAAATCAACCTATCATTGGTGTCATATATAAAGCTAGTATCATAACTATATATTTATAACTGATCCCTCTTATCAACATGACAACATTCTTTAGTGAGTTCCAGGAAACGCCTTATTGAGCATGGTGTTGATTATATTCTTTTCCTTCTTCTGCTAAAAGAACAGGAACTTCTATTTTTATCTCTCCTGATTTTTAAATTTAAACTATATCTTGACCTTTTTATTTTTTCTGAACGTGGAGTTAAGCTTCATCAATATAAGATGAGATAATTACAATCCCCGCCAATATTAAAATCCTGATTATTGTTAGTCTATTTATGATGATTGTTGCTCATTGAGCAATTGTTGTATTTTGATAATAAGTTTATCGCCGGGAGTACCAGTATAATCTAGGCTGCGAGTCTTTCCCTGCTTATCAATAAGGTAGATCATAACGCTGTGATTAAATAGTGTTGTTTTATCTGTTTTACCTGACTCAACTTCTTTTTGATTGATACGACGTACGTGTTTTGTTTCGATACTTTCCAGAGTAGTCATGGCTTGATGTTCTGCATAAAAAAGTGACGCTATTTTATCCGCTTGTTCTCGTGTTCCCGTTAAGCCAATAAAATCTTTATTGAAATAGGCTAAAAATTCTTTTAGATGTTCAGGGGTATCATATTCAGGATTAACGGTTGAAAATAACACCTGCACATGTTGCTGTTCTTCTGGTGTCAGTTTGTTGTAGACCATTTTTAAATAGCCCAATGTAATCGGACAAATATCAGCACAATTAGTATACCCAAAAGCGAGTAGTACAATTTTGTTTTTGAAACTATCAAATTCAATTTCTTCACCATCAGTATTAATCGCTGTAAAGTTTCCTCCAACGCCATTTAAGATGGGTAATTCTTCAGCAAACGTAATGTCTCCTGAAAAAAGTAAACTGAGCAAACTTAATTTAAATATAATTTTTAACATAGTATCTTTTGCCATGGTTCCAGATCAGGGAGCAAGTGTTTTTCCTTAATAGAAAGCACTATCAATGAACCATCCTCTTGCAATTTAAATTGTATAACTTGACTGATCTTCGAGATAGCTGGTGTTCCGCTCGGGTCTGTTCCTTTCCAATCGATAATGATATCTAATTCATAATGGTTATTTAGGCCTTCTATCATTTTTGATGCTATTGAGCGTAATAAGTGTCCACCTTTCCCAAGATGTTGATTACGCTTTTGCAGTGAGGAAGCAACTTGTTCATTTAACTCAAAGTCAGCAATTTTTACTGAGTAGTTTGCGTTATCAATCCAGTTTTCTATGTTGATTTGAGAACTCATAACATTCACGCCATCCATATACGCTAGCCAGCCATAGGCAAATTCTCTACTTTTGTAATAGAGAAGGTCATTTAATATTGTCTGACTGCTATGGTTCAAATTCTCATTAGCTGTGGGGGAGAGATTTGATACTTGAATTATTTCTGGCTGTCTTGAGTCTGATATTTGAAATAAAAATAATTCTTTAATCAGTTTCTTCTCAGACTTATCTGATTGCATATGTGTCATCAACACTTCTATCTCAAACTCATATTGCCCCGAAGAACCTTGCTTGTTTAAATCTGCACTCCTGATTTGAATACCGGTAATCTTTTCAGGGTAAGTCGCTCGATGTTCTTTCCATAATTGAAAACGCGTCGGAAATTTTATCTTAACGATGTTGGTTCGTTCTTTTCCAGCCTGACTATGATTTGTTATGATCAGACTTCCATACCAATTCATCAATTTGGATGCCATCGAGTTCAGCGATACTGCGTATTCAATACGGTCATCCGTTTTACTCAGTTCTGAATAAGAATCCGGGGAAGCGAATGCTTCCCCGGTAATGACTACACTACTAAGCACAACTAATGTAAGCATGCACCTCACAAATTTATGGCTAAGCATTTTACTGGCCAGTTAATATTTTGTTACTTAATAGGTCCTGGTGCCTCAAGTTGTTCCATCAGATCATTATTCCATTTCCCCTCAACCGAGACATGTGCTGCTGCACCAAGTACGACGGCTTCGATCAGGTTATGGTTAACATAAGCATAAAGCCCAGGTTGCTTGAAGGTATATAGTGCTGCGCCAGCTTCGCCACCGTTAACTGACCATGTTTCTCGATCAACCGTGGGTGTGTTAGCGAATGAACCGCCAGGCCAAACAAGGTCGCCATGACCGCCAATTAAATGAATCCGGGTATCTTCGTTTGCTTGTGAGTGCAGGAATAATACTGTATCGCCGACTTTTGCCTTCATGGCATTGTCGCCAGTTAATGCGCCAACCTTACCATTGAATGTGATATGGGTCGGCTTCAGGCCTTTCATGACATCAAGTACATCACCCATTGCTTCAATTGGACTGTTATAGCGCAAATATCTACCGCTACCAGCTGCCTGCGGAACATACCAGCCTTGTTCACCAATATAGTAGGCTTTGTCATACGTTGCGGATTTGCCTTGAGCATCTTTCAAGCCATCACGGGGTAAGACCATCAGTGCTCCGTACATACCAGAAACGACATGATAAGGAATCATGATGCCGCCAGGAGCACAATGATAGACAAATACACCCGCTCGATCTGCCTTAAAACGCAGGACAACTTGCTCACCAGGTGAAACGAGAGTCAAAGCACCACCACCTAATGCGCCACTAGATGCGTGAAAATCGATATTATGTGCCATCGAATTTGTCTTTGGATTTTTAAGTGTTAACTCAACATAATCACCTTTGTGAACCACCATCATCGGGCCAGGGTTGGTGCCATTAAAGGTCATCGCTTGTACAAATACACCCGATGTAACTTCAATTTCTTTTTCAACAACGGTGAGTTCCATCTCTACTATCTTCGGTCCACCTTTTGCCACTTGATTGTGTTCAGGCAAGAATGGAGGTGCGACAAGCGTCTGTTTAACACGCTCCAGACCCTTGATACTGGACTGCACACCAACTTCAAATCCATCTATTCCTCCCTCCTCTGCAAATATAGAATGTGAAAATGTCACAATTGACACAACGACGAGTAATAATTCCATGTACTTTCTATATAAATTTTTCATGTTCTACCTCATGTAATATAATAGATAACATTAATAAGATTCTTATCGAAGACAACAACGATGACAATTCATTAACACTGGAATAGATTATTTATACTTAATCTCTTCACGCCAGTTTGTGCATTAATTTAGACGATCATCCATTAGAGCCCCTACTAAATTGTTTTACTTTGATCTAAATCAAACTGACTGAATAGAAAGCCTGGAAACGAATATGCGTGAAGTTCGGGATAGTGATTAATATAGCCAATAATCGTATCAAGAATTAACTGTAATAGTTAAAACGATTTTTGCTTCATTTAGGTGTTGTACGAATGTCAACTTTCACGGTGAAACCACCAATAAAACAGAGTCGACTTAAACAGCTACTTTGAGTCAAGACGGTGTAAAAGCTCGAAAATATAACTCTTAACTAAAAACTTTATTTTCTTACACTGATATTAAATCTCGCTTTAGCGGTGAGTAGCTTCTAATGTCTAATTACTCAAAACAGTCCTTTTATAAGAACCCTTTTTTATAAACACCCAGCCCATTGCTAAACCAAATAACAATTTCGAGATCAAGGTTACTTTATAGGGCATTAAGGAAATAAATGAGGGGTTAAGTAGAGGCAAAACAACAAAGAAATTAACAACCCAGACAATAGCGAGCGTTGTAAAGCTGCATAAAATAATACAACGATCCCCAAATTGATGAACTGCTGTTTTCAAGATTATTGCATTGAAAGAAATGGCTAATATCAAAGACAGTATTAAATGAATCAAGATACCAAGTATCGGCGCATAGTATGTGTTTTCTGTAAAGGGCAATAGTGTAACTGATATTTCCCGGGCTACATTTGTAGCACTCACTGAGCTCAGAGAACTATAAATAGTAACCCAGAATATTTCCATCATGCCAGCAACCATTCCGGCTGTAATCACAGTTATGTCAAGGTATTAATTTCGCTATGAGAATATTTACTTTGCATAAAACTTAATTCCCGCTTTTAGAGTTTTCTAATTGAAAGAGTTGTTAATGGCTGGTGCCGCTGGATCTCGTGATTTTATTATAAACGTTATATTTTCCAGAGGGTTTTTTCATAGGAAGTCGTTTAATCTCTTCAAGAGTTTGTGCATCATAAATTACGATAGCACCATCGTTTTCCCAAATACTCAATATCGCATAGCGCCCATCTTTTGTGAATTCAACATGTGCAGCGGTTTTCCCCGGTGCAGGCTTAAGTGTTTTTACTATTTCCAAGGTTGCCTTATCGATAATATG
>Ga0316190_10001932_pt1 | contig 15064 bp, 11 predicted proteins | sample Eddworburrow2_MG_FD_204929 | JGI IMG/M metagenome (GOLD analysis project Ga0316190, IMG submission 204929) | Coastal sediment microbial communities from Maine, United States - Eddy worm burrow 2 | ecosystem: Environmental > Aquatic > Marine > Coastal > Sediment | place: USA: Maine | collected... | reverse complement strand
CTGATGCCGGAACCTGTAAGAGCGATTAGTTTTTTCATTCCTTTAATTTTTCTTGAATCTCCTTTTTTTTGCAGGAGCATTTTTTGATAGTTCGAGACATTCGTCGTATGTAAGGTCTTCTGGTATTTTGTCTTTAGGAATTTTTAGGTTCTTTTTCCCAAATTTTATGTATGGCCCATAACGGCCTTTTAATACTTTAACATCCGGATCATTTTCAAAAATTTTAATTATGCTTTCAGATTCTATTTTTCTCTTTTGCTCAATTAACTCTATTGATTTCTCTTCTGTTATCTGCAGGGGATCTTCATCTCCCAACGAAACAAATTTATCAGCATGCCGGATATATGCGCCAAATTTACCAATAGCAGCAGTGATAGGTTTATTTTCATATGAACCAACCTCCCTTGGAAGTTTAAAAAGGTTTAAAGCTTCATCTAGGGTAATACTTTCAAGGAACTGTCCTTTCCTCAAACTTGCAAACCTGGGCTTGTCACTCTCTTCTTCTGTTTGTTCTCCTATTTGTACGAGTGGTCCAAAACGACCTAATCGAGCATAAACGGGTTTTCCACTTTCAGGATCTTTACCTAATTCCCGAATGTTCCCAACATCTGCTCTCGAAATGCTATTGGTATCTTCTACCAAAGGATGGAAACTATCATAGAACTTTTCCAACATAGTCTCCCATTTTATATTTCCCTGTGAAATATCATCGAATTCTTTTTCTACAGTAGCAGTAAAGGAGTAATCTATTATTCCCGGGAAATATTTTACCAAGAAATCATTTACTATCATACCAATATTTGTGGGTGACAATTTGTTTTTGTCAGCCCCAAATATTTCTTCCGAAATATTAGTGGTTATAGAGCCCAGCTTCAGAACTAACTCCTTTGCGGTTCTTTTTTTTCCTTCAATAAAATCCTTTACAGTATAATCCCTTTTCTGAATCGTAGAAATAGTGGGGGCATATGTTGAAGGTCTACCAATCCCAAGATCTTCAAGTTTCTTTACAAGGCTTGCTTCTGTATATCTTAAGGGAGGTCGCGTAAAACCCTGTTTGCCTAACATCTTACTCAATTCTAAATCCTGGCCGGTTTTTAATGGAGGCAATAAGGTTTCTTTTCCATTTATGCCATTTTCTTCATCAGAAGATTCTTGATACAAAACCAAGAAACCACTAAATTTAACAATTTCCCCGGTTGCAGTTAATTTATCATTTCTTGATGAAATATTGATTGTGACAACCGTTCTTTCAAGCTGTGCATCAGACATTTGGGAAGCAATGGTTCTTTTCCATATCAAATCATATAACCGAGATGTATTTCGGTCAATATTTACCTCCCTAGTTGAAAAATTAGTAGGTCTGATTGCTTCATGAGCTTCTTGTGCTGATTGAGATTTAGTTTTGAATTGTCTTGTATTTAAATATTGTTCACCATATTTCTTAAGAATTTCTTCTTTAGCACCGGATATAGCTTCTTGAGATAGATTCACGGAATCCGTTCTCATATAAGAGATTTTACCTGCTTCATATAGTTTTTGCGCTACAGCCATCGTCTGAGAAACTGAAAAGCCTAGTTTTCTACTGGCTTCCTGTTGCAAGGTAGAAGTAGTAAATGGCGGTGCCGGTGTTTTCTTTGTAGGTTTTGTTTCCAGGTTTTCAATAGTATATGAAGCATCAATACATGACCTTAAAAATTCATTTGCCTCTTCTTCTGTTTTTAACCTTCGTGCAAGATCAGCCTTAAGAATAACTCCGGTTTCAATTTTAAATTCTGCTGTAACTTTATAGAAACTTTCAATATTAAACTTTTCAATTTCCCGTTCTCTTTCTACTACCAACTTTACAGCAACTGATTGTACTCTACCAGCTGATAATCCCGTTTTAATCTTTTTCCAAAGTAGTGGAGATAACTCAAAACCTACCAGACGATCAAGCACACGTCTTGCTTGTTGTGCATTTACAAGGTCTAGATTAATCCCTCTTGGATGTTTCATGGAGTCTAGAATTGCATTTTTAGTAATCTCACGAAATACAATTCTTCTAACTTTATCATCTGATAATTTTAGGGCTTCCTTCAAATGCCAGGAAATAGCTTCTCCTTCACGGTCATCATCACTAGCTAGATATATTAAGTCAGATGCTTTAGCATCTTTCTTGAGTTGCTTGATGACTTCTTTTTTGTCCTTGGGAATCTCATAGGTGGGTTTGAAACCATTTTTAATATCAATGGCATCATTGCCTTTTGGGAGATCGCGGACATGTCCGAAACTAGATTTAACCATATAATCTTTTCCCAGATACCCTTCAATGGTTTTTGCTTTCGCTGGAGATTCTACTATTACAAGATTTTTACCCATACCTGATTATTTTGAAAGCTTCAAATATCACTCTTTTTAACAAAAAAAATAAAAAAATGACTTTTTACACTCATTTCTTAATAAATTCAACATTGAAAATGAATATAAAATTAGATTCACTCGTATGAAAAGGAGTTTAATATTAGTAAGGCATGCACAAAGTAGAAATGTTGAATCCGGACATAAAGATTTGGATCGGGAATTAACCGATTCCGGAATACAAGATGCTTCCAGATTGGGCAGATATATGTATATGGAAGAAATTATACCCCAATTAATTCTGACAAGCCATGCTGCCAGGGCAAGAGATACTGCCCAATTATTTTCTGAACAGTTAAAGTTGGATCAATCGGAAGTAATAATTGATGAAGACCTATATGAAGCTTCCGTTCGGACATTGTTGAATAAAATCCATGAACTGGATAAAAGTGTAAAAAAAGTTTTAGTTATAGGACATAATCCCTCAATCTCCCATCTTTGCGAACATCTTTCAAAAGATGTAATAGGTTTTCTTCCACCAGCAAGTATGGTTCATTTGACTTTTGATAAGATTGATTGGGAAAATTTGGCCAAAGGAGATGGAAACCTTGAAGAAATAAAATTTCCTGATCAGATATCATTATAACTATTAATAAATTATAAAATAACTGAGCAATATCATGTCCTAAAATACTGAATGTCAGTTTTTTGAAAATTCTATTTCAATATCAGGACACTGGGATCAGCCTATTATTTATAGATGTATAGTTGATCTACCTAATAAAACAACACGAATACGGTTACTTAATCTTATTAATTCTTATTCATTGTAAATAATCTTAGCGAAAATCTTGTTATGTAGATGATTGGTAAGGTTTTTGTTGTTTGAATATTATAGATTTTTGACTGTCTTTTTATTTGATATAGGTTTAAATCAACTAGAAAATATAAATTTTAGTATTTTTAATATATATATTTGCAATATTGATAGTTTATAGATCTATTTTAAGTAGGTTACTTCAGCTATTACCGAATTAATAATTTGTTTAACCATAATCCAATCAACCTCTTATGAGTTTAAGGATAACTTTATTTGTAGTTTTTCAGATAATTGCATGGTCAATATTTCTGAATTCTGAAAGTGATCCCAGTTCACCGGAAGGATTTAGTAAATCCCAAAAGGTTGTTGAAATACTTGAACAACCAAATTCACAATTTGCCTCTATAAACAATACAAATAGCCTATATAAATTAGTGTTGAGAAATGATGGATTTTTTACTAAAATTAATTCTGATCAGACAGTATCAAATGGATTATGGGATATCAATTATGATATACCTACAATAATTCTAAAGTTACCTCAAGGTGAATTTGAATATAAGATTTTAGCTGAATCTAATGAATCAATGGAACTGGAATTGATCCATGATCTTGAAGTAATTCAGGCTATGAATATCAAAACTAATAGCCCTTCAAAATTATTTTCTACTTTAGATTAGTCAACGTTTCTTTCTCATAACCTTAAAGTGATTAATAAGGTTATTCGTTGATCCGTCATGAGTATTGATCCTTTCATCATTTTCTAATTCAGGTAGAATTTTTGAAGCCAATTGTTTTCCAAGTTCAACTCCCCATTGATCAAAACTGAAGATATTCCAGATTACACCCTGAACGAAAATTTTGTGTTCATACATAGCAATCAGACTTCCCAGGGTTTCCGGATTAAGTTCTTTGAAGAGAATCGAGTTGGTTGGCCTGTTGCCATTAAATATTTTGTAAGGAACGAGGTGTTTAATTTCGTCAAAACTTCTTCCTTGTTTTTCAAACTCATCTACCACTTCTTTCTCAGATTTACCTTTCATTAGAGCTTCCGTTTGTGCAAAAAAGTTAGAAATGAGTTTTTCATGGTGGTCACCAATTGGATCATAACTATTTGCAGGAATCATAAAGTCACATGGAATTAGCTTGGTCCCCTGATGAATCAATTGATAAAAAGCATGCTGGCCATCAGTCCCTGGCTCTCCCCAAATAATTGGCCCTGTTTGATAAGAAACGGGATTTTCATTACGATCTATACTTTTACCATTGCTTTCCATATCACCTTGTTGTAAATATGTAGGTAAATATCTTAAATCTTGGCTGTAGGGTAATATTGCATAGGTTTCGGAATTGAAGAAATTGTTATACCAAATTCCTAACAATCCTAGTATAACAGGTATATTTTCGTGAAATGGAGCTGACCTAAAATGTTTATCCATTTCATGGGCACCGCTATGCAATGCAAGAAAATTATCAAATCCAATACTTATAGCAATGGACAATCCAATCGCTGACCATAATGAGTAGCGTCCACCAACCCAATTCCAAAATTCAAACATATTAACAGGATCGATTCCAAATTCTACAACAGATTCAGAATTTGTAGAGATTGCTACAAAATGTTTTTTAATATGCTCTTCATCAATTGCTGCTTCAAGAAACCAGGATCTAGCTGAATGAGCATTCGTCATGGTCTCCTGTGTCGTAAAAGTTTTAGAAGATATTAAAAACATTGAGGTTTCAGGATCAATTTTTCTTAATGTTTCTGAAATATGAGTTCCATCAACATTGGATACAAAGTGTACATTTAAATGAGGAACTTTATAAGGTCTTAAGGCTTCAGTGACCATCAGTGGGCCCAATGCAGATCCTCCAATTCCAATGTTTATTATATCTGTTATTCTTTTTCCAGTATATCCTTTCCAATTTCCTGAAATCACGGATTCTGAAAATTCTTTCATTTTGTCAAGAACCCTGTTTATATCGGGCATTACATCTTTACCTTCTACATAGATTGGGGCATTGTCCCTGTTTCGCAAGGCAACATGAAGAACTGCCCTTCTTTCTGTAAGATTAATCTTTTGACCAGTAAACATATCATCAATAGCTCCTTTTAGGTCAATCTCCTCCGCTAATTTTATTAGATACTCTTTTGTCTTTTCAGTAATTCTGTTTTTTGAATAATCAATAAGAATGTTATTGAATTCAGTGGAAAATTTATCAAATCTTTTTGGATCTTTTTTAAATAAATCTGTCATATGAAGTCCTTGAACATCTTGAAAATGATGATTTAGCTGTTCCCAGGCTTTAGTTTTGGAAGGATCTGATTTTTTAAGCATATGTTTATATCGTATAGATTTCTAAGTGGCAAAAATATACCCCGATGACCGTTATTAAAAGAATTGAATTACTAATATTTGATAATCATAGAATCTTAATCAAACATTAAGCTTCAAGTTCACTTAAGTTGACCGGAACAACTCTGGATATTCCTTGTTCAACCATGGTGATTCCATATATTATGTCGGTGGCGATCATTGTGCGTTTATTGTGCGTAACAATAATAAATTGGGAATCCTGCGAGAATTTTCGAATGATTAAATTAAATTTTTCAAGATTAGCGTCATCCAGTGGTGCATCTACCTCATCAAAAATACAGAAAGGTGCTGGTTTCATAAGATAAATGGCAAAAAGCAGGGAGGTTGCTGTTAAAGTTTTTTCACCACCTGACAATTGATTGATGGTTAAAGGTTTCTTTCCTTTAGGTTTGGCAATAATATCAATACTTGAACTCAGTGGGTCTTCAACATTTGTAAGTATAAGGTCACAATCATCTTCTTGTCCAAAGAGAGTTCTGAATACCTTAATGAAATTTTCTTTAATTTTAGTAAAAGCCTCCATGAAATTAGCCTTGGCCGCAAGGTCAATCTCTTCCATAGTTGTTAGTAATGACTCTTTGGCTTTTAGTAAATCTTCTTTTTGGGATATGATAAAATCATTTCTTTCTTTTATTTCCTCATACGCCTCCATGGCCATTGGATTTATTGGCCCAATTTTTTCAATCTTTTCTTTAATTCTGTCAACCTTTTCTCGAAGTGATTCTTCAGTCTCTGTCTCCAATTCAGGAAGTTCTTCCTTATTAGTAATTATATCATCTAGATCTACCTGAAATTCAACAGAAAGTCTCTCTTTAATACTGCTTAGCTGAAGCTTAATGTCATTTAATTTATCTTTCAGCTCAATCAGGATTGTATCAATATTTTCTCTTTTCCTTTGAAAATCTCGTACCTGATTTTCCAGCTCATCAATATGTCCTCTGGATGCATAATAGTTTTTCTCCGCGGTATTCAGAATTTTCTCAAAATCTTCCTTTTGCTCATACATGCTTATGAGTTCTTCATCGCTGGTTTCAGAAGTCGATACCAGCTCTTTTATCATATCCTCATTGCTTTTTAATTCCTTCTGATTCCTTTCAACTCTTTCTTTTGATCCCTCAAAGGCGCTGGTCTTAAATCCAATTTCCTGATCAATACTACCAATTTTATTTTGCTGCTGGTGAAAAGAAATATTTTCTTCATTAAGGGCGGCATACTTTATGCTAAGAAATTCTTGTTGATTCTTTAGTTCACCTTGCAATCCGGATATCTTAATCGATAAGTTTTCAAGCTCCTCATTGCCCTTCTCTGAAAGTGGTTTAAGTAGATCTATCTCTTTGTGAAGAGTATCAATACCTTCTATAATATCTTCTTTCTTTGTGGATTGACTACTAAGAAGTTTGCTATATTGTTCCTCTCTTGTTTTTAGACTTATATGACTTTCATTTAATTGATTAATCTCAACCTGGAGGTTTTCAATTTCTTCTTTTCTTGTAGAATTTTTAAGTTTAAATAATTCGTTTTGTTCATTGCTTAGCTCATCCTTGATGGAATCTAATTTTTTAGTTAATTTTTTTATTTCCTTATCAAGTTTTTCAAGGTTTTTAGCCCGTCCAATTCGTTTTCCCTCAAACAGGCCAACAGATCCGCCAGATAGACTGAATCTTTTTCTGGTAAATTTTCCATTAGCCGTTATAAATATGATATCCTGATCATTAGGAAAGTCACCGGATGAAGTAGAAAGAATATAAACATTATTTAAAATATAGCTTATTAGCTTTTTATATTTTGAATCATATTCAACTATTTCAGTTGCCGGGATAGCATTGTCAAAAATTTTAGCAGGAGAAACAGTAAATTTTTCTAGAGAGTCAAGAATAAAAAAATGTGCTCTGCCTTTCGAAGCCTCACTTAGTAAATTGACAGCTTTAAATGCTTCAGCTTCCGATTGAACAACATAATAATTCATATAAGGCTCCAGATAATTTTCAATTGTCACCCTATATTTATCTTCTGTGGTTAAGATGTCAGATAACAATGGAGCAGTCTTCCCCCAGCCCTTTTGTTTCTTAAGAAATCGTATAGCTTCCGGATAACCTTCCAGATTGTCAACCAGAGACTTGGTGAGATTATATTCGTTTTGTTTTGAGTCCAGGATACGATTGGTGAGAGTCATTTCTTCCCTGATTACTTCGATTGTTTTCTCCGTGGATTCTAATCTTTCCTGAAGCTTATTTTCATTGTTTTTGAGTAACTCAAGGCTCTTTTTCCTCTTATCTAACTTACCAGTAATTTCTTGAATTTTTTTATCAAACTCAACCAAACTTTCCGATTGCTCTGTAGTATCACTTGTGGTTTTATCTAATTCAAGTTTGAGCGTGTTAAGTTGAATTTCCTTTATTTCAAGCGATTTGTTTACCTGGAAAACTTCCTCACGTTTAATTTTGTAAACGCTGTCCATGGTGTCTGCCTCCTCCTGAATCTTAATCGTTCTTTCTTTTTCCTCGGTATGTTCCTCCGTTAATTTTTTTAGTTTAGAATCTATATCACCTAATGCCTTTTCTGCCGATAATTTTTCCTGTTTTAAGCTTTGAATACTAAATGAAGATCTTTCGTTACTTTTTTTATCCTGATCTATTTGCTCCCTGAGGTTATCACTTTTATCATTTAAATATCTGAGCTTTTCACTTTTGATTTTCTTGTCACTTTCAAATTGTCTTATTTTTCCGACAAATTCGTTAAGCCCTTTTTGTTTTGAAGCTAAATCCTTTTCCTTATCAATTAATTCTTTTTTAGCCTTTTGGATTTCCGCATCTTTTTCTGCCAATTGCTTCGTTAACCCTGTTTTTTTATCATTCTCTACATTTATTTGATCACGAATTGACTCGAGCTGTTCTGCATATGATTCAACAGTTTTCCTGGCAAGCTGTATACTTTGATTTTTGTATTCTTCTTTAATTTTAAAATAATTTCGTGCTTGCCGTGCCTGCCGCTCGAGTGATCTCATGTTTTTCTGGATCTCATATAAAAGATCTTCCACTCTTTCTAAATCTAAATCAGTTGCATCGAGTTTTCTTAGTGTTTCTTTCTTTCGTATCCTGAATTTCGAAATTCCTGCTGCTTCTTCAAATAAATGTCTCCGGCTATTGTCTTTGTCATTTAGAATTTCGTCAATCATAGCCAACTCAATGATTGCATAACTATGTGAAGCAATTCCTGTATCTAAAAATAAATTTGTGATATCCTTCAACCTGCAGGGCACATTGTTTAAAAGGTATTCACTATCACCTGATCTGTAATATCTCCTGGTTATTGTAACAGTAGAATACTCGATAGGGAGAACATTTTTTGTATTTTCAAAAGTGAGGGAAGCTTCCGCCATCTGAAGCGCCTTTCTTTTCTTTGTTCCATTGAAAATTATATTTTCCATTTTCTCGGAACGAAGTGTTTTTATCTTCTGCTCCCCCAATACCCATCTAATGGCATCTACTATATTAGATTTGCCACACCCGTTTGGACCTACTATTCCTGTAATTCCTTTATTGAAATTGATAGTAATTTTATCACCGAAGCTTTTAAATCCTTTTACTTCAAGTTTAGTTAATTCCATTCGGTACTTTTACTCATAATTAATATAGTGAAGGCAAATATAAAATTATTTCTTAGATTTGTAATGCCATGGATGATCTTCAATTATACATTTATATTGCACTTGCAGCAATTTATTTTTTAAGTCGTGCTTTTAAAGGTAAGAAACCAACTCAATCTTCCGGGAAATCACCTGATTCTGATCCAAATTGGAATCAAAATGAAAGCCAGACATCTAGAGGGCGCCCTGTTACATTCGAAGATTTATTAAAAGAATTCACTGGAAAGAAAGAAGAAAAGGAGTTTGAAAAATACGAGGAGGCAGAAGTAGAAGAGATAAAGGATTATAGGGAAGAAATTGTTACTCAGGATGTAGAGCAAACAACATATAAAACATACAACGACCCTGAATACGGCAACCATGATGAGATATATCTGGGACAAGGTAAATCAAAAACTCTAGATGAGCAGGTTGAAATAGAGGATTTAACTAAAACAAGATTTAGTGAATATAAAATTGATAAGGATTTAAATTCAGACTATGCGTCCAGGATAAGAAAACTTTTACATGATGAGGATTCTATAAAGGATGCTATAATTTTAAAGGAAGTACTTGATAGAAAATATTTTTAACAGAATATTGATAAAAGATTTTAAGTTTTGCATTTTATTTGTTCTCTTTGTGTAAAATTTTCATTCGTTGAAATACTTAGAAATTCATATCATATCACGCATCAGTTTTTTCAGGCCTTAGGGCCTTAAACACTTTTTCCCGTCTATGTGACGGTCCTCCTTATTATATCTATCTTTCAACCATTATAAAAATGGCATGTTGTTATGCTTAAATTTAAAATATATATTACAAATCAAGATCATTTAAAGTATTCAAAGGAAATATGTGATACGATTGAGGAATCTGCTCTTGAAAGAGGGACTGGTATTGCCAAAAGGCCCGAGGAATACATTAGAAAGAAAATTGAAAAAGGCAATGCTGTAATATGTCTTGAAAAGAATGGCAGGTTTGCAGGTTTCTGTTATATTGAAAAATGGGGTAGTTCAAATTATGTTGCAAATTCAGGATTAATAGTTCACAAAGATTTTAGAAAAAGAGGTCTCTCGAAAAATATCAAGAAGAGAGCTTTTGACCTATCTCGAAAATTATACCCAAATGCCAAATTATTTGGACTAACCACTAATCTGGCAGTAATGCATATAAATTCTGAACTCGGATATCGACCTGTTACTTTCTCAGAACTAACTCAGGATGATCAGTTTTGGTATGGTTGTAGCAGTTGTGTCAATTATGATATCTTGAATCGAATGGATAGAGTGCATTGTTTGTGTACTGGTATGTTGTATGACCCTCAAAAAAAACTTTCAAACGGGAAAAAATTAAAAGCTAAAGGCTTGAAAATCTATGAGAGGTGGCTTAGATTTAAGAAATATGTATTGTTAAAAGGATTTCAAATAACTTCAAAAAAATAGAATTTTTTAATCTATATAGATCATGAAAAATAAAAAAGTAGTTCTTGCTTATAGTGGAGGTTTGGATACATCCTATTGTGTCAAATATTTATCCAAAGAAAAACAACTAGATGTAATAACTGTAACGGTTAACACTGGAGGATTCAAGGAGCACGAGTTAGAGGATATTGGTGAAAAGGCTTTGTCGATGGGTGCAAAACAGCATTTTGTCATTAATGCAACGAGGGATTATTATGATGGTTGCATTAAATACCTTGTTTTTGGCAATGTCTTAAAACACGGGACATATCCGCTTTCTGTTAGTTCAGAGCGTATTTTTCAGGCAAAATTGATTGCGAAAAAAGCTCTGGAATTAAATGCAGATTATGTGGCTCATGGCAGTACAGGAGCAGGTAATGATCAGGTAAGATTTGATCTTGTGTTCAGAATCATGATACCCGAGATTCCTATTATTACTCCAATTCGGGAAATGAATCTTTCCCGACAACAGGAGATAGATTATCTTAAAGAACATGAAGTGAATCTGGATTGGGAAAAAGCAAAGTATTCTATTAACAAAGGACTTTGGGGAACTTCTGTTGGAGGTGAGGAAACCTTAACTTCGGATGAGTATCTTCCTGGTTCCGCTTTTCCTACTCAACGTAAAACAGAATCAATTGAGACTATTGAATTAATTTTTGAGAAGGGAGAAATGATAGGTTTTAATGATAAGATTTATGATGATCCGCTTCATGCCTTAATAGAGCTTGAAAAATATATTGAACCTTGGGCTCTGGGTCGTGACATACATGTTGGTGATACAGTAATTGGAATAAAAGGAAGAATAGGGTTTGAAGCTGGCCTGCCGTTACTTGTTATCAAAGCACATCAACATCTGGAAAAACATACTCTAACAAAATGGCAGATGTATTGGAAAGATCAAATGGCGAATTGGTATGGTATGATGATCCATGAAGGACAGTATCTTGAACCATTGGCCAGGAATATTGAAAAATTCATGGAAGACACCCAAAAATTTGTCACAGGAAAAGTATCGGTACGACTGGCGCCTTATAGGTTCCAGGTGTTGGGAGCTAAATCGGATCATGATCTTATGTCTTCTGAATTTGGATCATATGGCGAATTAAACCTTGCATGGTCGGGTGATGATGTGAAAGGGTTTACTAAAATCCTGGCAAATCAAACTATGATATATAATAAGGTAAATAAAATTGATGCATAAAATAAAAGTTGGAATAATTGGCGCTGCAGGATATACTGCGGGTGAGTTGATTCGAATATTGATACATCATCCTTTAGTGGAGATTTCGTTTATCCAAAGTGACAGCAGTTCTGGTAAACCTGTTGGGGCTGTGCATGAGGATTTATTTTTCATTGAGGGATTAAATTTCACGAATGATATTACTGAAGAAGTAGATGTTATTTTTTTATGTAAAGGGCATGGTGAATCAGTGAAATCATTAGAAACTTGGGATATTGATACGAATATTAAATTAATTGATCTTAGTCAGGATTTTAGATTGACCGATTCACATCCGGAAATCTTAAAGAAATTCGGACAATTTATATATGGTTTGCCGGAATTAAATAAGCCTTCAATAGCCAAAGCGAAAAATATCGCCAATCCAGGTTGTTTCGCAACTTGTATTCAATTGGGACTCCTTCCGCTTGCCGCATATAAGATATTAGATACCGATGTCCATATAAGTGCCATCACGGGATCGACAGGAGCAGGGCAGAAATTATCTTCTACCTCACATTTCAGCTGGAGAAACAATAATTTATCTGTATATAAGCCATTTCAACATCAACATTTAAAAGAAATCCAGCAAAGCCTGACACAATTGGATCCATCGTTTAATCATGATTTGAATTTTATTCCGTATCGTGGCAATTTCACACGAGGAATAATTGCATCTATGTATTTAAAAACATCAATGAGCCTGGAAGAATCTATAGAGATGTATGAAAATTATTATTCATCATCACCATTTGTTAAGATAAGCACGAGAAATATCAACTTAAAGCAGGTTGTTAATACAAACTATTGTCAACTACACTTAGAAAAATCCGGTAATAATCTATTGATAATAAGCACTATTGACAATTTAATTAAAGGCGCCTCCGGGCAGGCTGTTCAAAACATGAACCTTTTATTTGGATTTGAAGAATCTGAAGGACTCAATCTTAAAAGTATAGCTTTTTAATATTATGGAAAATTTCACCTCGATAAATGATGTAAAAAGCCTAACAGACCTGGTTCAGAAAACAATATTAATTAAGGATAAGGTCTTGCAAGAACCCAGGAAAGGATTGAATAAGGTATTGGGACTAATTTTTATGAATCCATCCCTGAGAACCCGTTTAAGTACCCAAAAAGCAGCTATGAACCTGGGAATGGATGTAATGGTAATGAATTTCGGTAGTGAAGGTTGGGCGCTTGAGACAAGTGATGGAGTTGTTATGGACGGAAATAAAGCGGAACATATAAAGGAAGCAACAGCAGTTGTTGGACAATATTGTGATTTGATTGGTATACGGTCATTTCCTGGCCTTCAAAATCGAGAAAAAGATTATAGTGAAGAAATATTAAACAGTTTTATAAAGTTTTCTGGCAAACCGATTATCAGCCTTGAATCGGCTACACGACATCCATTACAATCATTGGCTGATGTTGTAACAATAGAAAAAAACAAATTGCATAAAAAGCCTAAAGTGGTTATGTCATGGGCCCCTCACCCAAGAGCGTTACCACAATCAGTACCAAATTCATTTATAGAATGGACTTCAAAAATGGATTATGATTTGGTAGTTACCCATCCGGAAGGGTATGAGTTGTCAACTGAATTTCTGAATGGCGTCCAGATCGAATATGATCAGGGCAAAGCTCTGGAGGGATCTGATTTTGTATATGTTAAAAACTGGTCATCCTATGAACAATATGGCAAAATCCTGAACCAGGATAAAAGTTGGATGATATCAAAAAAGAAATTAAAAAATTCCAATAATGCGAAGGTTATGCATTGTCTTCCTGTAAGACGTAATGTGGTTATTTCGGAAGATATTCTGGATAGTAATAATAGTCTGGTTATTGAGGAAGCAGGCAATAGGGAATTTGCTGCCCAGGCAGTATTAAGTGAACTTTTAGATAATATTAAATAGTGGAGAAAATATTTATTTTTAAGGTAGGAGGAAAGGTAATTGATGATTCAGAGCATCTTAAGAAATTTCTTAAGGATTTTGCTGAAATCGATGCGAAAAAATTATTGATTCATGGTGGAGGGAAATGGGTAAGTGATATGAGTGATCGTCTTGGGCTTAAAGTTAATATGAGAGATGGAAGACGAATTACTGATAGGGATACTTTAGAAGTTGTTAAAATGATACTTCCCGGAGTCGCAAATAAGAATATAGTGTCTCTTCTACAAAGGTACGGCTGCAATGCATTGGGTTTGACGGGAGCTGATGGGAATATGATAAAATCAATAAAGAGACCCATAAAGAATGGTATAGATTTTGGATATGTTGGTGATGTAACCGAAGTAAATGTTGTTCAACTTGACATAATTCTTCAGGCTGGCTTTGTACCCGTATTTACAGCGCTAACACATGACGGAAATGGACAATTGCTTAATACTAATGCTGATACAATAGCATCTTCACTGGCTATTAGTTTGTCATCGGTCTATGAGGTGGATTTATTTTACTGTTTAGAAAAAACCGGTGTGCTTAAAGATGTATTTGATGAAGATTCTATAATTAAAAGCATTAATTCTGAAAACTATAAAGATTTAAAAGAGAAGGGAGTTATTCATTCTGGTATGATCCCCAAAATAGATAATGCCTTTGACGCGATTAAAAAAGGTGTTTTTAAAGTACATATATGTCATTATAAGGATGTTGAACGCATTCCCAAAGGGGATATGGATATAGGCACCCTAATCTCAGGTTAAATGGAAACCACCGGAATAGAACATATCATCGAATTGCTCAAAAACCTTATTAAAATCCCATCATTAAGTAAGCAGGAAGAGGGGACAGGAGATATTATATTTGATTTTTTAAAAAATAGTGGAGTTGAAGTAAATAGAGTTGAAAATAATATATGGGCGCATAACAGGCATTTTAATCCTGGGAAGAAAACTATACTTTTAAATTCCCACCATGATACCGTAAAGGATGGTCCAGGTTGGACATTGGATCCATTTAAACCAGTCATTAGGAATGGTAAGATTTTTGGTCTTGGGAGCAATGATGCAGGTGCTTCATTGGTGTGTTTAATCGAAACTTTTCTCCATTATTATAATTATAAAGACCTCAATTATAACCTGGTTATTCTGGCTTCAGCTGAGGAGGAGATATCTGGTAAAAACGGAATTGAACTCGCTTTAACTGAAATCGGAGATATAGAATTTGGAATTGTAGGAGAACCCACCAGTATGGAAATGGCAATAGCAGA
>Ga0316190_10001931_pt1 | contig 15069 bp, 16 predicted proteins | sample Eddworburrow2_MG_FD_204929 | JGI IMG/M metagenome (GOLD analysis project Ga0316190, IMG submission 204929) | Coastal sediment microbial communities from Maine, United States - Eddy worm burrow 2 | ecosystem: Environmental > Aquatic > Marine > Coastal > Sediment | place: USA: Maine | collected... | reverse complement strand
CAGCAACCTGTTTCGTGCTGCACTGACGATGCTGGGCATTATTATCGGTGTGGGCGCGGTCATCACGATGGTGGCTCTCGGTACCGGCGCGCAGCGCGCCATCGATGACCAAATGGCGGCGCTCGGCGGCGACATCCTCTCTGTCCAGTCCTCGAGTTGGTTCAGTCGCGGTGTTGCGCGCAATCGGCAGACGCTGACCACTGACGACGCGGCTGCGATGGCGATTGGTACGGAGCGTTTTGCGGCGATCGTTCCGGAGATCAACAGCCGTTTTCAGGTCAAGTACGGCAACATGAACCTGAATCTGTCCACCATCGGCACCACGCCGAACTACATCCATGTGCATGGATTCACGGTTGCCAATGGCCGCATGTTCTCGGCGGCCGATGAGTCGGCCCGGGCACGCGTTGTCGTACTCGGCTCCGAAATTCCTGCCATGTTTGAATCCGATGCATCATCGATGATCGGGCGTGACGTCCTGATCCGATCAATACCCTTCAAAGTTATCGGTGTCATGGAGTCGAAAGGATCATCGGGTTGGCGAAACCCCGATGACGACATGTGGATCCCGCTCAGCACCGCGCAATTTCGGGTCACCGGCAATGAGTACGTGGAGACAATCAGTGTGCAGGTTGCCGAGGACTCATCCCTTGAGCTGGCCATGCTGGAGATCGAGCGAGTTCTGCGCCGCGAGCACAAGATTCAACCGGGCGGCGATAACGACTTTTCGGTGGTCAACCGCAAGCAATTCGTCGAATCACGCCAGGAGGCGACCGAAGTCTTCACCTATCTGCTTGCCGGAATAGCAGGCGTGAGCCTCGTTGTTGGCGGTATCGGTATCATGAACATCATGCTGGTGACCGTCACTGAACGGACGCGCGAGATCGGCATACGCAAGGCGCTGGGTGCAACACGCGGCAACATCCTGCTGCAGTTTCTCGTCGAGTCGACAACGCTGTGCCTGTTCGGCGGAATGCTTGGCATTACGCTTGGTGTAACAGCTTCTTCGTTACTGGCGAAGTTTGCGGGCTGGCAAACCGTAGTTACGACCGAATCGGCCGCAGCTGCTTTCGGTTTCAGTGCACTTGTGGGTATTGTGTTCGGTATCTGGCCGGCACAACGTGCGGCGCAACTGGATCCCATTGACGCTTTGCGTCACGAGTAATTGCCTGGGCCAGAATGTTTTACTCGCACCGTATGACGAGATAATCGAATTCGACTTGAGCGGCGATTAGTCGCTGCTTGTCGCCTCTACCCTGACCAGGACGGTAACATCCTTACCGACCCACTCCGTGTCTTCCCACTCGCCGGTGCCAATGCCCAGCTCGAGGCGGTCGAGTTGTGCTTCGCCTTCCAGCACATGTCGCTCACCGTTGCTCTGAACGGTGAATTGCAGCTGGACCGGCGACGTGATGCCTTTGATGCTTAGCTGTCCGTCGGCAACATACTTGCCTGCGCCAATGTCCGAAAAACGGCTGGCACGGAAGGCAGCCTCAGGATAATTAACCGAATCGAACCATTCAGGATCGGCCATTGTCACATCGCGATCTTCGTCCTGTGTGTTGGCGGAGGACGTATCAATGGCAACGTCGAAGATGCCGGCGTCGATGTCGCTCGCGGAAAATTGCAGTTGGGCAGTCCAGCGTTCCCACGCGCCGTCAAACACGGCGCCAGCCTGATCGCCGACAAAGCGGATATAACTGGCGGCGTAGTCAATCTCCCATACCGGAAGGTAGGAAGCCGACTCGGGCTTCTGGGCAACAGTACTATCGACAGATGCCGCTGCAGGGGTTGGGTCAGATGTCGTCGGTTTCGTACTGCCCGCGCTGCCCAACCAGGCGATGCCTGACACTGCCACGATCGCAAATACAGCCACGCTGACGATAGACGTCATGCGTCGCAGCACATCGTCCTTGTCTATGACAGCATGTTTTACCGCGGCACCAACGTGCACGCTGGCGATAACCAACAGGAGCTTCGCGAGCACTTCATGTGTTTCTTCGAACACATCCTTGAGCATGGCGTTCGGTGCAACAATGTCTGGCAACTGGAACAGGTTGAACCAACTTACCGAGTACGCGGACGCACTCGACATCAGCCACCCGGTCATCGGAACGGCGAACAGCAGCGCATACAGTGACCAGTGACTGATATTGGATGCAGTCGCCTGCCAACGGGGCATTGCGGCCGGTAAAGCCGGCGGCGCATGTCGAAGGCGCCAGACGATACGTAGCACGGCGAGTACAAGGATCGTGATGCCGACGGACTTGTGATTCGCCAACAGCGCGAGTTCGCGCAAGTCGCTGGGTGCATTGTCGGCCAATTGGGCGAGCACGAACTGCACCACGATCATGCCCGCCACCAGCCAGTGCAGTAGCTTGGCGGTCGGGTTGTAGTGATTGTTATTCAGTGTTCGATTTCTGCAGTTCTACGCTGATCCGGATCGTTACTTCGTCACCTACATTGGGAACGGCGCGGGTCAGGCCCCAATCAGAGCGAGAGACTTTCGTCTCAGCTTCCACACCGATCCAGGGTGTTTTACGCATCGGGTGATTCGCTGCCTTGTTGACCTTTGCCATCAGTGTGACCGGCTTGCTGACACCCTTGATCACGAGATCACCTTGCACATTCATGGTGTCTTCTCCCGTCATCTCGATGGCGGTCGACGTAAATGTGATCGTCGGATGGTTAGTGGTATCGAAGAAATTCGGCCCGTTCAGGTGACCGTCGAAATTATCGACACGACTGTCAATGCTGGTCGCGTCAATAATGACGTTGACCGTGCTGTTCTCAGGATTTTCGTTGTCGAGATTCAGGTCGACCGTAAAAGACTTGAAACCGACATGGGGATTCGAGAATCCCAAATGGCTGTAGCTGAAGGTAATATAGCCATGCGTGTTGTCGAGGCCATACTGGCCGGACGGCACATCAGATAGTCCTGCCGAGGCATTGAAGGCGAGACCAAGAAGGGTTGCCGCAAGGGTACTACGAGCGATCGACATCCGTGTTTCTCCTGAAGAAATGAAATCCAGCCGATACTGCCTGAATCCGGCCTGTCTGCGAAGCGTTTTGTACGCAGCGGTAAACGATCTGTAATTTGCGAATTTCGTCGTTCGACTAGTCCTGACCATTGCTTACGGATGCGTACCGGCCATTGTAGAACAACAACGGTTCACGTTCGTCGGAGCGATAGCTCTCGACTTCTCCAACGATGATGTAGTGGTCGCCACAGTCGTGTACCTGGTGTGTGCGGCATTCGAAGCGCGCTACCGAATCGGGCAACAAGGGCACACCCCGGTCAGAGGTATCGTAGTCGATGCCATTAAATACCGTATGGTCCGACTGCGCGAAATGTGAGGACAACTCCTGCTGTCCTGCCGCCAGCACGTTAATCGCAAAATACTTCGCGTCGAGGTAGGCCTGCAAAGAGTTCGAAACCTTGGCGATATTCCAGAGTACGAGGGGCGGTTCGAGCGATACCGAGCTGAAGCTGTTCGCCGTAATGCCACAAGGCCCTTCGCTGCCGCGGCAGGTGACCACCGTGACACCCGTCGCGAAGCGCCCCAGGCACTCGCGCAAGTCGTGATTCAATCTAGTTGACATGGTCCGGAAAAAGATTCATATATGAATAACTTCGATATTAATTAATAGGTGTGGCCATGGCAATCGACCAATTCACGCGCTCTCTACCCATGATGCTATACCGTGCTCTTGATACGGTCATGCCGAGTTTTCGTAAGATCTTCAACGACTTCGGCCTCACCGAGCAGCAGTGGCGCGTCCTGCGCGTACTCTGGGAGGGCGACCTTATCACGATCCGGCAGCTTGCCGAAGTAACCCTTATTCCTGCGCCCAGCCTGGTCGGGATTGTGGACCGACTCGAACGCGATGGTCTTGTTGCGCGGCAACGTTCCACGACCGACCGGCGCAAGGTTAACGTCGTTGTCACAGCGGCTGGCGCGGAACTTGAAGACCGGATAATGCCGAGAGTCGCCTCAGCGTACGTCGAGCTCAAGCAGTCCATCGACGCCGAAACCTGGTCGCAGGTGTTAGTCGGATTGCAGAGAATCGCGGTCCAGCGTGGTGTAGAACGCGGTGAGTAATTCGTACAGGGCGCGCAGGCGGTCGCGGCCAAATTCTTCCTCAATTTCTGCGTAACGCTTTTCCGAGTCCGGCCCAACGCTGTCGAAGACCCGTCGTCCTTTAGCGCTGAGGGCGAGTACGGAGCGACGTTGGTCATTGCGATCTGACGTCCTGGTGACCAGGCCCTCCTTTACAAGATGCTGCAAAATTCGTGTCAGGCTGGGAGCCAGCAGGTAGCTGCGACGCGCCAGTTCGCTGGCATCGACATCGCCCGTATCCGCAAGTGTCCGAATGACTCGCCACTGTTGCTCCGTCAAACCGTGTTCACGCAACACCGGCCGGAACCGAAGCATCGCCGCTTCTCTTGCACGAAGTAGTTCCATCGGAAGTGAATGCCGGAAGTCGCGTAAAGATTCGCTCACGGATTTTCAGCGACGATGCGGTTGGACAGCTTGCCGATGCCGGGAACCTCGACCTCGACAATGTCGCCGTCCCGAAGGTATTTCGGCGGGTCAAAACGTGCGCCGGCACCATTCGGAGTACCGGTCGCAATAATGTCGCCCGGTTTAAGGTGATAGAACGTCGACAGGTAACTGATCAGGTAGCGGAACGGGAAGATGATATTTGCAGTGGTATCGTTCTGCCTCTCCTCACCATTCACCGTCGTAATGATCTGCAGTTCACCCATCGGATCCAGTTCATCGGGTGTCACCATCCACGGTCCGAGTGAGCCCGACTTAGCAAAATTCTTGCCCTGCGTTACATTGAACTTGGCATGACGCAGGAAATCCCGCAGCGAGCCTTCGTTCATCACGGTCAGGCCGGCAATGTATTCGTGAGCATTAGCCTCTGCAATGCGCCTGCCTTCCTTACCAATAACGATGACGATCTCGCCCTCGTAGTCGAGTTGATCTGACTCGGGCGGATCCAGGATGTCCTGTTCATGACCGACCAGCGACTCGCGGGTGCGCATAAATACACTCGGATACTTTGGTGGCGCCGAACCGTCTTTGTATTCCTCATTGCGATTGGCATAGTTCACGCCGATGCAAATAATCTTCTCCGGGTTCGGGATTGTTGGCAGCAATTCAACGTCCGCGAGTGCGTAGTCGGCGTCAGTGTCATTAGCTTCAGCAATCAGTTCGCCCAATCGGTCCGCGCGAATTGCGTCCCTGAGATCGCGCAGCCCACCGTGCTTTGCCCCCAGGTCAACTATTCCACCATCGGTGACAGCCCCAAATGACGCATAGCCGTCTTTCTCAAAACTCAAAAATTTCATTGTGTGATCCTCAATAACCGGCTGGCGACGACCCACCATCATCGCCGGACTTGAAATGAGAAATCAAAGTGCGTGCAGAGTTTCCTAACAACAAGGTATCCACTCCAATTCCCACAAAATTCGCGCCGCAGTCGACGTAGTGTGGAACCTGCGACTCGTCCAGACAAAGCAGGCCCGCATTTTTTCCAGCTTCACGGACTGTGCGCAGGCCGGTGCTGACTGCTTCGATAAGCTCGGGATGGGAAACGTCGCCGACGTGCCCCATAGACGCGGACAAATCCGACGGGCCAAAAAACACACCATCAATCCCCGCTGTATTCACGATAGCTACAAGGTTTTCAACAGCAGTCACGGTTTCGACCTGGACAATGACACAGATCTCCTCGTTAGCCTGTTGCAGGTAACCTGGTATCGCACCCCATTGGGCGGCCCTGGCCATTGATGTTCCAATGCCACGACGTCCTTCGGGCGGGTACTTCACGGCACTCACGACCGCTGCAGCCTGTTCCGCCGTATCGATCATTGGCACGAGAAAAGTCTGTACCCCGATATCGCAAAGCTTCTTGAGGAGTGCGGCATCGTCATCGACGGGTCTCACGATAGGAGCGACGTCATATGGGGCCATGGCCTGAAGGTGTGACAGGACATCGCGAAGCTCGAACGGTCCGTGCTCGTGGTCGACGACCAGCCAGTCGAAACCCGTGCCCGCCAGCAACTCCGCCACTGAATTGTCAGGAATGCTGTGCCAGAGTCCGTACAGCGTGTTGCCCGCTTCAAGTCCGGCTTTGAACCGGTTGCGTGGAATTTCGTTCATTCGAAGTCGACCTCAATAGTGCCCAGCGGCCCGTAGTCGGCGAGAATCCGGTCGCCCGGTTTCACCGCTATGGGCCTGGTGAAGGATCCGGCAAGGATGAAGTGCCCGGGCTCGAGACCAACCCCATGCGGTGCGAACCGTTTGCAGACCCAGCGTATTCCATGAGCCGGGTGACCCATTACGCCACCCGCAAGTCCTGTTTCCTCGACTTCCCCATTGAGGTGAAGCATCGCACCTGCCCAGGGAAGGTCGATTTTGTGGGGATCAATCCTGTTGTTGCCCACTATGTATCCCGCGTTTGCCGCGTTATCTGCAATCGTATCGAACACATTCCGGGTGTACCCGGTTTTGGGGTCGACGCGGAAGCTGCGCGCCGCGATGAGTTCCAGCGCCGGCACCACGTAATCCGTCGCGGCCATGACCTGTTCGAGCGATACGTCCTCGCCGAACAACGGTTCCTTTAGAACGAACGCGAACTCGGCCTCGATGCGCGGGTCAGTGAAATCAGCCGCCCGAATCGTAGCGCCGTCCGCGAACGCCATGTCGTCCAGCAACACGCCGAAGTCGGGTGTGTCTATCTTCATTGCCATCTGCATGGCGCGTGATGTCAGGCCAATCTTGTAGCCGGTGACTTTGCGACCATCGGCGATCTTGCGATCGACCCAGGCTTTCTGAACGGCGTACGCGTCGTCCATATCCATGTCCGGATACGAGAGCGTCAACGGCGCGATCTGTGTGCGGTTTGTCTCGGCTTCGTACAGCAGATTAGCCGCGGCGGTAATGTCTTCGGTGCCAAGCATTGAGCGGAATCTTGAGTTGCAGCTACTAGGGAAGCACAGTATACTTAACATGTTAAATGAATACAATCTCTACCGGGTCAAACGACATGCCACACCAAATTATTGAATATTCAGCGAATCTGGAAGCCGACCTCGATATCGACAAGCTCGTGCAAACGATGCATGAAACGGCTGTCGGCATCGACGCACTGCCCATCGGTGGTATTCGTACACGCGCGGCACGACGCGATATTTACCGGGTGTCGGACGGCCATCCGGACAACACCTTCATTAATGTTACGTTGCGGATCGCGCCGCGGCCGCCCGAGATAAAGAAAGAGGTCGGCGAGCGGCTGTTCGATGCACTAAAACAATTCGTACAGCGCGCATTCGACGAACGGCCGATGGCCTTGTCGCTTGAAATTCAGGAGATCGATGCTGAGTTCCGCTGGAAGCACAGCAACATTCGCGACTACCTCGCACAAAGGAACGGATAGATGTCAGAACTTGACAACAACCTGCAGAAAATCGAAAAGCTGCTCGCGCCACTGAAGAAAGAAACCTTGCCGCATTTCATCAACGGCAAGCGTGATGCGGGTCGTTCGGGAAAAACCTTCGAGGGCTATACGCCTGTTGATAACAGCATCATAGGGTCAGTCGCCGCGGGCAATGCTGATGATATTGACGCCGCCTGCAACGCCGCCGAGGCTGCGTTCGGCGAGTGGCGCAACATGCCGGGCAAGGAGCGCAAGCGCCTGCTAAACAAGGTCGCCGACGCGATTGTCGACAATGCAGACGACATTGCGCTGGTTGAATCCTACGATTCAGGACAGCCGATCAAGTTCATGAGTAAAGCCGCGATTCGTGGCGCGGCCAATTTCCGCTTCTTCGGTGATATGGCAGAAAACGCTCGTAACGGTCAGTCGCTGCCGGCTGAGGAACACATCAACTTTTCGATTCGTCAGCCTATTGGGCCGGTCGGCGTCATCACACCCTGGAATACACCCTTCATGCTGTCGACCTGGAAAATCGCGCCGGCGCTGGCGGCAGGCTGCACGGTTGTGCACAAGCCGGCCGAATGGTCGCCGTATTCAGCGATGATGCTGTCCGAGATCGCACATGAGGCAGGTCTGCCTGATGGCGTGCTCAACTGCGTGCAGGGTCTCGGCGAGGATGCCGGCAAGACGCTCACTGAGCACCCGGCGATCAAGGCTGTGGCATTCGTAGGTGAGTCACTGACGGGCAGCCGCATTATGCGCCAGGGTGCGGACACGCTTAAGCGCGTGCACTTTGAGCTCGGTGGCAAGAACCCGGTGGTTGTATTCGACGATGCAGATCTTGATCGAGCTCTCGATGCTGTCGTATTCATGATCTACAGCCTTAACGGCGAACGCTGTACGTCGTCGAGTCGACTGCTTGTGCAGGAGTCTATTCAGGACGAATTCAATGCGAAGCTCGTCGAACGTATTGCCCTGCTCAGGGTTGGCCACCCGCTGGACCCCGCGACCGAAATCGGGCCGCTGATTCACAAACGTCATTTCGACAAAGTCTGCAGCTACTTTGATGCTGCGGTAGAAGACGGTGCGAAGATCGCGGCCGGCGGTAGTGCTGTCGAAGGCGACGGCAATTACGTCAAGCCAACGCTGTTTACCGGTGCCAACAACAGCATGCGTATCGCACAAGAGGAGATCTTTGGCCCGGTGCTGACCGCGATTCCGTTCAAAGACGAGGCTGAGGCATTGAGTATCGCCAACGATATCGAATATGGTCTGGCAGGCTATGTCTGGACCAACGACATTGGTCGTGGTCACAGAATGGCGAAAAACCTGGACGTCGGCATGGTCTGGGTTAACTCGGAGAATAATCGGCACCTGCCTTCACCATTCGGCGGCATGAAAGCAAGCGGCATCGGTCGCGATGGTGGCGACTACAGTTTTGAGTTCTATATGGAAACCAAAAATGTCTGCATTGCACTTGGCTCACACCACGTACCAAAGTTGGGTAAGCAATGAGCCTCTACTATTTGCAGAAATTCCTCTACGAGCTTAATCGGGATGAGGACATACAGAAGCAGTGCAGGGACAACATCGATGCTCTGCTCAAGAGTTATGAACTCGATGACGAAGAGCGGTCGGCGTTAAAGGATGGCGACATTGGCCTTTTGTACGTGCTCGGCGTGAACGGTCAGATCCTGATGCACTATGCCGCGTTTCTGGGAATTGAATGGTTCGACTACCTGGAGCTCATGCGACAGGGTATCGACAGGCACGGCCCGGTTCGTGCCGGTGTCTACGCGATGACCGGCGGTGGTGACGCGTTTACCGAAGAGGATACCCACCAATGAGTCTCGTCTACGCAGGGGTGCTCAGCCATGCGCCCGGCATTACGGGGCGTGCGCATCTGGTCAAGAATATTGAGGAACGCGAACGGTTTTACGCGAGACTCGATCAGCAACGGCGAGAGATAGAAGCCAGCGGTGCCGAAGCGCTGGTCGTCATGGCGGCGGAACATTTCGGCAACTTCTTTATGAACAATATGCCGGCTTTTTGCGTGGGTATCGGCGAAAAGTATTCCGGTCCTATAGAAGACCCGGAATGGCTGAAGATCCCAAAGACCGAAGTCGCAGGCGCACCGGACCTCGGCCGCCGGCTGGTCGTCGAGATCATGCAGAGCGTCGACACGGCGTACGCGGAAGAGTGGAAATTCGATCACGGCATCATGGTGCCACTGCATTTTCTAACGCCGAACTACGACCTTCCGATCATTCCCGTCAATATCAACTGCCAGGGACCACCATTGACGCCTTTGCATCGTGCCTGGGCGTTTGGCGAAGCTATTCGGCGTGCCTGCGACTCCGTTCCCGAAAAGGTCGCAGTGGTCGGAACGGGGGGCATTTCGCATTGGCCGGCAACGCCGGACTCCGGAAAGATCAACGAGGAGTGGGATCGAGAATTTCTTGATCGGTTGATGCGGCAGGATAAAGAGGCGCTGCTCTCATACACGAATGAAGAAACCTACCGCGATGGCGGGCAGGGCGGCTTTGAGATTCGAACCTACATCGCTGCGGCTGCGGCCGCCGGCGGCAAGGGCGATCTGCAGTACTACACGGCCGAGCTGCCTATTTTCGCCGTCGGTTGCACGGTCGCGCGTTTCGAGATCATATAATGATTAGCGGGATGATCCGCTTCTGCATGTTGCTACTCCTCTGGCTCGCACCCAGCCTCGTGTTGTCACACGGCGGGGTGGTCGAAGAGGAGGACCTTTGCGTGATAAAGGTCAACTACCTGCGCGGCCACTTCAAGATCTACCAGCCACTGATCGACGGTCACAAGGAGTACTGCGAGGACCTGCCGAATGCGACAGAGACCGTATTCGTCATGGAATACCTGCACGACAGTCTTGGCGAGGCGGCCGTCGATTTTCGCATCATCCGTGATGTGACCGGCAAGGGGCGCTTCGCGCGCTGGGAAGATGTGGCTGGGATTGATGATCTTGAGGCAGTGACGGTCCTGTATCGCGAACCAACGGTGGACCCCGACGTGCTCACTGTCATTCACGACTTCAGGGAAGAAGGCGATTTCATCGGCATCGTTACCGCTAACGTCGACGGTGATCAGGAAATCTATCGAGCTGTGTTTCCCTTCGAGGTTGGCTACACAGGTCTCGGTTACTGGCCTTTTTTTATCCTTCTGCTGCTCGCGATTCAGCTCCAGTATTTCGTTATGAGCGGGCGACTCAAACGTTGGCGTGAAAATCGGGCGGCGGCAGCGATCGTCGCCTTGTTGCTCTTATGCGCGCCGATATCCGATGCGTCGGCCGACGAGTGGGTCACGTCCCGCGGTGTCTACACCGTGAGTTTCGAGAGTTCGCTCGAGCCGATTGAGATCAACCAGATTCACTACTGGATTCTGCGCATTACGAGCGACGGTGAACCGGTGACCGGCGCATCACTGACGGTCTCGGGCGGAATGCCTGCTCACGATCACGGCATGCCGACCCGCCCGCGCGTTACCGCAGAACTCGGCAACGGTGAATATCGCCTTGAGGGTATGCGGTTTCACATGGGCGGTGACTGGGAAGTGTCAATCGAGATAAAGGCTAACGGCAAAACCGACACAGTGGTTGTGATGTTGACGTTGTGAGCAAGTCGACGAGTACCTGGTGGCTGGTTGTCGTCGTGACCGTCGCGACGCTTGTGGCCATGTCGAGAATCTGGCCACCAGTTGTGGATGAGTGGAGCGATGCGGACGTTGCGGTGCTGCGTTCCTTGTGGCTAGGCAGCCTGGGGGAGTTGCCGCCCGATCCGACAAACCGGGTTGCGAATGATCCGCGTGCGGCCAGCTTGGGCCATGCACTGTTCTTTAGTAACGCGCTGAGCCCGTCGAATTCGATCTCCTGTGCGACCTGCCACCGACCCGAACTCAGATTTACCGACGGGATGCAGAAGGGGCGTGGTGTTGGCCAGTCGAAACGCAATACGCTAAGCATTGTTGGCGTGGCCTACAGTCCATGGCAGTACTGGGACGGCAGGCGCGACAGCCAGTGGGCACAGGCATTGTCCCCCATCGAAGATGCGGCCGAGCATGGCGGAAACCGGCAACATGCTGTCGGCGCGGTTGCAGCAAACGACGAGTTTCGCCAGCTATACGAAGCGATTTTTGGGCGGCTGCCAGAGCCGGGTGATGCCCGTGGGACAGACATGGCCTTCGCCAATATCGGCAAGGCGATCGCCGCCTACGAGCGGCTGATCATGCCTGGTCCGTCGCGGTTTGATCGGTACGTGGACGCGCTACTTGCCGGTGAGGAAGAGCAAGCCCCCTATTCGGCCGATGAGGTTGCGGGTCTGCGCCTGTTCATCGGCAAGGCGGCCTGCACGCAATGCCACAATGGCCCGCTGTTGACGAACTACGAATTCCACAATACGGGTGTCCTGTCTTTCCCGGGTGAGGTGCCTGACAAGGGTCGTGCTGCAGGGGTTCGCCAGGTCCTGGCCGACCCGTTTAATTGCCGCGGCGAGTTCAGCGATGCAATCGCAGGTTCGTGTGCAGAACTTGAGTTCACGCGCAGCGGTTACGAAGTGCTCGGCGCGTTCCGCACGCCGTCGCTCAGAAACCTCGAAGATACGCAGCCATACATGCACAAGGGCCAGATGTTCACGCTCGCCGAGGTCCTGACTCATTACAACGAAGCACCACTGTCGATGATCGGTCACAACGAGGCAAAGCCACTGGGGCTCAATGCTGCGGAACTACTGCAGCTCGAGGCCTTTCTCAAGACACTGGCCGCTCCCCTGGCCACGGATGAAAAGTGGCTGCGCCCTCCCGATATTAGCCCGGGGTCCCTGTAGCATCGGGGAGCAGCAACGCTCAGGCTGCGAGCAGATTGCGGCTGAGTTTGTGGCCAAGAAACGCTGTGAACTCGGGCAGTGTGTCGCGATCGATGACGTTGATCGCAGGCAAATTGGTCAGTTGCCTGACCAGGTGAACCGCGGCCGACGTATTTGCTGCCGGGCCAGTGACGAGGTCGGGCGTGACATTGAACGCCTTCTGGACCCCAACAACCGCAAATGGATCAGATGCAGCCAGGATGATGCAGACAATATTATCGCCGAGCTCCTGCATCGCGGCTGCAACGTTGTACGGCTCGAGTGGCGATGCGCCGGTTTCAGCGACGAGGTAATCCGGTCGCAATTTGTCGATATGACGTAGTAGTGGTCGTATCGCTGCACGGAATTCCGACTCGGGTACCACCGTTGACGGTAGTCCCGCGTCCACGAAGTCGAACACATGTGCTGCCCCGGCGCGTTTGAAGCTCGCGATGTCGCGGTAGCGTCCGGCGCCCGTCAGCTTGGCACCGACAACGTCGAGGCCCGCCGAAGAAAGAAGCTCGCAGAGACGTCGCCCTGTAACCGTCTTTCCGGCCGACATCGACGTGCCGATGATCAGGATAGTCGGTACCGCGAAGCTACCTTCGTCACATCGGAGCGCGAACTGCCTCATGGTGATCTTACGGTTTTCCCGAACGACATGGCCGCGATAGCAGAGCGATAACGGTCTGGGTAGCAGGGTCAAAAAGGACGTAAAAACGCCAAGTAGTCCGGCGCTCGTCAGGGCATGCATTTTGCCTTGTTTTACATCGAGATAACTGCCAACGCCTTCAAGTGTTGCCTCGCGATGGCCGAGCGCACCGATGACCTGGTCGCCTGGTTGTACCGGCACCATCTCACCGGTACACGATTCAATCGCGTAGAGCACAGTGCGGGTTCCTGTGACCTCGGTTCTGACGTAGTCGCCGGATTCCCACAAAGACTGCTCGAGCATGCGTACGTCATAGGGATTCCTGTCAAAGTCCGCAATGCGCGCGATCGAAGTAATAAAAGTCTGTGTCATCCGGCTTCCTTCAGGGCGGTTACTTGGGTCGGTGGTGACAGCAGCAACATGGTCAGAAGGGCGGCACGCTGCAGTGTCTTGTCGATATAAAGAAACTCATGCTCTGCATGAGCGCCATGACCAACAGGGCCGAGGCCGTCCAGTGTTGCTGTGTACTGACTTGTTGTATTGCCGTCTGATCCGCCGCCAACTTTCGCACGACTGAGTTCGATGTTGAGCTGTTTGCCGATAGCCAGCGCACTGTCCCATAGCGCCTCGTTGCGTGGTGTTGACTCCATTGAGGGTCGGCCTATGGCCCCTTCGATTCGCAATCGAACGCCGGGTACCTCGGGCTTGATGCCGTGAATCATTTTCTCGACTAGATCGCCGTCGGCGATGGTCGGTACGCGAACATCGACAACTGCAGTGCTGTGAGCAGCGATAACGTTTGGCTGTACACCGCCGTCGATCGTGCCGACATTGATCGTGATGCCCTTGTCGGGATCGTTCATCGCGAACAGCTTCTGAATGACATGCGAGAGCTCAAGTATGGCGCTGGCACCGGCCTCAGGGTCCAATCCGGCATGAGCCGCCTTGCCATAGACGGTAAACGTAAAGCGACCGATACCTTTGCGCTCGGTCTTCAGGCTGCCTTCATCGCCGAGCGCGGGTTCGAGGATGAGGGCACGACTGGCCAGGCGCGCCAATTTTCGTATGTAACGCGTCGATGTGCGACTTCCAATCTCTTCATCAGCATTGACAAAGATCAGCGGCAGTACGCCTGGTTCGAGATCGAGGCTGCGCATTGTCTTGATAGCGAGAATGAGCTGCACGAGGCCGCCCTTCATGTCGAACACGCCCGGCCCGCGAATGATATTGCCATCTACTTCGAAGGGTCGATCAATCACGGTGCCAACGGGCCACACCGTGTCGTAGTGGCCGACAATAAGCTGTGTTGCGGCGCCCTTGCTGCGATTTTCCGGCCGCGCGTAAACATGGCGCGGGCCTTCAGCCGGACCGGTCTCGGCGACGTAGTAACCGAGTTCGAGCAGGGCGGACATGAAGACATGGCGGGCGCGTTCATGCACCGCCGGTTCCGCCGAAGGTGATTCGGCCATGACGAGGTCCCGCAGCAGGCTGAGGAGCAGGTCCTCATAGCCAAGGACCTGCTTGAGAACTCGATTGGCAAGCGTCGGGGCCACGCTATTTCTTCATATTGGCCGGGAATGGAAATGCGTTGGAACGGTCGATGGTCGCGAAGCGTCCGGGCGCCAGGTATGCCAACAATGGCGAGTCGTGCACGATCTCCTGGTCGTCGAGTTCGTTTGAGCGCAGGAACTCGGGCTCGGCATACGCAGCAATGATTTCCCCGGTAATGAGGCAGTTTGGCCCAAAGCCGTCCACCGTCTTGAAATGCCGGCATTCGAAATACAGGTACGCCTCTTCGATGAGTGGAGCATGAACTTGCTGCCCTGGGAACGTGTTGAAGTAGTCGAGGACGGGCTTGTGTCCGTCTTGCCGCGGGGATGCGGCGAGACTCGAATACAGTACTTGTCCTGGTTTCGGATAGCTGATCGAAAACTCGCCGGTACGCTGGATATTGCTACACGTCGAATGTTCGGGCGTACACACAAAACCGAAGTAGTTTTGCCATCCCATAGGCGTGACCATGTGCTTCGGTGCGAAGTCCGGTGAGCCATCTGGATCAGTGGTACCGACCAATACCAATGGCGCAACGGTAAAGAA
>Ga0316190_10001928_pt1 | contig 15080 bp, 9 predicted proteins | sample Eddworburrow2_MG_FD_204929 | JGI IMG/M metagenome (GOLD analysis project Ga0316190, IMG submission 204929) | Coastal sediment microbial communities from Maine, United States - Eddy worm burrow 2 | ecosystem: Environmental > Aquatic > Marine > Coastal > Sediment | place: USA: Maine | collected... | reverse complement strand
CTTCATACCAACCAGCGGGATCAGTTCCATCGTCAAATTTCCCTGTCCGAAAGTTGAGAGCACCACCCCGAGCAGCATTAGCTGTTGCTCCATCATCATCAGATGTTTCAGCACTTGCTGCCAACAATCCCACTAGGCCAGCTGTTAGTGAACCCAAAACCCCCACAGCAGCCACACTAACCCGCCCCAGCTGAACAAAACGCTTGGGAAGGCCATGCCTCAGTGCAGCAGCAGTAAATTTACTAAACAGTAATTCCATCTACAAAAACTCTTGTCAGTTTGATTGATGCTCTTCAGTAGTTAACCACAACAAGATAAAGCCTGCTACACCTGTATTCAGTCAAGTTGCTGAATTAAATATGTCATTATTATGGTGCTAATGCTGGGTTGCCTCGTCCTTGCTGTGCTCTGATATTGCTGGGAGAATAACTTTATAAGAAGAAGGAAAGCATAACCCAAGAACAAGCCCCCAGGAGCTAAGGATGCCCATCCCAGACTACCAAACCCTGATCCGCCCTCTAAATCTTACCAGCGCTTCTGTGAGTGTTTTTTCCTGTTTCAACTACATGATGAATGTATAGAGTAAGGTACGGGTTCCCGTGGGGAATTCTATGAACAAAGAAAAGCCTTAATATTGGAAAAACAATAAATGACCCAAGAAACAAACAACCTTGCTGCCTACATCTGGTCTTTGGCTGATCTGCTACGTGGTGACTTCAAACAGAGTCAGTATGGCCGTGTGATTCTGCCGTTTACTCTATTACGCCGCCTTGAGTGTGTATTAGAAAGCAGCAAAGGTGCTGTGTTGGCTGAGTATGAAAAGGTTCAGAAGATGGATCTGAATGAAGAGGCTGAGGAAAAATGGATAATAAACAAAGCCTGTAAACGTAAAGGCCTGTCGTTTTTCAATATCTCCAAAATGGATCTCTCCAAACTGGGCGAGGCGGGTATCAAAGACAACCTGGAATCCTACATCCAGGGCTTTTCCAAAGATGCTCGTGAGATCTTTGAATACTTCAATTTCAGTGAGTTTATTGGCCAGCTTAACGATGCCAACCTGCTTTACAAAATAGTGCAAAAGGTTAGAAAAACCGATCTCAGCCCCAAGGCAGTTTCCAACCACGACATGGGCAAGGTGTTTGAAGAGCTTATCCGCCGCTTTGCGGAAAGCTCCAACGAAACTGCTGGGGAGCACTTCACCCCGCGTGACATTGTGCATCTCACCACCTCGCTGGTTTTTATGGAAGATGATGATGCCCTCACCAAAGAAGGCATTATCCGCACCATCTATGACCCCACCGCAGGCACAGGCGGCTTTTTGTCTGAAGGCATGGAGTATGTGGAAAAGCTCAATCCGCAAGCTGTTATGCGCGCCTATGGGCAAGAGCTGAATCCAGAGTCCTACGCCATCTGTAAGGCAGATATGCTGGTGAAAGGCCAGGCAGTAGATAGAATCAAGCTCGGCAACACCCTCTCAAATGATCAGCTCTATGCTGATAAGTTTGACTACATGCTCTCCAATCCACCCTTTGGTGTGGACTGGAAAAAGATTGAAAAGGATATTAAAGACGAGCACACCCTCAAAGGATTTGACGGGAGATTTGGCCCTGGGCTGCCGCGTGTCTCTGATGGCTCGCTGTTGTTTCTTATGCATTTGATTGACAAACTGAGAGATGCAAAAGGCGGGGGCAGTAGAATCGGCATCATTCTCAACGGCTCTCCGCTGTTTACAGGTGGTGCTGGTTCTGGTGAATCGGAAATTCGTCGTTACATCCTCGAAGCTGATCTGTTGGAAGCCATCGTTGCGCTGCCGACTGACATGTTTTACAACACCGGCATTGCCACCTATGTCTGGGTGCTCAGCAACAAAAAGCCTGCTGAACGTAAAGGCAAGGTTCAGCTTATAAACGGCGTTAATCTCTACGGCAAAATGCGCAAATCCCTCGGCTCCAAGCGTAATGAGATGAGTGATGATGACATTGCCATCATTACCCGCTGTTTTGGAGCCTTTGAAGTGGTGGACGCACGAGAACTAGATAAACCCGTTGAACAGAAAAGCAACCGTGGCCGCCAGTCTGCCAACAGCAAGGCTGTAGCACCGAAGACCTTTGCTAGCAAGATTTTCGACGCCCATGAGTTCGGCTACCGTCGCATCACCATCGAGCGCCCCTTGCGTCTCTCTTACCAATTCAGCGATGAACGTATCGCAGAACTGCGCTATGTACCCAAACCGCTCAATGCGGTGATGAAGTGGGCTTATGAACACTACGGGAAAAGCTGGAGCGACGATGTTGACTGCAAACACTACGGCCAGCTCAGTGAGCATGAAGAGGCGATACGCAAACAGATCAAAACCCAGTTCAGTGAACTGAAAGAGAAGCAGATCAAAGACCTGTTCAATGCACAAACCTGGCTAGCGCAAAAACAGCTCATGCTCAAAGCCAGACAACTGCAACAAGAGATTGGCACCGAACAACACGATGATTTCAATCACTTCGATGCTGCACTAAAAGCTGCCTGCAAAGCGCAAGAGATAAAGCTGGAAACCAAAGAGAAAAAACAACTAACCGATGCCGTGAGCTGGAAGGACCCCAAGGCGGAAAAGGTGATTAAGAACATCCATACCGCCAGTAAAGAGCTGGGGGCATTGTATGGCTACTTCCCCGATCAGGAAAACTTTACCTATATCGAATACAAGGCCGATGGTGATCTGCGTGACTTTGAAAACGTTGCCCTCGACCCCTCAAAACCCGTTAATGAAATCAATGAGGCCTACTTCAAAAAAGAGGTGCAACCCCATGTACCTGATGCCTGGATAGATGCCAGCAAAAAAGATGAGATAGATCAGGAGATCGGCATTGTTGGTTACGAGATACCATTTAACCGCTATTTTTATGTTTACCAGCCGCCAAGAGCATTGGAATCGATTGATGCGGATTTAGATGAGGTAAGCGGTGAAATAATGCAGCTCCTGCAAGAGGTGCATTCGTAATGGTTGGCCGATACCAAGCATATTCCAAATATAAGGATTCAGGTCTGGAATGGCTAGGCAAGCTCCCTAAACATTGGGGTGTGAAAAGGCTTGGGCAGTTTTTTGCAGAAAGAAGAGAGAAGGTTAGCGATAAAGATTACCCAGCTCTCTCGGTCACTATGCAGGGAATTGTTCCTCAATTGGAAACGGCAGCAAAAACAGATGCCGGTGATAACCGTAAGCTGGTTTTGAAAAATGATTTTGTAATTAATAGTAGATCAGACAGGAAAGGATCTGCGGGTGTATCATCTTATGATGGCTCTGTGTCATTGATTAGTATCGTGATGGAACCAAAACTAATAAACCCTAAATTTGTTCATCACTTGCTCCGCAGCTATCCATTTCAAGAAGAGTTTTATCGTTATGGTAAAGGGATAGTTGCCGATTTATGGAGTACAAATTCTTCTGAAATGAAGAATATCCTAATTCCAGATTTACCCGGAGAGGAACAACAACAAATCGCCGACTTCCTCGACCACGAAACCGCCAAGATCGACACCCTGATTGAAAAACAACAACAGTTCATCAAACTGCTCAAAGAAAAACGCCAAGCCGCCATCAGCCAAGCCGTCACCAAAGGCCTTAACTCTGATGCTCCTATGCGCGACTCAGGGGTAGAGTGGTTGGAGGAAGTGCCGGAGCATTGGAAAGTCTGTAGAGTTAAACAAGTTTCTGGTTTTATAACCTCAGGACCAAGAGGATGGTCTGATTTCTTATCTGAGAAAGGGGAAAAGGTATTTCTTCAAAGTGGTGATTTAACCAACAAATTAGGCCTTAGGTTGAAGGAAGCAAAGAAAGTTTCTCCTCCGAATAATGCAGAAGGGGTTCGCACAAAACTTAAGTTTGGTGATGTGGTTGTATGTATTACTGGAGCAAATACTGGAAGAGTTGCAATAGTTCCTAAACTTCATGAAGTCGTTTATATAAATCAGCACTTAAGTTTAATTCGCCCGGTTCAGAGTTTAATTAGTTCTGAATATTTGGGTTACGTTCTTTCCTCTAGTTCAGTTAGGGCGTATTTTTCGGTGACACAATACGGGCTTAAAGAGGGGCTTAGTCTTACAAACATAGCTGAAGCTCCTTTGTGTTGTCCTGCCCTCAAAGAACAAAAAAGAATTGTTAATCATATTAAGCAAATTAGTTGCAAATATGATTCTTTAGAGGGCAAGGCAATCCAGCAAGTTGAATTACTACGAGAACGTCGTACAGGCTTAATTTCCGCCGCCGTCACTGGAAAAATCGATGTCAGAAATTGGCAGGTTCCACAACAAACTAAAAGCAAAAGGGAAGATGCCGCATGAATTATTATGGGGGTGATAAAGCCTGTGAGTTTGTTTTTCAGAATGACATGATTCGGCAGCTGATTGAGAAAGGCTGGAAACTGGGTAAACCTGAAAAATATAACCGTGGGTTGGCTCTCTACCCGGAAGACATGCTGGGTTTTGTTAAAGAGACTCAGGATGCCCAGTGGCAGAAGTACTGCAAGCTCTACCCCAATAATCCTGAACAGAAGTTTTTAGAACGCGTAGCGGCTCAGTTGAATAAGGCTGATCCCAATGCCGCCAATAAAGAGATGCGCACCTTCGGCACTCTGGGTGTGTTGCGTCATGAACTTCGTGAGCGTGGCACCCGCTTTAGTCTGTTCCAGTTTAAACCTGAGCATGACCTAAACCCCGATACCTTGGCCCGTTATGAAAAGAACCGCCTGCGGGTGGTGCCGGAGTTGGTCTATAGCCCTTGGGCTACAGAAGCGTATGAAGCGGAAACGGGTGCACGCGCTAAAAAGTGGCGTATCGATTTAGTGTTGTTTGTGAATGGCCTGCCGGTGGCAACACTGGAGCTGAAGTCTGAATTTAAACAGGCGGTGCAAAATGCCATCAAACAATATCAAACTACTCGCTTGCCTGTTGATCCCATCGCCAAAAAGCCGGAACCCTTATTAACCTTTAAACGTGGCGCACTGGTGCACTTTGCGGTGAGTCAGTATGAGGTCCATATGGCCACCCGCCTGGAAGGGGGTGAGACCTTCTTTCTGCCTTTTAACAAAGGTACAAAAGAGGGCGGTGCAGGTAATGATGTGCCGGAGGATGTTAACCAGTACGCCACTGATTATTTGTGGAATGAGGTGCTGCTGCCCGATAACCTGCTGAAGATTCTTGCTCGTTTTGTCCATTTGCAGATCGAGGAGAAGGAGGATTGGGAAGGGCGCAAATATAAAAAAGAGGCACTGATCTTTCCTCGTTATCATCAATGGGATGTGGTCAACCGCTTGGTCAACACGGCACGGGATGACGGCCCTGGTCAGAAGTATCTGATTCAACATAGTGCTGGTTCTGGTAAATCCAACTCCATCGCTTGGACTGCGCATCAGCTATCGTCACTCTATGATGCCCACGGTAATAAGCAGTTTGATTCTGTGATTATCGTGACAGATAGAACCGTGTTGGATGAACAGTTGCAGGATACGATCTACCAGTTTGAACATGTGGACGGAGCGGTAGCGCGTATCAACAGAAAAGAGGGTGATGGGTCTAAATCAGAAAAGCTGGCAGCTGCGCTGGAAGCCTCGCAGTCAATCATTATAGTGACCATCCAAACCTTCCCTTGGGTATTAAAAGCCATCGAGAATAGCGTGAGCTTGAAAGAGCGTCACTATGCAGTGATTGCAGATGAGGCTCATTCATCACAGACCGGGTCAACGGCACGTCAGTTGAAAGAGGTGCTGATGATGGATGATCAGGCTGGTGAGGAGCTGAGCAGTGAAGATATTCTTGATGCTGCTGTAGCTTCACGTCGTGCAAATAAGAACTTAAGCTATTTTGCCTTTACCGCCACACCTAAGACCAAAACGCTGGAGCTGTTTGGTCGTTTGCCCAATCCAACAGAAGCACCTTCCAAAACCAATAAGCCAAAGGCCTTTCATGTTTACAGCATGCGACAGGCGATTGAAGAGGGTTTTATTCTTGATGTATTGAAGAACTACACCAACTACAAGGTGGCCTATAATCTGGCGATGAAGATCCAGGCATCTGACGAAGAGGTGGAGAGTAAAAAGGCCAAGGTAAAACTCAACCAGTGGGTGCGCCTGCATGATTACAATATTGCACAAAAGGTGCAGGTGATTGTGGAGCACTTTAAAGATAATGTGATGGGGTTATTGGGTGGTCAGGCCAAGGCGATGGTAGTGACCAGTTCACGCAAGGAGGCGGTGCGTTACAAGCTGGGCTTTGATAAGTACATCACTGAGAAGGGGTATCAGAAAATACATGCCATGGTGGCTTTTTCTGGTGAGGTGGAATTTGATGAGTGTGATCCGAATGTAGCTGGATTGCTGGGGGAGAAGTTTACTGAGACAGGCATGAACCCCAACCTAAAAAAACGTGACTTGCGCAAGGCCTTCGACTCTGATGATTATCAGGTGATGATTGTTGCCAATAAGTTTCAGACCGGCTTTGATCAGCCCAAGCTCTGCGCTATGTATGTGGACAAGAAGCTGGGCGGTGTGGAGTGTGTGCAGACCCTGTCGCGTCTCAATCGCACCTATCTTGGCAAAGCAGAGACAGGTACCTTCGTGCTCGACTTCTTTAATGATCCTGAGGATGTTCTTTCTTCCTTCCAACCTTACTATCAGACTGCTGAGCTGGAGGATGTCTCTGACCCAGATCTTATCTTCGACCTGTTTGAGAAGCTGCGTGCTGCCGGTATTTTTACTTGGCAAGAGGTGGAACAGTTCTGTGAAGCCTTCTTTATAAAGAACAAAAGCAATGCGGCGATTGCCAATATCTGTAAACCTGCTGTGGAGCGTTGGCAGAAACGCTATAAGTCGGCCATTGATGCCTATAAGCAAGCTAAAGAGATGTTCGAGCGCACCAAGAAAACCGGTGATGCCGTGTTGATAGCCAATGCTGAGAATAGCTTTAAGGAGTGTAAACAGGAGAAGGATGCCCTGGAGATTTTCAAAAAGGATCTAGGAACCTTTGTACGCTTCTATGAGTTCATGTCACAAATTGTTGATTACGATGATAAGGGCTTGGAGAAACTGAGTCTCTATGCCAGAAACCTACGTCCAATGTTGCGTGAATCAATAGTGGATGAGGATGATATTGATTTGAATAGTGTTGTGTTGAGCCACTATCGCTTATCAAAGATTCGTCAGCAGAATATCAAACTCAAAGAGGATGCAGCTGAGTCTTTAACACCTGGTGGTGAATTTGGTACTGGAAAGGGAAGGGACAGGAAAGAGGAGTTTCTATCTCAGATTATCAGCCGTCTGAATGAGCTGTTTATCACCGATCAGCTGACTGAAAATGATCTGGTGAACTATGCCTATACGATTCGAGATAAGGTAAGTGAGAATGAATTGGTGATGAAACAGATCGCCAATAATACACCTGAGCAGGCTATGTTGGGTGATTTCCCCAAGGCTATTGATGATGCCGTAATGGATAGCAGTGATGCGCATCAAAACCAAATGATGCAGCTTTTATCTGATCCAACAAAGGCCGCTAGTTTCTCGCGCATAGTGTTTGATTTGCTGAAGCTGCGTGAAGGAGGTGGTTTGTGAGTATGGAGCCCATTTCAATAAAGCTGTTTTTGCTGAAGGGTAGTTTTGTCAGTTTCTTCAGTAAGAGATCATCTGAATTTTAGCTAATCAACAGCAACTAGTTTCAGATTGAAAATATTAAAAGCTTGGCATATATTAATAACTGCCTAGGTAATAATAATTGATCCATGCCAGAGATGTCTAAAAGAGAGCAGGTAATAGATTTTATTCGGGAACATTCGGTTGTCAGACCAAGAGATCTGAAAGATGTCGGCTTGCCTAAAGATTATCTCTATCAGCTTGCGCAAGAGGGCATAATTGAGCGTGTAGGCCGAGGACTGTACCAGTGGCCAGATAAAGATCTGGGGCGACATCAAAGTCTGGTTGAGCTGAGTAAGCTAGCTCCCAAGGCGGTTGTTGCACTGCTTTCAGCACTCAATTTCTATGATCTTACTACCCAAAACCCTTTTAAGGTGTGGTTGGCTATCGATCGCAAGGGCTGGCGGCCAGAGATCTCATATCCTCCTGTACGGTATATCACTATGTCTGGCAAAGCCCTGCATGAAGGCGTTGAGATCCATATGATCAATGGCGTACCGGTGAAGGTGTTTTGCCCAGCCAAAACGGTAGCGGATTGTTTCAAATACCGGAATAAGATCGGTCTGGATGTTGCACTGGAGGCGCTGCAGGAGGGTTGGTCAGCGCGGAAGTTTACTATGGATGAGTTGCTGTACTATGCGGAAGTATGTCGGGTGAAGAAGGTGATGCAGCCTTATCTGGAGAGCCTGGTGAAATGAGGGAAGGGATCTAATGCCTAAAAACACACCTGCATCAATTCGCCAGCGTCTTCTCAACCTTGCCCGTGAACGCCATGAGGATTTTGATTATGTGCTACGCCAGTATGTAATGCAGCGTCTGTTATATCGCTTGAGTACCAGCAGTTATGCTGATCAGTTTTTACTAAAGGGTGCATTACTGTTTTGGGTTTGGAACGAGGCTTTTCATCGACCAACCCGTGATATCGATCTACTGAGCTTTGGTGATAATGATGTCCCTCATTTGGTGGAGGTGTTCCAGCAGATCATATCAGACCAAACTGATGACGGTCTGGTGTTTGATACTGAGACAGTCACCGGTGTTGAGATCAAGGAGGGCGCAGACTATCCAGGAGTCCGATTAACTGGTTTTGCTTTCCTGGCTAAAGCCCGAATTCCTTTTCAGGTAGATGTCGGTTATGGAGATGCTGTAGTGCCAGCGGCAGAAGAGGCACTGTTGCCTTCATTTCTAGATCTGCCCCAGCCACAATTACGTGTATACCCGGTCTATGGCGTGATTGCTGAGAAGTTTCAGGCGATGGTGATGCTTGGACTGGCCAATAGTCGAATGAAGGACTTTTATGATATCAGGATAATTGCTTCCACCATGGCACTAGATGGTGATCTGCTTGCACAAGCCATTCAGGCTACGTTTGAGAGGCGGAAGACAGCCATTTCCCAGGAGTCGCTTACACTGTTTTCTGATGACTTCGCCCAGGATAAGGGCAAACAGAAGCAGTGGCAGGCATTCCTAGGAAAAAATAGTATTGAAGATGTATCAAGCTTTGTTGAAGTGATGCAAGACCTGCAGCCGTTTCTTGAGCAGGTGTACCAAGCGATAGCTGATAGAAGGCCTTATCTATGCCAGTGGTCTCAAGAAAAATCACAATGGATAGATGTCTGAGAGGTTAATTGTTTCATGAATATGGAGCAAGTGACTTTGGAGTGTGGAGGTGGGCTTGATATCGGTATCTCTGCTTAAAAAGGTACACTGGTGGTACACTTCGAAACACTTCCCATGTGCGCTAATGTTCGGAGTTGAGTGCTAATTAACTGTTTTATAGTGTTTTTTGCTGTGTGCTCAGGTTATGCTTTGTTCGAATAAAACAGTAATAAATACAATAAGTTGCACAATATTTCGCTGATTCTCAATCTGCGCTGTTATCTAGGCTCTCTGGAGTACCGCTGGGAGACCAGAACGGCACTGCATAAGGCCATCAACCATAAATTTAATAATGCGGGTATTGTTATTACATTCCCTCAAAGGGATCTTCATCTCAACACCACAAAACCCCTCGATATCCGTCTGCATCCATCATCATCTTAGGGCCTTGAACAGAAAGATTATCGTCTGACAGCTCAATAGGTTTGTCCTTATCCCCTTAGATTGCTTTGCCACGGTTAAAAGTACGGGTGGAACTCCTCTGTTCGATTACAGTGCGATACTTTTCCCAAACGATTTCCAGTGATGATGAGGCCGCTTTTTCTCCATTACATACGGCAACAAATTGTTTTTCCTCTCGGGTTTTAGGGGAGATCTCCTTCTGTTCAAGGGCCAACAATTGCTTGCCGTATATCTCCAATATCTTGGCCTGAGCTATGGTGAAGTCGCCGCTTTTACTAAAGCCCCAAGGGAAGTTTTTTCTATCGTAGTAGATGCCAGTTGGCTTAAAACCATCTATCTGCACAAGTGAGTACCTTATTGGTAGTAACAAATTGAATTGCAGGTAATTATGCGACCCCCATTTGAGAGGGGTAAAACAAAATTTTTTTGTCGTGAAAAGAAAAATTTGTGATGTAGCAGTGGTATATTTTAATTAGCTCTATCTCGTTCAGCGTGGCCTGCCTTCTGAAAAACCCGGATAGCAACCAAAAGGATAAAAAGGCTTTGAGATAATAGCGTTATGCGCTATAACGCCATGGGTCAACATGCCCCTGAGGTTGCAATGCAACAACCGTTTTTTGTCATCCAGCGAGGCCCCGGCCCTCTCATCGCTGTGGCTAATCACCACGGCGATGCATTGCGACCTGAGGTGGCCGAATTCATGGCGCTGGATCCGGCCGCACGGCTGTATGAGGAGGATCCATACACCGGAGCCTGGGCCGAGGTCGTACCTTCATATCAGATCGCGCAACACTCACGTTTCGAGGTGGATCTCAACCGGCCGCGTGAGAGTGCGGTCTATTTAACTCCCGGTGATGCCTGGGGACTGGAGGTATGGAAGGAGCCGTTGCCGGCCGCAATGATCGAGCAGTCATTAGGCCACTACGATGTCTACTATGCCGCCCTCGAACAGTTGTGCCGGGAGAAAGAGTCGAAATATGGTGGGTTTGTCATCCTCGATCTGCACAGCTACAACCATCGTCGTCAGGGACCGGCTGGCCCGGAGGCCGATTTGGCTGGCAATCCAGAGGTGAACATCGGTACCGGCACCATGGATCGTAGACGCTGGGGGACGCTGGTTGACCGCTTCATGACAGAACTGCGGGAGTTCGACTGCCTGGGGCACCAGCTCGACGTGCGTGAGAATATCAAGTTTGTTGGGCGACAGTTCCCCAAGTGGGTACATACCAAGTTTCCACAGACCGGCTGCGCCATCGCAATCGAATTCAAGAAGTTCTTCATGGATGAGTGGAGCGGTGAACTCGATCAAGTACTCCATGCGGCCATCAAACAGGCCCTTGCCTACACACTTCCCGGACTGGAAGAGGAACTCTCCAGGGCCATTAGTCTTGCCGAAAACTGATGCGACCCCGATGAAAGAGCCAACACCCGCCCAAAAGGCTGCCCAGACACCACCCGATCATCTCTCTCTCGCTCAGGAGATTAGCGAATCGAGCGTCACCGCCATTATCAAACGTTCCGAGTCCGACAGACAGGTTCGCCGCAAACTCCCTTCCGGCGGTTATCTCCATCTTGACCGGCAACTGCCGTTTTTGCTGCTCTACCGCTGCCCGGTACGCGGGGATGATGGTATCACCGAACAACTGTTGCGGGGTGAGGCCTCTTACCTGATCGCCGACGGGCGCAAGCGCTATAACGCCGGGCTCTCTGCACTGGTCAGCGCCATCGCTGAATCCCTGGCAAAGAGTTTTGGCGCTTTCCTGCTGATCGAGATCTGGGCTGGCAAGGAGAGCGAGTTCGATGTCATCGAACCCAGTTTCACCCCGGCATTCAATATTCTTACTGAGCGCGCCGAACTCGCCTCTGGCACGACCCGCATATTTGAGCGGGCGCTCCGTCTGATCAAAGTGCAGCGCAATGCGGCGCAGGTCTCCGTCAATCCAAGCCGTCGCCCCTGGGCGCCACGCATGCCCTGTTTGCTCTCCGATACGTTGGTGAAAGAGCAGAATTGCCATCACCTGGGGGTTGCGGTTCGGCCGGTCTACTGCGACCCAAACAGCGGCGAACCCTTCCCGCTGATCCAGCGCAGGGTGCACCGCGGTTTTGGGCGTGCCATCCGTCGCGCTGTTTTTACCTTTACTCGTGAACAGACCTCCCATCGCCCCCCGCATTTTCATGCCCTGGGACCGCGCAGTCTGGTCAAGTTGGTCTGGAAGGTGGATCGTGAGCTGGCTGAGATCGCCAACGCCTTCGATTTTCTGCTCAGTGTGACCCCGATCAATTCCGATGGTGCTTGGACGGAATTCAAGCGTGCACGTTTTGCTATCAACCCACACTTCATCTATCGTCCGCTGCCGGTCGACCCAGCTCAGCTCAAGCGTCGGCTCTACCGAATTCCGATTGAGAATATTGAGGATCCAGCTCTGGAGGCCCTGTTCCGTGCCAAGCGTATGGAGCTCGATCGGCAGATGACCATGCTCAGTGATCGGGATACGCGTCGCTTTTTCTACGGTAGCCTGCAACTCTATGGTGCTGTGGATGAGGAGCTGTTGCAAACAGCCAGCGGGTTGCTGGAGCAGCGAGCAAAGCGTGGCCGTTATGACCGGGAGAGCATTAGTGCCAGCGCTTTTGCTGAACTGGCCCGGCGGGAGATCGACTACTACAGAGAGTTGGCACCCGGCCTCAATAGCAGGGTGGAGTTGCGTGATGATGTCGTGAGTCTGTTGGTCAGCCAGGGGAATCTGCTGATCAACCGGCATATGAAAATCCCCCAACACCGGGTGCAGGCATTGTTGGCACATGAAATAGGCACCCATGTACTCACCTATTTCAACGGCCAGCACCAACCCTTTCAGCAGCTCTATTGTGGTCTGCCGAACTACGAGGAGTTACAGGAGGGTATTGCGGTACTGTCAGAATACCTGACCGGCGGCCTTACCCAGGGACGGCTGCGAATTCTTGCAGCGCGGGTGATGGCGGCCCATATGATGATAGAGGGAGGGGACTTTATCACGGTGTTTCGCACCTTGAACGGTGAGTATGGCTTCAGTCAGCGTATCGCCTACAACATTACGCTGCGTATTTTTCGTGGTGGAGGTTATCTTAAGGATATGGTTTATCTTAGGGGGCTTAATCAACTCTTGGAATATCTTGGCAGTGGTGGTGAGTTTGATACGTTGCTGCTCGGTAAATTCGGTGCCGATCATCTCGGCATCATACATGAACTGCAATGGCGCAAGGTGCTCTGCGATCCCCTGCTCAAGCCGCGTTATCTGGAACAGCCAGAGGCGCAACAACGACTGGTGCAGATCCGTCAGGGTCTCACCTTACAAGATCTTGCTATAAGGGTTTAATCATGCGAATCGGTTTTTTCATCAATGACATCAATACCGAGAAGGCGGGGTATACCACCCTGAGGTTGGCAATGACTGCTGTCAATCGTGGCCATGAGGTGTGGATTATAGGGGCCGGTGATATGACCTATGATGTGGATGAGAAGATCCGCGCCTGGGCACGATCAACGACGGTGAAAAAGTACAAGAGCACTGCCACCTATCTGAAGGATCTCAAAGGGGCTAAGATGCTACAGGAGCGCATTACTGTCGATGATCTCGATGTACTGTTGCTGCGTAATGATCCGGCACAGGATACGGGCGTGCGTAACTGGGCTAAGACGGCCGGCATCATCTTCGGAAATGTTGCATTGCGAAGTGGAGTGATCGTCCTCAATGACCCATCCGCGCTGGCCGGTGCGCTTGATAAGATGTATGCGCAGATACTGCCGCAGAATATCCGTCCCAAGACGCTGATCTCATGCGACCGCGAGGAGATCAAAGCCTTCGTCAAGGAACTGGGCGGGGTAGCGGTACTCAAGGGTTTTCAGGGCTCCAGCGCCCAGGCGGTCTTTCTGGTGACCCAGGATAACCGCGCCAACCTCAATCAGATGATTGATGCGATCGTCAACTTTGGTTATGTCATTGCCCAGGAGTATCTACCGGGTGCTGAGCGTGGAAGTGTGCGCATGTTTTTGGTCAATGGTGAACCGCTCCACTACAAGGGTAAGGTGGCGGCCTATCAATGGGTGCGTACCGGTGACGGCATGCGGGCCAATATACATATCCCCGGATCCACCGAGCCGGTGAAACTGACCGATACCCACTACCATATTGCCGAGGCGGTACGGCCGCGCCTGGTGCAGGATGGCATGTTCCTGGCCGCCCTGGAGATCGTTGATGACAAGCTGATCGATATCGATGTCTTCAGCCCGGATGGGCTGGTGACCGCCCAAGCCTTCCAGAAGGCCAACTTCAGTGAGGCGGTGATCGAATCGCTAGAGCGTAAGGTCGAGTATATGAGCTACTACCAGCGCCGCTTTGATAATGTCGATATGGCCACGCTCTGATCCATTGGGGAAAATGATATGAAACTCGGTTTTTTTGTTAATGGTGTAGCGGCAGAGCTGATCGGCTATACCACCACACGGTTGGCTCAGATCGCCACCAATAGGGGCGATGAGGTATGGTACTTCAGCGCTCCCGATTTTATCTATGGTTCGGATGGTGTCATCTATGCTCAGGGTACGGCGGCACCAAAGCAAAAATACCGCACCCCGGAGGCCTACCTGCATGATCTTCAGGGGCCAAATGCGGTCAAGCAGAGGGTCGTCGTAGATGAACTCGATGTGCTGATGCTGCGCAGCGACCCCTCAACGGAGAGCGGCAATCGGGTGTGGGCTCAGACCGCTGGTATCACCTTCGGCAGGGTTGCCAAAAGGCGCGGAGTGATCGTGGTCAACGACCCGGATAATCTGCTCAAGGCGATGAACAAGATGTACTTTCAGCATTTCCCGGAGGAGGTACGACCGCGTACCCTGATCTCCCATAATCGGGATGATATCAAGGCTTTTATCACCGATATGGGTGGTAACGCCGTGATCAAACCACTTTCCGGATCGGGTGGCAGCGGCGTCTTCATGGCCAAGGTGGATGACCGTTCCAATATTAATCAGATGATCGATACCCTGATCCGAGATGGGTATGTCATTGCCCAGGAGTATCTACCGGCAGCCGCCGAAGGGGATACCCGGCTCTTTATGATGAATGGCAAGCCACTGCGTTACAAAGGTAAATACGCAGCCTTCCGCCGTCTGCGCTCAGGGGATGACCTGCGCAGCAATATCCATGCGGGGGGTAAAAAGGCCAAGGCGGATATCACCGATGCCCATTTGCGGCTGGCGGAGATTGTGCGACCCAAGTTGGTACAGGATGGCATGTTTCTGGTCGGTCTCGATATCGTCGGGGACAAGCTGATGGAGATCAACGTCTTTACTCCTGGTGGCCTGGGTAG
>Ga0316190_10001927_pt1 | contig 15082 bp, 12 predicted proteins | sample Eddworburrow2_MG_FD_204929 | JGI IMG/M metagenome (GOLD analysis project Ga0316190, IMG submission 204929) | Coastal sediment microbial communities from Maine, United States - Eddy worm burrow 2 | ecosystem: Environmental > Aquatic > Marine > Coastal > Sediment | place: USA: Maine | collected... | reverse complement strand
CTATTGGTAACACGGAAACCCGATTTGCTGGCTGATTGAGCATAATTTTAAGTAAATTCACACCACCCGAATTATCTCCTCCAAGGACAGAATTAGTTTCTTTTATCCATAACATTTCAGGATTTCCTTTATTTAATAACTTATGACATTTTAGGTAATACTTGATACTAGGATTATCGGCAAAATAATTACTAACTTTAGTTAAATTTAGCTAATGCCACGTTTAATAACTACATTCAGATCAGATAGATAAGATTTCCATGTTGTATAAACTCAAGGCGACTCCTTGAGTAATCCAGGATCGATTTATTGGGAAATTCAACTTATTTTAAAGCGGGAAAAACTTGAGAAATAGAATCAAAAATCATATTAGTTAGACAGCACTTTTTCATATCCAATATCCCGTTTTAATTGTGCTATCAATTGCAGTGATTCTTCGGTATCACTATCGAATTGGCTAAATGCCAAGTCAATCATGCTCAAAGTATTAATGAAGCCCGTATCGGCGACAACATTTGCATAATTCAGCAGGTCTTTATTAAATCTATACCACTTATCAAACCCGGCTCTGAACTCAGTTAAAAGCAAGACATCAGAACTTTCTGCAATACCTTCAAGTTGGTGAAAGTGAATTAGATAGTCTGAAACTAAACTTGATAGATCCCATAATAATTTCTTTGCTTCTTTATCATTGCTTGCATGTAAAATTTGTAACTGCATTCGTGTTATCGATAACATCTCATTATGCATCTGAGTAATTAAGAATGACTTTTGCATCATCACTTCATTGCTGGCGGTAATTTTCTGTACTTGATTATTATGAAATGTATTTAAACTACTAGCACATAGATAAATACACACAGCTAATGCTGTCCACTTGCTGATCGTTTTGATAAAACCATCCTGTTTGTATGCTGATTCCATTGCGAAAATTCACTATTTTTATGTTTTAAGTTATTTACTAGTGAAAAAGCAAATTTGAGGCCAATTACAAGACAACAGGCACTAAATTCTTTGATTTTTGTGTAAAAGAATGAAAAACAGTTGGAAGTCGAAAAGAATTAGAGTGGATTTAAGTATTCTATGAATAGTTGAAGCTGACGATTACCGCGAAAATCATTTATTCCCAGTCTGTAAGTAGACTGGATTTCCTTTGAACCAATAGGCCAATCTTCATCAGTAATATTGAATGCAATAGCATCCAGTACCTTATTATCAGCCTGAAGTTTGAGCTTAAGATGATTGCCACCAACAATGCGTTTATCCAGGACTTTAAACGCTCCCTCAAATACTGGTTCTGGAAATGCCTGCCCCCAGGGTCCGGCAGTCTGAATTGCATCAGCAAATTGTAGTGAATAATCCTGTGTAGATAATTCACCATCGGTCACGCAAACATCCTGCATGTCTTCCAGTGAAATATGATCTTGAATAACCTCATTAAAGCATTCAGAGAACAATTCGAACTGAGATTCTTTTATGGTTAAACCCGCAGCCATGGCATGGCCACCGAAGGTAAGAATTAAATCAGGTTCAAGGCGTGTAATGTCTTCCAGACAATCGCGAATATGCAGGCCATTGATAGATCGCGCTGACCCTTTAATTATCGTATCTCCTTCTTTGGCATCACTTTCTTTTGCGAAGGCAATAACCGGCCGGTTAAAGGTTTCTTTTACTTTTGCAGCGAGGATACCAATAACACCCTGATGCCAATCAGGATTAAACAGACAAATACCCTGTGCAATCTCACCCGATGATTTCTCCAGATAATCTTCTAATTCAATTGCGGCCTGTTCTTGCATATCCGCTTGAATAAGCCGACGCTCCTTATTCAACTTATCAAGCTGATCAGCCATTTCATTTGCTGCATTAATATCATCTGTCAGTAAACATTCAATGCCTAAAGACATATCGGTTAACCTTCCGGCTGCATTCAGTCTTGGCGCAATAGAAAAACCAAGATCGCTCGCAGAAAGTGCCGGCAAAGATCTTCCGGCCAGATTTAATATCGCTGTTATGCCTGCGATAGATTTATTTTGTCTGATTAATTTCAAACCATGGGCAACCATAATTCGATTATTCTTATCGAGTGGAACAACATCAGCAACAGTTCCCAACGCAACAATGTCCAGTAATTGCGCCAGATTTGGTATTGCCAGATCATTTTCATCAAACCAACCCTGTTCTCTTAAAGCTGCGCGTAATGCCAATAAAATATAAAAAACAACACCAACACCCGCCAGATTCTTGCTCGTAAATTTATCACCTTCCAATTGCGGATTTACAATTGCGTTGGCATCAGGCAAATCATTGCCCGGCAAGTGATGATCCGTAATCAAGACCTTTACGCCATTTTCTCGGGCGCGCTTCACCCCTTCAACACTTGAAATACCATTATCAACGGTAATCAATAAATCAGGATCATAATCTAATGCGACATCAACGATTTCTGGTGTTAATCCATAACCATACTCAAAACGGTTAGGCACGACATAAACAATGTCTGTACCACCCATTAGTGTTAGTCCACGAATAGCCAATGCACAACTGGTTGCTCCATCTGCATCAAAGTCGGCCACGATTAATATTCGTGATTTTTTAAGCAGTGCTTCCTGCAATAACAAAACCGCATCATTAATGCCGGTCAGCGTGTCATAGGGTAATAAAGAGGCCAGCGAATAATCTAAATCTTCACTGGATTGTATATTCCTGGCAGCGTATACGCGTCTCAATACAGGATGGATCGAATCAGGTAGCGTGTGTTCATCAGACACACTGCGTCGAATTATCTTTTTATTTTTCACGAATCAATGCTTGAATGAGTAGATATTTTTTTGTTTCTTCCAGACCTTATATCGGGCACTTTTATCCAGAACAATAGAATTAATATCCGTTTTAATTTGCAACTGATCAATCTCCCTTCTCTTTAATGCCTGCATCAATGGTAAAAACCAGTTTGCTTCGTAATTCATCAATGCTTCAAGCCATCCTTCAAGATCATGATAATGACAGAATTTTTGAAAGCTATTAATTACAATTAGACCATTGTAATCTGCGTCATTGTTTTTAAAATCTACATACTTATCAGGTAAATCATAAAAAGGTGTTGCCGCGATCATTGATAAGCCCTTTGCCAGCATCTCATCACTAACAATAAAGGACCATTGTCGATCAATGATCTTTGGTAACTCACCATAACCCCAGAACCACACGCTGTTTATTGGTAACATTTTCTCTTGTTCGCGTTTTTTATTGACATCAGAATCATGCAGAGTCATCTGTATATCATTCATTAATTGAATCAGATTAATGCGGTCATCGCCACTAGGCATAAATGGAAGGATGTCCCGACCCACGATCAAATCAACGGGTGACGTTCTAACCTTGAGGTCTTCCTTGATTCTTAAATACCAACGGTATGGTGTTGGAACTTCTAGTTCCAGTTCGTATGGTTTTAATAACATATTGATATCAGCAGCCAATGCCAAAGCATCATGCTGCGTAATAGTAAATTGATTATTATCGATCAATATCAAGCCATCGCGATCTGCTTTCACATGAACCGGATCAGCTCGCAACCAGAGTCCTTCCGGGTGTTGATTGTCATCCGTTAAGCGAGAAATTGCAGCGATGGGGAGATCGTTTTCTTCTGTCGCTGTTAATCCGAATAATTCACAGAGACTATAGCTAGCTGAAGAAGATGTTAATATTTGATGATTTCCTTTAGAAAGCATCCAGTTTAAAGAGGGTAAGCTCGGCAAATCATCCGGATGAATCGCAATGTCGGGGCCAAATAAACCTGGAATAAAGACAGTCAAACTACGCATTTATCATCCCACTCGTTGTGACACGATGATGAACTGCTAATAAATGAGATGCTTATCTATCCCACACTATTAGTCAGACATATTTTCCAAAATTGCAGACTTCACCTGATCTAATTTTGCATCAACGGTAATGACAGGCGCAGTACTTTGTTTTATAGCTGTATCAGGATCCTTCAAACCATGTCCTGTTAAAGTACAAACCACACAGCTATTTTCAGGTATCTTACCCGAATTAATATCACGCATTGCACCAGCAACCGATGTCGCTGAAGCCGGTTCACAAAAAATACCTTCTTTTTCTGCGAGTAGTTTTTGTGCTGCGAGGATTTCCTCATCGTCACATTCATCAAACCAACCACCGGATTCTTCATGGACTTTCCAGGCCTGATCCCATGACTGGGGATGCCCTATCCTGATGGCGGTTGCTACCGTCTCAGGGTTATCGACCATTTCACCGCGCAAAAAGGGTGCGGAACCGCTCGCTTGATAACCCACCATCTTTGGACGAGTAGATACAATAGGCTCATTAGCATAAGGGCACACGCCATTACAATGAGCACAGGCAGCGGTGGCTTGTTCACCCTTCGCACAAGCGTATTCACTATAACCAATCCAATGCGCAGTTATATTGCCGGCATTACCCACAGGCAGGCAATGAAAATCTGGCGCGCGTCCTAATTCTTCAACAATTTCAAACGCAGCTGTTTTTTGTCCCTGCAAACGATACGGGTTGATTGAATTGACAATGGTAACCGGTGCTTCATCAGCAACTTCCTTCACTAAACGCATGCCGTCATCAAAATTACCTTTGACCTGGAGTATTACAGCACCTTCCATCATTGCTTGAGCCAACTTGCCCTGTGCAATTTTACCATCGGGTATCAGTACAAAAGCAGTAATTCCAGCTCGCGCTGCATAGGCTGCTGCAGAAGCTGAGGTATTGCCAGTAGATGCACAAATAATAGCCTTTGCACCATCTTCTACTGCTTTGGTCACGGCCATAGTCATACCGCGATCTTTAAATGAACCAGTAGGATTTAAACCTTCATATTTAACATAGAGGTCAACCTTCTTATCCAGTAAGCCAGGTATATTATTTAATTTAATTAATGGTGTATTACCTTCGCCAAGACTAATAATGCGTGTGTCATCACTGACCGGAAGTCGGTCACGATAATTTTCAATTAATCCAGTATATCGAGTTCGAAAAGTCATTTATAAATTATCCTAATGTTTCCATACGAATGCGCATTACTTCACCATCGATAGCATCAAGTTGTTCTATCTTGGCAATCGCATCATTCATATTTTTTTCTTTAATTCGCTGTGTCAGAAATATAATGGGGACAAAACTGGCATCAGGCGCAGGTTCTTTTTGCAATATCGCTTCAATACTAATTCCAGAATCGCCCAATATTCTAGTCACCTCTGCCAAAACGCCAGGCTTATCTATAGCATGCATACGCAGATAATAAGCTGTTTCCGTATCTTCCATTGCTAGTATATTAATGTCAGATAAGGCATCCGGTTGAAATGCCAGATGCGGTACACGGTTTTCCGGATCCGTTGTTAAGGCACGAACTACATCAACGACATCAGCAACGACTGCAGAGGCAGTGGGTTCTGCACCCGCACCAGCACCATAATATAAGGTCGGACCTACGGCATCACTCATGACCAATACAGCATTCATAACACCATCGACATTGGCAATCAGACGTCGTTCAGGGATTAATGTCGGATGAACACGTTGTTCTATACCATCAGCTGTTTTGCGTGTTATACCGAGATGCTTAATACGATAGCCTAACTCACCCGCATACAATACATCCTGCTGTTCGATTTTTCCTATGCCTTCGGTATAGGTCTTCTCGAATTGCAATGGCATACCAAAGGCAATCGAGCCAAGTATGGTTAACTTATGTGCGGCATCAATTCCTTCGACATCAAAGGTGGGATCCGCTTCAGCGTAACCCAGAGCTTGTGCTTCTTTGAGTACATCATCAAAGTCTCGACCCTTATCACGCATCTCGGTAAGAATATAATTACCCGTACCATTAATAATACCGGCAATCCATTCTATTTGATTTGCAGCCAGGCCTTCACGTACTGCCTTGATGATAGGAATACCACCGGCGACTCCCGCTTCAAAAGCAACAGTGACACCTTTTGCTTGGGCCGCGGCAAAAATTTCATTGCCGTGTAATGCGATCAAGGCCTTGTTTGCAGTAACGACATGCTTACCGTTTTCAATCGCCTTTAACACCAATTCTTTTGCCGGAGAATAACCGCCGATCAATTCAATAATAATATCAACATCGGGATCCTCAACAACGACAAAGGCATCATCAGAGATCTTATCTATCTGTTCGATACCCTTGATCAAATCAGGATCATAATCTTTAGCAGCCGCATGGGTTATGCGAATACCGCGCCCGGCCCGGCGTGCAATTTCATCGGCATTCCGCGTCAGTACGCTGACGGTTCCACCACCAACTGTACCAAGACCAAGTAGTCCTATCTTTACAGGTTCCATATCACTTCTGCTCTATAATTCGTAAGTTTTTATTAATTGGGATTAGCCAACATTAATTTTAGGATCTTCTTCTCGCAGCATCGCTCGGATCGAACGAATTGCCTGACGGGTTCTGTGTTCATTTTCGATTAATGCAAAACGGACGAACTGATCACCATAGCTACCAAAACCGACTCCTGGTGATACCGCAACCTTCGCTTCTATTAATAATTTCTTCGAAAACTCGAGTGAGCCCATCTCTTTATATTGCTCGGGTATGGGCGCCCAGACAAACATGGTGCCCTTGGGTTTTTCAACTTCCCAGCCGACTGAGTTTAAACCATCACACAAAACATTACGGCGATTACAATACATATCCCGAATCTCGGCAACACATTGTTGAGATTCTTCCAGTGCGGTGATCGCAGCAATCTGAATCGGCGTGAAAGTACCATAATCCAGATAAGATTTAATTCGTGAAAGCGCACCGACCAAAGTGGGATTGCCCACCATAAAACCAACACGCCAACCGGGCATATTGTAACTCTTGGACATGGAAAAAAATTCAACGGCAATATCTTTTGCACCGGGAACTTGCAAGATTGACGGTGCGGTATAACCATCAAACACGATATCAGCATAGGCCAAATCCTGAATCACCCAGATTTCATGTTCCTTTGCAATCTCAATAATCTTGCTAAAAAATTCCAAATCGACACATTGTGTTGTCGGGTTGCTTGGGAAATTAATGAGTAATGCTTTTGGCTTGGGCAAGCAATCTCTTATTGCTTTTTGTAATTCTTCAAAAAAATCGATACCCGGACCAATCGGCACATGACGCACATCGGCGCCCGCCAGAACGAAACCATAGGGATGAATTGGATAGGCTGGATTCGGAACCAGTACGGCATCACCTCTATCGACAATAGCCATCGCCAAATGAGCCAAACCTTCTTTAGAGCCCAAGGTAACTATCGCCTCAGATTCAGGATCCAAATCAACATCATATCGAGTTTTGTACCAGTTACAGATGGCTCGTCGCAAACGCGGGATCCCGCGTGAGATGGAATAACCATGGGTGTCATCGCGTTGAGATGCCTCAACTAATTTTTCAACGATGTGTTTTGGTGTGGGCTGATCAGGGTTTCCCATCCCAAAATCGATAATATCCTCACCACGATGGCGCGCATCCATCTTCAATTCATTGACGATATTGAAGACGTAGGGGGGTAATCGATTAATCCGTGCAAAATCTTCGTTCACTTTCTGACCCTAAAGCTATAAAAAAGCCGATGATTATACGGTATACATTAAAAACGTTACAGGGTTGTTTGAACCTAGAGTCCACAGTTGGACATCGTGTAGAGTAGTTCTGTTTGCTTGGCTGGCGTAGGGAAAAAACGAGATAATGGCCGCTCCCTTATTGAGTTTTTTGACATAGCCAGGCGGGCAAACAGGGCTGCTATACATGCTGTAGCGCCTTCATCCAGTTGCTGAATCTAAAAATAGGTTAATATTTATTGTTATTATCATCTTAAACTCCACTAGTAGCGGTCAACTGCGGATTCTAGGTTTGTTCTGTTTGAACATTCAGGACTCCCGTATAATCATCGTCATGATAAATGTTGCCGCTGTACAGATGGTATCCACCGATGCTGTTGACGAAAATCTAAGTATTGCCCAAAAACTCATTGCTGAAGCGGTTTCGAGAAAAGCAAAATTCGTTACCCTGCCAGAAAACTTCCCATTAATGGGTAAAGAAGACAGTGATCGTCTGGCGATTACCGAGATATTTGGCACTGGGCCTTTACAAACTTTTCTATCCGAACAATCAAAACAACACCAAATCTGGTTATTAGGTGGCACTATTCCGCTTAAATCTGATAAACCAGACAAAGTTCTTGCCGCAAGCCTGCTTTATAACCCGGAAGGCGAATGTATTGCTCATTATGACAAAATCCATTTATTTGACGTCCTGGTTGATGAATCCAGCGATGAGTCCTATCAGGAATCCAACACCTTTGAGCCGGGTAATGAGCTTGTTGTTGCACAAACAGAAATTGGGAACATCGGGCTATCAGTGTGTTATGACCTGCGATTTCCGGAATTGTATCGAGCGATGCACAATAATAATGTACACATTATTACCGCACCTTCCGCCTTTACAGCCACCACGGGGGAGGCACATTGGGAATCTTTATTAAGAGCACGAGCTATTGAGAACTTATGCTACGTTATTGCCTCCAACCAAGGAGGCACGCATGTAAATGAGCGAGAAACCTGGGGGCATAGTATGATTGTCGATCCTTGGGGCACGATACTTGCGAGTGTTGATAAAGGTAATGGCATTGCAGTAGCCAGCATTGACCTTGAGAAACAAACCAGACTGCGCGATATATTTCCTGCGCTAACGCATATGAAATTGGCATAACAAACTGGACTATTACATTAAATGACGAACGCATTAGATACAGCTGAAAATACCTTACTCACTCAACGTGGACTTGAGTTGAATGATGTTCAAGATACATTAGATCAACTGATACTCCCCTCTATTGACCAGGCTGACCTTTATTTTCAATCATCTCATTCGGAATCATGGGTATTGGAAGACGGTATTGTTAGAGAAGGTTCCTTCAATATTGATCAAGGCGTTGGTGTACGCGCCATCAGCGGGGAAAAAACCGGCTTTGCCTACTCCGATGAGATCGTCATGCCAGCATTAACCCAGGCAGCGACGGCAGCACGTTCAATTGCCAGCCATGGTGACAATGGTCAACTACAAGCATGGCACAAAACAAGCACGCCTGTTCTCTATAGCGATAAAGATCCTCTTAACTCAGTAACGACTGAAGAAAAAATTAATTTGTTAAAACAACTGGATCAAACTGCGCGACAAAAAGATCCTCGTGTTAAGCAAGTCATGATTGGTTTAACCGGTTCTCAATCGACAATATTGGTTGCCAATAGTGATGGCATTCTAAGTGGTGATGTCAGACCGCTTATTCGACTCAATATTAATGTCATAGTGGAAGAAGATGGGCGTATTGAAAAAGGCGGTTCCGGCGGTGGAGGTCGTTTTGGTTACGAGTACTTTTTAAATGATGACATGGCGATGTCATACGTTGATGAAGCCATTGAACAGGCATTGATTAATCTTCGAGCCGAGGCTGCACCGGCAGGCACAATGCCCGTTGTACTTGGATCGGGTTGGCCAGGCATTCTATTGCATGAAGCTATTGGTCATGGACTGGAAGGTGATTTTAATCGTAAGGAAACATCCGCATTCTCAGGCCGCATTGGTGAGCGTGTTGCATCGCCTGAAGTCACAGTTGTTGATGATGGCACCATAGAAAATCGACGCGGTTCTTTGAATGTTGATGATGAAGGCACACCGACATCTTCGACGACTTTGATCGAACGTGGAATTTTAAAAACTTATATGCAAGATAAACATAATGCCCGCTTAATGGGTGTTACACCTACGGGGAATGGACGCCGCGAATCCTATGCTCATTTACCCATGCCACGGATGACTAATACTTATATGCTAGGTGGTGATCACGACCCGGAAGAAATTATTGCCTCAGTCGATAAAGGCATCTATGCAGTGCAGTTTGGTGGTGGCCAGGTTGATATCACTAATGGCAAATTTGTTTTTAGTGCCAGCCAGGCATACAAAATTGAAAACGGAAAAGTCACTACACCGATCAAAGGTGCAACAATCATTGGTAATGGTCCGGATGTATTAACCCGCGTAACGATGGTCGGAAACGACATGGCGCTGGATTCGGGTATAGGCACTTGTGGTAAAGATGGTCAATCCGTTCCTGTTGGTGTTGGTCAGCCGACAATCAGAATCGATGACATTACCGTTGGTGGCACTAATGTTTAATTATTTTCTTTATTTAAACTAATTAATTTCTGACAGGGTCTGCCGCGACCAACTTGTTGCTTCCTGATACATATCTGAAAGTCTTGCCAGGCTAATATCGGGAAATTTTATTTCATCCCAGTCACATTGTTCGCAACTGAGACTACAACTTAACGCTTTGCCCCTGCCTCCTTCAGATTCGAGCAAAGCCAGATTAACAGGTTCATCTAAAGGCAACTGTTTTAAAATAATATCCAGCGGTTGATCAAGTAATGCATCAAGAATGGAGAACAAACCAACAACAAAATAAGAATCCCTATCAACCACATCAATTTCATCTGCAATTAATTCACACATCTTTGCGCGTACGAGACCCGTATGGATTAATTCAGTCGGTTTATCTTCATTTCCTGCCAATGCCATCAAACTAACCCAGTCTTTTAAACGTTGTAATCCGAAATAAACCACGATCTGTTTAATGGAAGTTATCTCGTTTTTAACTGCAAAGGCGGCTGAATTGATATAACGAAATAGCTTATAACTCAGTGATATATTTTGTGAAATCAATTTTTCTATATCTTGAATTTCTACGTCAGAGTTTTGTAATTCTGCAAGCAAGCGCAACAATGAAACATTATCCGAAGATAATTCTTTAGCGCTTAGAACAGTAGGTTTCGAGAAAAAATAACCCTGAAAATAATCAAAACCTTCATTCTTAAGCTCATCGTATTCCTCTTGAGTCTCAACTTTCTCGGCAAGAAGTTTTGCCTTGCTCCCTTTTAGGTAACCGAGTTGTTTTCGCACATCGTCGATTGAGTGCATCATGACATCTATCTTTATAATATGTGCTAACTCAATCAGGGGCACCCATTCATCAGAAAACGTGAAATCGTCCAGTGCGATTATATAACCTGCGGCAACGAGAGCTTTGACACCATCGATCAGTTCTTGATCAACATTAACTGTTTCCAATATTTCAAGAACAACCCTGTCTTCAGGAAGTAATTCCGCGACACCATTTACAATCAAATCCTTGGTGAAGTTGATATACGCAGGCACGTCACCGACCACTTCATCCAGACCAATCTCCATCAGTGCATTATTAATAAGCTTTGAGGTTGCCGTGTTCCCATCGCTGCCATCAAAAGCATCAACATTGCCAGAACGAAATAATAACTCATAACCAACAACTTTAAGGCTAGCATTGAAAATGGGTTGACGACCAATGAATACCTGCGGTTTTTCCATATCAATGTTTTTCTGTACAGCTTGCATTAAGAAATCCTTTCATCTTCTAATAAAATATACTCGATAAGAATATCGGAAGAAACAGCATATACTTTAAGAAAAGAGCAAACTAAAACAATGTCTTATCCCGAGACGAGAAAACCATACCCACTAATACTCTATTATAAACAGTGAGTTAGCATTGCTTGCCTAGTCGATAGAGGAAATTCAGATTAATTATCTTTTAATCCAAACCAGGCAATGATGACACCAACCGCGCTTAGCATGGCGGCAAACAGAAAAGTCTCCATCGAACCAACTGAATCCCAGAGATAACCACTGATTAGACTACCCAGTGCCAATCCAGCACCAAAACTAACACTACTATAGAGTGCCTGACCTCGTCCCTGGTGTGAGCCTTTAAATTCACGATGAATATATTGAATTGCTACTGCATGATAAATTCCAAACGTAGCAGCGTGCAGGCATTGTGCTGAAAGTAATACAATGACATTGTCTACAAATAAGGCTATCAACAACCAGCGAACTGTCGCAGACATCACTGTCAAAATCATCAGCTTTCGTAATCCGAAACGACCTATTACTTTATGTATGAATACATAAATAATAACCTCTGCCAATACACCTAGCGCCCAACAGGTACCAATAAAACTATTTGAATAACCATGTTCTTCAAGATAGATAGAAAAAAATGTGTAATACGGTCCATGCCCTGCTTGAATCAGGAAACATACGACCATTAATGCGATCACATGTGGTTTAAATAAAATTGTCTTAAACGTTGCGTCATTAGAGTGTTCATGTGGCGCATTAATCTCCGGAATAAATAAACTATGAATCCAGACCAATGCCATTGAGAGAATAATGATGGGCAATAGATAGTCTATCGATTGATAGTCAAAGAATTTTCCAAGAGCAAGAACAGCAATAATAAAACTGATTGAGCCCCAGATCCGCACCACAGTATAACTATCACTTTCCTCACCAAGATGGGATAAGGTTGTGGCTTCTACTTGAGGTAATGCAGCACTCCAGAAAATTGAGAACACAAATAAAATAATAAAAAGCGACCAGAAATCCTGAAAAAACAAGACCAGAGAAAACGATAACATTGAGAAGAGTGAAGTATAACGAATCACCCGCATTCGCTTTCCGGTATGGTCGACAACCCAGCCCCATATAAAAGACGAAAAGATCTTGGTGACGACAACTATCGCAGACAGTATGCCAATCGCCTCTGCATTCATCCCTATCGATTTCAAATACAGAGACCAATACGGCATGAAACCGCCGATGGTAAGAAAGAAAAGAAAATAAAAACCGGACAGTCGCCAGTAAGGCAGGCCGTCAACCTTGATCATTAGGAGTTACTTGAAGGTATAACGGGTGTTACTGATTGAACATCTGCGTTCTGTGCACGATGACGCAGCACATGGTCCATTAATACCAATGCCAACATCGCTTCGGCAATAGGTGTCGCTCGAATACCAACACAAGGATCATGGCGACCTTTAGTAACAACTTCAGTTGCCTGACCCGATTTATCGATCGTATCGCCGGGCAAACGAATACTGGATGTCGGTTTTAATGCCATACTCACCAAGACATCCTGCCCTGATGAAATACCACCTAAGACACCGCCGGCATTATTACCGACAAAACCTTCCGGGGTCATTTCATCCCGATGATGCGTACCTTTATGTTCAACTGATTCAAAGCCCGCGCCAATTTCGACGCCTTTAACCGCATTAATACTCATCATCGCCTTGGCGATATCGGCATCGAGACGATCAAATATTGGCTCACCTAATCCAACCGGGATGTTCTCAGCGACAACATTAATGCGCGCACCGATAGACTCACCCTCTTTGCGTAGTGCGTCCATATAATCATCCAGTTCAGAAACACGATCCGGATCGGGACAAAAGAAGGCATTATTCTCAACTTCATCCCAGTCTTTATGCTCTATCTTTAAGGAACCAATTTGTGCGAGATAGCCGCGGATATTGATGCCAAATTTTTCTTTTAAATATTTTTTGGCAATCCCGCCAGCAGCAACACGCATACAGGTCTCTCGCGCCGACGAACGTCCGCCACCCCGATAGTCACGAACCCCGTATTTCTGTTGGTAAGTATAATCAGCATGCCCCGGACGAAACATATCCTTGATATTGCCGTAGTCTTTCGATTTCTGATCTTCATTTTCAATCAATAGACCAATAGGCGTGCCCGTCGTTACACCTTCAAACACACCCGACATAATCTTGACCGTATCCGATTCCTTGCGTTGCGTCACATGACGCGATTTGCCGGGCTTGCGCCGATCCAGATCATGCTGCATATCAGCTTCAGATAAAGCCATTCCCGGTGGACAGCCATCCACAATACAAATGAGAGCAGGGCCATGGCTTTCGCCAGCACTGGTGATAGTAAATAGTTTTCCGAATGTATTTCCTGACATGGCGCGTTATTGTATACGGGAACGTTGATGTCGTCATGTTGAACTCAGATGTAATTTAATGTACCAAATAGTGACATGCAGCAGCTAAACTATATATAACATGATACGACCTATCCTAATCACGCTCATGCTACTGGTCTCATTACCAGCAAATGCCAATCCGCCCGATATGCGCCTGGTTAATATTTCCGGTACAGAAGAACCCCTGAGTAAGCACATCGGCAAGGGTCAATGGGTGGTTGTTAATATATGGAGTCCCACATGCAGCGCCTGCGTCATTGAATTACCACAGATCAAAAAATTCATCGCACGAAATCCGGAAATCCCCATGTTAGGCGTAACACTGGATTTCCCCAGCTTTGAATATGGCAAAATAGATATACTTCGAAATTTCGTAAAACGTACCCCACTCAACTATCCCCTGTTTCTGGCGGATATTGAACAAGCATCACAATTAATCGGACGCAGGTTGACGGGCATTCCTTCAATAGCGATCTTTCATCCTGACGGGCGCCCATTAGTAACATGGCCAGGGGTTGTCGAGATTGATGAAATAGAAAAGTTTATAGCGAATTATAAGGATGAAGATGATCCATTATCGGATGGGTTTGATTAATTTCAGCAAAAAGAGTTACCACCACCTTTGCGTTCGCTGTTGAATCAAGATAAGTTATGCCTTATCAAACATTACACTGTTGTTAACCAGAGTCATCTGAAATAAAGGAATCACTTAACGTTATATGGAAAACCTTCTCGACCACCTGCCAAAATGTACTTATCAGAAATAGAAATTCAAAACTTTCGATCATTTGAAAATAGTAGTATTGCATTTGACAAATTACTTACTGCATTGGTAGGTGAAAATAATAGTGGGAAATCTAATGTTATTGATGCCATTAGGCTTATTACACTTCCTCTCAACGATAGGCGAGAGCGCTATTGCGAAGACGATGATGTTAGAGATGGCGCAAACCCTAAAGCTTTTACTTTAAAAGCGACCTACGAAAATTTAAGCTCAGGGCAAAAAGGCTTATTAATTACAGCAGTGCCTGATCTTAGTGGGGATAAAGCTAGTTTTGGTCTGGATTACATAGCATCTACAAAAGAAAAACCACGTGGAGAGGTAAGCTATTGGGCTGGGAAACACCGTCTTGAACCAG
>Ga0316190_10001926_pt1 | contig 15087 bp, 17 predicted proteins | sample Eddworburrow2_MG_FD_204929 | JGI IMG/M metagenome (GOLD analysis project Ga0316190, IMG submission 204929) | Coastal sediment microbial communities from Maine, United States - Eddy worm burrow 2 | ecosystem: Environmental > Aquatic > Marine > Coastal > Sediment | place: USA: Maine | collected... | reverse complement strand
TCAAGCACCAGGCTAACTGCATCCAATTTGAACTCTTTTGAATATTTCTTTCTGGTTGTCATTCTTCTCTACCTCAGTTAAGTCAATTATGCTTAACTGGGTTGTACATATCCATTAGACCACCTCATTGAATGCTTTAAAAACCAGTATAAAAGAGAGCAAAGATAGTTCGTTATTAAAAAAGGTTGAAATTATTGAAACAAACCTGGAAAGAGAGCTTGCACAAGTTAAGCAAACTGCATTAAACAAAGAGGCACCATCATCTACCATTGCTAGGAAAGATAAGGTTACAAAACTAGAGCACAGTGGATTTACCGCAGTTGTAAATAGAGATCTAACCGGTGCGATCTCTGCCTTTTCAGAGGCTAGCAATCTATGGCCTGATTACCATAATGTTTCAGAGATCAAGAAACTCCTTATAAAGAACGAAGAGAAGCTGTCAGGTGAAGAAAGTACTGAAGCATGGAAAGGGATTATTAAAACAATCAGCGCTCAATACTCGTGGGGTATGCCCCCTGATGTTAGGGAGCAAATGGTTGAATAAATCGCATAACAAGTGACTAGAGCGTATTTGACAGCAAAGGCGACTCAGCAGGCCGCATCTGCCAAGCGTACAAAACTCCGACACTGTGCGCCACCAGCAATCCAGTATCTCAGCATTGGAAAGCACGGGAGACACGCAGCAATGCCCGGTCAGTTGAGATGCTACATCATAAAACCATGAGACCAGGGAGTTGGTACTGTCCTTACCCACCTCCTGAATAAATCCTAATGTACGATTTTTTTATTTTCCGAGGCAATCCCAAACAGCTTTTTTTCTGGTGCACAAAAAAAAGGCCTACGTGATAAATCACGTAGGCCCTTGAAATTCATGGTGGCCAGGGACAGAATCGAACTGCCGACACGGGGATTTTCAGTCGCAACTGGTTGAAAAACTACATAAAAACACAATTAACTACAACGCCATTTATCTTTCTAATCATGCACTTATCATTTGTCACTAATCACCTTTTATTGTGCTTATTGATTGGCTAGTGTGACAGGAGTGTGACAAGAATGACTAACAAAATACCTCGGATTTCTTGAGTCCATAAAGCAATGCCCACGCGCGCGTATTGCTCCAATAATTTGCACTAGCCCTTATTTTATGTGACAAGTAACACCCAGACTGTACCTAAAACTCTACAAGCCTCTAAACTCCTTTGTTTTCGGGGTCTCGTTTATTTGTCCACAGGATCGACGGAAAAATGCAGTACATTATTGATTTAACAAGAAATATAAGTTTTTTTGTGGAGAAATTATAAACTGATAGCGAGACGTAAGGTCTCGTTTATCAGACTGTTAGGCAGATAAGAATTTCGATAGAAGATTCTTTTAGTCTGGAGAAGGAACATGAATGATAACGAGGAAAAAGCAGCAATTGACATAAAAATCGCGAATCAGCTGGGACTTAATAATGTAAGGAAGCCTGTCGAAGTAATTGCCAATAGATATAAAAACACCAATAATTTGGAATGGACTTGGGATAATGTTAATCCTAATAATATGTTTTTTTATTCAAATACTGGAAAAGCAAAAGGTTTAAATGGACTAGTGTCCATCACTGAATCATATATACAAATAAAGATTGATCTTCCAATAATACTCAGATTATTTAAGACCGCAATAGAAAATGATATTCGCATGCAACTAGAGTATTTGGATAAATGTGTTGATATGCAAAAAAATGGTGATGTTATAGAAAATGTTGTGAGCAATACAAACTCGGGTAAAAGTAAAAGAATAAAAGATAATAATAAAGGTAAAAATCAAATTAATTTTACTGATGGCATTCTGCTAAGTTTCATTGGTAAGAGTTTTGATTCAATGCTAAAACAATCAAAAATGACCATTGGCAATTCTGTTGGTAGTGGAAATTCATTGATGAATTTTCTAGTAATTGCTGGAAAAGAGGAATACGAAACATTATCGTCACCATTTTGGCGTTGGTTGTTGATACTTGTGTGTAGTTTTGGCTGTTTTGTAAATGCCGCTACTGTTATTCATGGCACAAACATGCTTATTACTGTTGGCAATCCCGTGCCTTCATATGGCATGTCGCTGTTAGCAATATTCCCGATATTTATCCTTTTTTTGTCTAAACAAATATTAATGGATCGCATGGGCGGCGGCACATTTTTATTTATATTTTTTGTAATATTCTGGGCAGTGTGTTTTATTTTCAATGTTGCGGCAATTTATTGGGTATACTAAGTGTCATATATCCTGAATGTTACTGATAATGTCGTGACTGAGGTGGCGGTTATTTTTAAAGAAATATTACCACTAAGTGCTGCGATAATAACGACAATCCCACCAATATTGCTTGGTATTCTTCTGTTTCCGGAAGTTAAAAAAAGAGATGAGGAGATAGCCCTTTCTACTACCTCGCCACCCAAAGTGAATTAATTCGGGATCGGCACTTTAAAGTAAATAGCAGCCTAAAAACTGATAGCGAGACGTAAGGTTTCGTTTATCAGACTGTTATGTTACGGAATAGAAAATGGAGGGTGTCATGCTTTTAAGTAACAACATTAAGTGGTTATTACTGGCCGTGTCTGTGACTATTGTTTCGTGTACCACGATGAAACCGCCACCATTGTACAATTCAACTAGTGAAGGAAATAATTTTATAAGGAAAAAATCTCAAAACATAGAGGTTGCTATAGAACCATTTGATGAGCCAAGTAAAATAGTTAAGTATTTTGGCACTGATTTACTTTCAAATGGAATATATCCTTTTTATATCGTGATTAAAAATGGAAATAATAAAAGCATTTTAATTGATAACAGCACATTCTCTCTTTCCCTGGCAACAGAGCCAGGAAAAAACACTGCGGGTCGAGGTGGAGAGTTGGTAGATGGGACTGCAGCTCTAGGCGCAACAACAGTAGGTGCTATTTTGTTAAGTCCAATAATAATGCTAGCTGGAGCCAAAAGCCTATCAGATTCAACAGCTATAAATTACACGTTTAATCGTAACAAGCTTCATCCAGCTACAGTATCGCCTAGCCAGAGTATAGAAGGTTTTATTTACTTTCCATTCAAAGGCAAAACAGTTCCAGAACAATGGTATTTACTCACATCAATTAAAACTATGGCAAATAGTGAATCAATAGAACTTAGCTTTGCATCAAATTAACGAGGGAAATTGCTATGAATTCACAACAACCTTATCAATTAGTGTTTCTAACTATCATTATTATAGCTTTGAATCTTGCTGGCTGTGCTTCACACAGAGATGTAAATCTCAAGTTTACTGACACCTCAATATCAAATAAAAATATTCCTATTCGTGTCAAACTAGATATGAGTGAAAAGTACAAAAATACACAATGGAAAAAAGGTCAATGGGTTATATTATTAGGAACAAATCTTACAAAACACGCTGAGGCACTTGTTAGTCGAATTTTCAAAAAGGCTAATCATAATGATTATGACGCAATATTGGTGCCTGAAATTATTTCAGTTAATCACCAGATATCCATGTGGGCAGGTCAGGAATCAACAATATCAGTAACTAATAAGTGGACGCTGCTAGATAAGTCAGGTCGCACCATATGGGTGAAATCAATCATTGGTGTTGGTGTAATGGAAGGTGGCACTGCATTCACACTAAAAACCAGAGGTGAAGAAAGGGCATTGCTTGCTGTTGATGATCTGTTTGTACAAACTATTAGTGAAATGACATCTTCTGTAGAGATTGAGGCTTACGCAAAATCATTATAGCTCATACAATCATAGAAAATAATTATAGAACATGGTTTCCAGTGCTATTAAACACTCAATTAGTCAAATTAGTTGATAGCAATTTATTAGAAACCATACATACCAAAACATAACAAGTAGCTTAACCGGACGCTATAAATATTTGCGGTGTTTCAAATAACACGTCCGCGTTCAAGTGAACCTGGGGCTAAAGCTCAGTTGTTGCGCCGGTTAGCATGTCGTTATGTTCTTACGAGATATTTTTATGGTGAAAAATGAGCTGGCATAGAGAATGGATAGCTATTGAAAGATCGGTAACAGATTTCTCTGAAATTTGTAGCGACTTTGTGTCGGCACTAAATGCAAATAGCTCTGATTCTCTTGGAACAATGAAGAACGTTATACTCCCAATGGCTGAGGAAATAGCCGATAGAATTACAGTTCTTGGAGAGAGGTACAAAACCCAGTTACCTAATAATGTTTTAGAGCTAATATCTAAGTTAGATAGTGTCCACTTCGACTCAGGTTATGCATCTAACACTCTAAAGAATCCCACAGCAATAGCACACTTTTCTTCTAGATTTCAGAAGTTTTGTTCTGACTTCAACTATTTAACATCGGATTTAGAAGGTACAGTAGTAAGATTAACTGCCAGAAGCTTTATTCACTTACAGAGATCCATAATTGCTGATGAATCCATTCAAGAGAAATGGAAGATAGCTATATCTAAAAATGAAATGGCATGTGAAAAACTTGGGGCTGTGCACTTATTGCAGCATGGAATATGGAGCTTCAAGGTTGATGGAATTGGAGAGCGAACTGATCTTGTATTGGGAGAGCCTATTACCGACCGAGAGCTAAATGACGTGTACCTTAGTGCAGAAGGATTGGTGTTGACTGAATGGAAAATAGCGAACCAATTAAACTACCTTAAAAAGTACCAAGAAGCACAAAAACAAGCAGAAAGATATACGCGAGGTTCTTTGGCTTCGATTGAGCTAAAGTCTTACCGCTATCTAGTTATTGTCTCTAACGAACTACTGTCAGAACTCCCAAACGACATTGAAAAAGAGGGTGTCATTTACAAACATATTAATATTGCTGTTTCCCCCTCAACACCTTCTATTTACGCAAGGAAATAGCGAGAATGATGAACATAAAAACTGCTAACGAGACGTAAGGTCTCGTTTATCTGACTGTTAGGCTTGTGAAAAATGGAGTTAATATAATACATGAATGCTTGGTTAATTACGTGGGAGGGCACAACCAGAGGTATCACTGATGAAAATAAGATTATCGCTATTATAGGGTCGCAGCGAAGTCATTCATTCATAGAGGATTTAGTTGATACAATTACTCAAATGAGTAGCAAAACTGCATATGAGATGGCTTACCTAGCAAATAGAAAAAGGAAACGAATTCAAGGAAGTAAGGTTATGAATACATCAAGCATCATCTTTGGTAGTAATCCGTCTATATATGCTAGGCAAGTTAAAGATTTAAAAATAACAAGAAACCCAAAAGAATCAACTGAAACTATAGTGTGGTATGAACATGAGGAATACAGGCGAGATCCAGATGATGCCTATAAACAAAAGCTCATTGAGTCATCTAAAAAAGTTCAAGTAACACGCCATATAGATACACCGTTATTGCAATGCCGCCCACGTAGCACCAATATAGGTTATTAATAAGAATTAAGCCTAACAATCAACCTAACCAACTTTTCGTGCGCGCTGCTCATAAAAAAATGGTCAATTTGTTTTGATGTTATTTGCAGCATCAGGCACATGGAGGAAGACACAACATGCTTGAACGATTAGGAATCGTACTATATCAGCTTGGATGTGTTATAGCGGGGCTCTGCATTGCCGCTGTATTGGGCCTACTGATTATTGGTGTAGGTCTTAATGGCAAGTGGCCTGAAATCCTTATAGCTAGCGGAGTTCTTGTTATTGGTTCTTTGGTTGTATGGCTCATCGGTCGCGCACTCCGCTACATTCTTACTGGAGAGAACCCCTAGCTTAGGGCTATGATGAATTTAACATATGAAATGTATAACCAGCCCTTTATAGCTTTTGAAAACTGCACACTATGCATAAAATCGACAGCTTGCCGTTCATACTTACCCCCACAACAAAACAGCTACACCCTATGGCAAATATCTATATAGGTGTCCCTCTCAAGACCTACCAAAAAGTAAGAAAATTCGCTGACTGTACCTTGTGAAGGCTCATAAAAAAGAAGAGGCGGTCATGATTGAACCGCCTCAAGGTATAGATTGATCCTTCTAAAGAGCCAGAAATTTAATTTTTTACAGTCCTAAAAGACAATGGCCGCGGCGGGGTTGTTGTCGGCTTTACATCCAATTTTCCCCCACATTCGTCTATTGACTCCCAGGTGAGCGCATAGAGGCTGCATTTATGCCGCCCACCCTGTCGGGTTAGCATTAACCATTCAGCCTCAACAAGTGCATCTAAGGCTCTTCTAAGCGTGCTATTAGACCGCCAGCCTCGTTTTTTCATCATGGATAGGGTAATGGCTAAATCACCGTTATTCGTGCCTGAATACTGCATTGCCACATCCACCAATAGCGCCTTGGCTGGGTGCGACAATGCAATATACTGAGGGTCATCAAGTAAACGATGAAAAAGGCGCACAAACTGAGCTGAACGCCCTTTCTTTCGTTTAGTCATCGCTATCCTCTTCTTCCTCCTTGGTGCTAGGATTAGAGGTGACATCATTTAGACTTTCGCTGTCGGTGGTGTTATCTATCGGGGAAGAGGTCACACCCTCTTCCTCGATTCTTTGCTGCTCCCACTCAAACACTTTTAAGGCGTAATCTCTTCCCTCTGCATCTGCTTGTTGAATTGTCTCAAGTGACAGGTAATAAATGCAGCAGGTTACATAGCGGCCTGTTGGGTCTCTGGTCTTATCCCTTCGAGTCTCAGAGATAACTATCCAGCCTCTTTTTCTAAGCTGTTCAATATATGCAGCCAAGCGATAACTACGGCTTACTTTCTGAAAATCAGTATGTGTTACTCTTTCAGTGCGAAGCAATCTTGCTAACACGCGAGAAGGCAGGCTGCCAACTTTGGGGTAATGTAAAGCTATCATAGCTCCACCCCCTCAGCCGCTTGGCTATCTAGCCATTCCTCAAATCGGTCTAGGTCTATGAGTATTTTTCTACCCACCCGAATTACGCAGCGATTAAAACCATTTTCTCTACCGTTGAAGATATTCCAACGGATAGAGCTATCAGTAAAGCCAGCATCAGGGTAAAGACCAGGTAGGTTTTTGACTGTTGATAAACGTTTTCGCAATTCCACGATATATCCTCTTTGTTGTTACTGACTTAGCGATATTGCCAAGTCATGGTGAGAATTATCGGGTACTGCTAGACGTGTGTCGTCGCCCTTTAGCGCTAACCCTATAGGTTTAGCGGGCTAACAGGGTAGGTTATTTACAAAACAATTCAATCAGCTCATTACTAGTAGATAATAAAATTTCATCAACTTTATTATCTAACTCTCCTCTTTCACCTGAAGCATACTGCCTAGAGTGCCTTGCCTCCTTCAGCAATTTTTCTTCACGTTCATTCTTTTTATAACCACTTAACCACTCTTGAATTTTGTCATCTGTAGGCGCTTTTCTATTTACACCAAGCTCACTGTAATTAAACAAAATAAATTTTTGGAGAAACTTGACCATATATTTTCCACGCAAAAGAGCTTCGCCACTATCTTTCTGCTTCATCCAAATATAGAAAGCAATCTTTGGCAAAGTCTCTTTTAAGCTAGCCTTTGTATTGTTATAAGATGACAGCTTGCCTAGGGATTTAAAATCAGGCTTGTTTTTTTCAAACCCTTCAAGCAATCCACGCACCCCCATTAATGACTCCATTTTTGATTGAACAAAACTTACATGAGCTGCTGACACATATTCCCAAGCTTCACACAGCAAATAAAGCACAAGCTGAAGATCAAAATCCTTTTGATAAAAATGTGTATCAATTTCAACAAGCTTTTCAAGTGCTATTAGAGAAAAAACAGCACTGCAAATTCCATGTGCAAGCTCTTTTGCTTTTAGAGGTAAGCTATCATTAGTTATTATTTGCTCACTTAGGGACATGCCTTCATCGGACAATAAAAGCTCTCGTATTGCATCTATCCGCATTGCCGTGCAATTTATTATATTTAGCTGATACTGAGTCGGGCCTGTAACACTACAGCCCTCCTCCTTTTCACATTCCTTTGCCTTATTAAGCAGATGCACATTCACAATATTGAAAATGTGATTTTTATACACACTGTAAAAATCCTTGAATTCTTCCTCTGATGCCCAACTAATATACTGAACTACATATTTCCGAACAGACTCTACCTTCTGTGAAAACGGTGAAAAGCTAAGACCACGGCTGCTTGAATCAGGTTCTTTTTGAAGAAGCGTGTACATCTGATTGAGTTTTAATTGACTATCCATTGCTATGCTTCCTACTCCATAGAAAAGAGCTTTTGATTCATCGACTCCAAAACCTTACTGGTATGCTGCTCTGATAAATGCGCGTAGCGCTTAACCATTTGCAAAGTTTTGTGCCCCAAGATATCTGCAATCTCAGCTATTGAGGCACCGTTCATAGCCAAATAGCTTGCTGCTGTATGTCTGAGGTCATGAAAGCGAAAATCTTTTATCTCACTGGCTTTCAGCGCTTTGTGCCACGGGGTACGAATGTCGATAGGGACTTGGGGTTTTGTATCACTTGCAAAGAGCAGAGGAGTTTCTATTTTTCGTACTCTAGAGAGTTCCTTTATTAGCTCTTTGGCATACCCCACCAATGGAACAGAACGACGCTCATCATTCTTTGTTTCATGCAGAATGATATAACCTCGTTTTAGGTCTATGTCTGACCACTTGAGATTAATGATTTCACCTTGCCGCATTCCAGTAGAGAGTGCCAATACAACCACTGGGTAAAGGTGAGCACAATTTGAGGCTTTGCAGGTAACAAGCAGGGTTTCCCGCTCTTCGTCACTTAGGAAGCGTACCCTACCCCGTGGCTCTTTAGGACGGCGCACCTTTCGCATGGGGTTATCTTCCAGCCATCCCCACTCATTCACAGCGATTGTGAAGGCATGAGAGAGTACAGCCATATAGCGAACCACAGTGGCAGGCTTGCGCCCCTTATGGAGTTTGTCACGCGCTTCAGAGATTAGCGTGGGGGTTGTATCAGCTAAGGTGCTGTAGCCAATTTCACTCTTCCACCATTCAAGTTGCTTAGCTTGCTTTAAAGCACTTTTTGGCTTTGTGGGCAGAATGTCGGAAATGTAGCGATCTATCAGTTCAGAGAGCCTGCGTTTTTTGGCTTCAGTGGTTTTGAAGTGGCGACCTTCTCGAATAGCGGCCTCTGTGTGCTGCGCCCATTTCTTGGCATCGGTTTTACGATTAAAGGTAGCCGTTTGGTCTGGTTGACCTTTGAGCCGCACTATTACCATAAAGCGCGATTCACCCTTGCTGGTTTTTCGTTCCCTAATAGTTGCCATGATTGCCCCTCGCCTTGCCTACCCAAAAGAGTACAACAAAAGACAACAAAGCACAAAAGGGATTCACAATCACCGTGTGGCTACAATAATCCCCTTGTAATACAGTCAGCTATATTCAGCTACTTTAGTTATGTCACAAATAAGTCACACATGAGACACAGAAAGGCTAATTTCCTGACCCCATAAAATGGTAGTGGCTCAGCTTGAAATATAAGCGAGAACAAAGGATGCATATATACCTAACTAAGTCTTATTACGATGCAATGGATTCCGCTGTTCAGTTGGGGTGGCTTGATATTGCATCTGCCTTACTGGGAGTCATTGGTGTTTGATTAGCTATATTTGGATTAATATGGTTTGGCTATATTAGCTCAAAGGCAGAGCAGGAAGCGAAAACCACAGCAAAGAAAGTTACTGAGAATGAGGTTCTAAATACGTGAGCGATTACGCTTGTCAAATAATTTAGAGCTGAATTTTTCTATCCCTCAGTGATTTGCTGTATTCTTAATGAATTATGTGGCTGAACTATTGACTAATAGACTAATGTTGACTTAAATGTCAATACGAGATCAAATAAGGATACTTGTTAAGGATGAGCGGCTTGCTTTCTTGCCGCCCTTGTTGGCCAGCGACCCAATAGAAAGATGCATTTTTCTTGCGGAGCCCGTTAAAGAAATAATCTTAGGCCCATGGGCTGATGAAGATACTGAGATCAGAGGAAAAAGGCTTAGGGCGTTCCTCGACCAATTTACGACAGGCGGAACTATTGAGGCGTGTTTAGTGCCGCATCTAGCAAAGAATGCCTACTTGGGTCGCCTAAAATATCCTCGCGATGAGGTATGGGATATCCGAAGCCGAGACCCAAAGCCAGGCATTCGGGTATTCGGACGGTTTGCGGAACAAGATACGTTTATCGCATTACGGTGGGCTAAACGTGCGCCGTGTGGGGATAAATATTCTAGGGAATGGCGAAACCAAATAAAGCAATGCAAGGCCGATTGGCGGAACTTGTTTCCGGCATATTGCGCCCTATCAGGAGAGAACCTTCATGACTACATCTCAAGAAACGTCATTCATAACTGAAGCGCTTACTGCGGAGAAAATATCAGAAAGTACATTCGCTTATTTTCAGGAGAGATTTAAGATTAAACTCCATGAGTTAGTGCTTACGCAGTTTGCGGCCCTTCAAAAGGAGTCTGGCTTTTCAAAGGCTGATTTAGCCCGCAAGGTTAATAAAGATCCTTCTCAGATAACAAGATGGTTTCGGGCGACGGGAAACATAACCGCAGACACTATAAGCGATTTACTGCTTGCTATGGGGGCTGAAGCTAAATTAGATATTGCCCAGCTTAATGCTCAAGACGGAGCAGATGACAGGCTGCCAGATTGGCTTAGTGCGGAAACTCCTACTGCACCTACGGTTCCTCTAAAAGTAATAGGGAGCAATATACATAACCTCAACGGTAGCGCACGTTCTATAGGATATATCTCAACCAAAGCAAAAGCGGATAATTACGAAATAAAGGTTGCTGCCTGTGGCTAAACACGTATTCTCGGCTCTTTGTTCAAAGTCAATAATTGACAGGGAAACAAATCAATTAAGCCTTATTAATGTTCCAGAAGGAATAGAAATTTCGCCCATTTCGGAGAGTGAATATAAAGATAATACAATTCCAATATCAGGAGGCGGGCAATATGTAATGGAATTGGTTTGCCTTTGGCGTCGTTCTGATTTCAGTGTCTCCGAAAAAGGGCATGCCCGTTTAGTGGTTAAGTCTCCATCCGGGGAAAAGGTTAGCGAGGTAGATATACCAATAAATCTAGAAACATCCGCCCAATCACGAAACATCATCAAATTCCCTGCGTTTTCGTTTAAAGGCCCTGGTACATATATTTATGTCCTTCAGCAACAGAAAGGAACAGAAAAAAAACCCCGATGGATTACAGTAGCAGAAATTCCTTTTGGTATTACATTTTCACAGAAGCAACCATCTGATTAAGTTTTTTCCTTCCATCTAGCTTTAGCGGCCTTACTAGTCACCTCCGACCTCTCTTCTGGGGTCATTTTGGCGGCTCTAGCTTTTCCGCCCTTCAGACCACCTTTTCAACCAAGCGCCACAGCAACAGGATCTTTCCCGTTATCTTCTAGGGTTTCGTCCTCTTCCTAATCCTCGCCTACAGATTCCTGTACTATCTCGAAGGCTAGTTTGTTTGCATCGCGTGGACGGCTTTTGGTAGGTTTCTTACTCATACATTAAGCGCAGCATGAGCGGTCAAGCATATTAAATTAGTGAATTTCAAACAGAGTCACTACCCATAAAATAAATTTCTTTACACTATAAAAAGAGAGTTTTCCCACTCTATAAAAAAGAATGGGCTACAAGATTTTTTTGGAGTCCGTAGGCGCAATAAAAAGAGCGCTATATAAGGTTTTTGTGGTGGAGAGTGATTTTCTAGTGTGACGAGAGTGTGACACGCAATAAAAAACCCCGCGAATCTCTCCGAGGGGTCGTTTATGTAACCTTATGTTTTCAAAGAAAAACAAGGGTAACTAAGATGGTGGCCAGGGACAGAATCGAACTGCCGACACGGGGATTTTCAGTCCCCTGCTCTACCGACTGAGCTACCTGGCCGAAATGAAGGGCGTATTAGACCGGCATGGCGCGCTCACGTCAAGTAGGCATGCGCACCAATTTTGAAAAAAATCACCCTACAGGCAGTGCCGTGCCTGTACCAAAGAAAAACTGCTCCATATGATCTTCAACAAACTTGCGTGCTTTGGGGTCGGTTGGGTTGATGCGGTGCTCATTGATCAATTTGGTCTGTTCTGTCATCCACAGCTGCCAGCCCTCTTTTGAAACATTTTCAAAGATACGCTTGCCCAGCTCACCCGGATATGGAGGGCGGTCAAGACCTTCAGCTTCGCGCTTTAATTTTATGCAATTTACCATCCGACTCATAGCTTACTCCTCAGACTTTTCTTGAAACTCTTTAATCAGACGCGCTACCGGGGCCGCCAGGCCACGTGCGTCAGGATGTGCAGGGTTATACCAGAGTCGGCTGCCTGCTTCCATCACCATATCTCTTTGCTCTACCTGGATTTCCAATGGCGTAATATCCAGATGAAAGTGGGAAAAGGTGTGACGCCTCTGCGGCCAGCTTGATGTTAATCGGCCAGAGAGTCCCAGATTATCTCTGCACCACTGTTCAGCCCGATTCTCAGACGGGCATTCAGGCAGAGACCAAAGCCCACCCCAAATACCACTGGGGGGGCGCTGCTCCAGCATGATCTCACCCGTCCTGTTTTTTAGGATCAACATGCATGTGGAACGTACCGGGACTGTTTTACGTGGCTTGGGAGCTGGATAGGCACTCTCTTCACCCTGAGCATGAGCCTGACACATCTTTTCCAGTGGACATTCCTGGCATTGTGGCTTTGTGCGGGTACAGACCAGCGACCCCAGATCCATCATGGCCTGATTATAATCAGCCACTCGCTGATCTGGTGTGTGATGCTCAGCAAGCTGCCACAGTTTTTTTAGCGTTTGCGAATGGCCTGACCAACCCGCTACCGCAAAGCAGCGCGCCATCACCCGTTTGACATTGCCATCAAGAATGGCATGCCGTTGCCCATCACCTAATGAGAGTATCGCCCCAGCAGTGGATCGTCCAATACCCGGTAACGCAAGCACCTGATCAAACTCCAGTGGAAACACGCCAGCATGATCTGCACAAACCTGCTGGGCTGCCCGATGTAAATTTCGCGCCCGTGCGTAGTACCCCAAACCAGACCAGTGGTGCAGCACCTCATCAACAGTGGCATTAGCCAGCGACTCTACATTGGGAAAGCTTTGTATGAATCGTTCAAAATAGGGGATAACAGTCGCAACCTGCGTCTGCTGCAACATGATCTCTGAAACCCAAACTGGGTAAGGCGCTTGCTGTTGCTGCCACGGCAGCTCTTTTCGCCCATGCAGGTCAAACCAGTTCAGTACCGCTTGAGAAAAACCATCCCGAGTCAACTCAACTTCAACTGCTTTTTTACGAATTATCGAAACAGCCCTCTTAATTTATCTTTCAGTGCATCTGGTAGTTTGCCTTTGAGTTTCTCTTCTACCTTCTGCTCTACCTTCCCTTTTAGCAGACGTTTTGCCAACTCATCCATATCCGGCTGCACTTTTGGTTTTGCAAAGGGGCCAGATATTTTTACCGGTACGGGCACTCCCATGAGATCTTTTATATCCTCACTACCCTGCCCCTCCATTGACTTCACTATTGTTGTGGTCAACTTATAATCCAACTGCTCCTTTACCAAGCTGGCTTGCCCTTTACCATCCACACGCAAAAAAGGCGACTTTGCCATCAAGTCCTTATTTACCAGAATACCTTTGGTGATAACAGCTGTCCCTCCCAGTTCACTAAAGTCTGTCTCTGGTTTGTCATTTGCAGGCGGCACTGGCTTACCTTTTATTTTTGCCCAGGTTTCACGAATAGTTTGGGCCAGATCAATACCTTTTACAGCGCCGTTTTCAAAACGAAATCCAATATCGCCATCAAGATTACGGCGAAAGGCCTGCTCAGTGTTACCACGTGTTTTTAGGTTGGCATTAAAACGTCCTGCACCCCGCAACCGCCCATCATCAATAAGATCCTGCAGCAAGGGTTCTGCCTGTATATTGCTTACCTTTTTGGTGATCTGTAACAGTGGCTCTTTGCCTCTGACATCTACATTCACTTCACCCTGAAGGTTACCCTGGTAGAACGATTTTACCTGCTGCCCTACCTTAAGATGCCCATCTTTGGCTTTAACCTTCAGTTCAACATCTTCAGCCAGCAACTTCTTCACTGTGAGGCGACCAACATGAAAAAGGCCATTGATATCAAGTTGGCGCAGTAGCTCAACTGGAAGCAGCTCAGGCTCAGTCTGTGCCACTGCCTTTGCAGGTGATGTGCTCACACGATCAGTTTCAGAGGGTGCGGCCTCTTCTGCCGGTGGAGGTAGGTAGCGATCCACATCAATCGCATCAACATTAAGGTCAAAACCGATGGCAGGCATTGTTGCTGTCAGGTTATTGACCTTTACATTTCCAGTCAGATTGGAATCATCCAGCTTCAATGCCAGGTTTTTTAGATCCAGATTTTTAGCGCTTCCAGCAAGCTGCAACGCTAATGCTACACGGGTAAGCACCGTAGCATCTGAAGTTACCGGTACAGGTAAGTCATGCTGCGTCAGCCAATCCCGCAAGTTCAGCTCCGCTAACTTCAATTCTCCACTGAATGATGGCTCATTAGAGAGATTACTTGCCGCAAGATCACCACTCAGTGCCAAACCATTTACATTCAGCTGCAGCGCATTCAGTTTTAGATGCTCTTTTAAAAGATCCAAAGCCACACCTGTACCCAGCACGAGCTTCACCGGCTTGCCATTTAAGAGATCACCCTTGGCATCCACATTCAATGTCAGTTTGCTGATATCCAGTCGATCCATTTTTTCACTCAAGTAAGGGCTGCCACTGAGTTGGATATTGGCTTTAATGGCCGGGGTTTGATTGTCTACAATAAAATCCAGCTTAAGATCCACAGGCTGCCCAGGCGCAATAGCTCCTACTATAAGGTTGAGTTGCTGGATGCTGACCTGCTGGCCACTGCTATCATCTCGCCAACTGACATTGGCGTCGGCAATTTTGACCCCGCCTATCGCCAATCCCGCCAGCGGCATTGCACCTCTAGAATCTGCTGTTGTGGTTTTATGGGCAGTGCGCCGTTCTGATTTTGTTTTATGGTCATAGCTATGCGTTTT
>Ga0316190_10001924_pt1 | contig 15093 bp, 28 predicted proteins | sample Eddworburrow2_MG_FD_204929 | JGI IMG/M metagenome (GOLD analysis project Ga0316190, IMG submission 204929) | Coastal sediment microbial communities from Maine, United States - Eddy worm burrow 2 | ecosystem: Environmental > Aquatic > Marine > Coastal > Sediment | place: USA: Maine | collected... | reverse complement strand
AGTTCTACTTTAGGACAACAGATGTTACCGGTATTGTAACGCTTCCTGAGGGAGTAGAGATGGTAATGCCTGGTGATAATGTATCAGTTGAGGTTGCACTGATCACTCCGATAGCGATGGACAAAGAACTGAGATTTGCCATCAGAGAAGGTGGTAGAACTGTCGGAGCCGGTGTTGTAAGTGAGATTATTGAGTAAGGTGAAGGGATAGAAATGGAGAGCCAGAAAATTAGAATTAGATTAAGGGCTTACGACTATAAGCTTTTAGATCAATCTGTTGTAGAGATTGTAGACACAGCGAAAAGGACGGGTGCAAAAATAGCTGGACCAATTCCTCTTCCAACAGAAATCAACAAGTATTGCGTAAACCGCTCTCCATTTATAGACAAGAAGTCTAGGGAGCAGTTCGAAATAAGAACTCATAAGAGGTTACTCGATATTCTCGAGCCCACGCAACATACGGTGGATGCGTTGATGAAACTCGACCTGTCAGCTGGTGTTGATGTCGAGATAAAGCTAAACCCTTAACGGAAAAAGGTTTCAACTGGAGCTAATGCAATGAAGGCAGGTATTATTGGAAGAAAACTGGGTATGACCCAGATAATCACAGATGATGGGCAGATGGTTTCTGTAACTGTTGTGGAAGCCGGCCCCTGTACCGTCGTTCAGAAAAAAAACACAGACAGTGACGGTTACAGTGCAGTTCAATTGGGCTTTCTTGAGAAGCGTGCTAATCTGGCTGGTAAGCCCGAAAAGGGGCACTTTAATAAAGCCAAGGTTGCTCCACAAAAGCATCTCAAGGAGTTAAGGGTTGAAGATATTGATGGATATGAGTTAGGCCAAAGTGTAACTGTGGATATCTTTGCTGATGGTGATATCGTAGATGTTACTGGCGTTAGTAAGGGTAAAGGTTTTCAGGGAGTTATGAAGCGCTGGGGCTTTGGTGGAGGACGTGCGAGTCATGGTGCAGAAAAAATTCACAGAAAGCCCGGTTCTATTGGTTGTTCTGCGACTCCTTCGAGGGTGTTTAAGGGAAAGAAAATGGCGGGCAGAATGGGCGGTGAGAAGGTTACGGTTCAAAATTTGTCTATCGCCAAGGTTAGGTCAGAAGAAAATCTTCTTCTCATAAAAGGTGCCGTACCGGGCCAGAATAAAGGTTTGCTCGTAATTAAAAAGGCTGTTAAAAAGGGATAATCAATGGCTTCTATAGATGTTGTAGATCAGAATAATAAGAAAGTTGGCAGTGTTGAACTGTCAGATCATGTTTTTGGTGCAGATGTAAGGCCCGAAATAATGCATTCAGTAGTAAGGATGCAACTCATGAATAAGAGGAGCGGAGATGCTCATACTAAAGGTCGCTCTGAAGTACGGGGCGGTGGTGCCAAGCCTTGGAAGCAAAAGGGAACTGGCAGGGCGAGAGCGGGCACTTCGAGTTCACCTGTATGGGTAGGTGGAGGCACAGTATTTGGGCCTCTAAGTAAGACTTTTAACCTTAGCCTCAATAAAAAGACAAAAAAAGCAGCACTAAGATCAGCCCTTTCAATGAAATTGAAAGACAACATGATAGTTGTTTTAGATAAATTTGAGCTGTCTCAGGGTAAAACGAAGGAATTTGTTGAAGTAATGAAAAACTTTGATGTTGAGCGTGCATTGATTGTTTTAGATGACGAGAACAGGAATGTTGATCTTTCTTCGAGGAACGTTAGAGGTTTTAAGGTAATGAGGAGTGAAGGTATTAATGTTTATGATCTTCTGAAGCATGACAGGCTTTTTATTACGAAAGAATCCGTCAGCAAAATTGAAGAGGTGTTAGCGAAATGAAAAACTTCGGACAGGTGCTTAAAAGCCCAATTATTACAGAGAAAACAACAATAGCGAAGGAAGCAGGTAATGTTGTATCGTTTGTTGTTGATAGAGACGCTAACAAATGTGAAATAAAGAAATCTGTTGAATCTGTTTTCAAAGTTAAAGTTGATAATGTAAGAACTGTCAATGTTGCAGGTAAAAGAAAGCGATCTGGTTCAGTATTCGGTAAGAGATCAAATTGGAAGAAAGCTTACGTAGCTCTCAAAGAAGGCGAAAGCATAGAAATCTTCGAGGGTGTGTAATTTAGGAGGATATGAGTTAAATGGCTCTAAAACTATATAAACCAACATCGCCTGGAGTAAGGCACAAGAGTTGCCTCTCATTTGATGAGGTGACAAAGACAAAACCTGAAAAAGGACTTGTAAAAAAGCTTAATAAAACCGGAGGAAGAAATTCCGATGGTAGGGTTACAAGAAGACATGCCGGTGGTGGACATAAGAAGCGTTACAGGCTGATTGACTTTAAGCGAGATAAGGAAGGAATCCCTTCAACGGTAGCTGCCATCGAATACGACCCAAACAGGACAGCGCGTATAGCATTGTTGCATTATGCAGATGGAGAAAAAAGATATATTATTGCTCCTAAGTCACTAAACGTTGGTGATACGGTAGTGTCGGGTCCTGATGCAGATATTAAACCGGGAAATGCACTTCCTATAAAAAACATTCCTCTTGGTACTCTTATTCACAATATTGAAATGAAAAGAGGGAAGGGTGCACAAATCGTCAGAAGCGCAGGAAGCTCAGCTCAGTTAATGGCAAAAGACGGGAGATATGCTCAGGTAAGGTTGCCATCAACAGAAGTCAGGATGATCCTGGAAGATTGTTATGCAACGGTAGGTGAAGTTGGTAACAGTGATCATTCGAACGTAAGTCTAGGTAAAGCAGGAAGAAAAAGATGGTTGGGAGTAAGACCGACCGTTAGGGGTGTAGCCATGAACCCTGTTGATCATCCACATGGTGGTGGTGAAGGTAAGTCATCGGGTGGACGTCATCCTGTATCACCGTGGGGCATGCCTACAAAAGGGTACAAGACTAGAAAGAATAGCCGTTCTGATAGGTTTATTGTAAGAAAACGTAAGAAATAGCTTTAGTGAGGAGAAAGTAGTGGCACGATCAATAAAAAAAGGACCATACGTTGAAGACAGCCTTCTCAGGAAGGTGGCATCGGCTCAGGAAAGTGGTAGTAAGCAGTTGATTAAAACTTGGTCAAGACGATCTACTATAACACCTGATTTTATAGGTATTACCTTCGCTGTTCATAACGGGAAGAAATTTGTTCCTGTTTATATAACGGAGAACATGGTTGGTCACAAGCTTGGCGAATTCGCACCAACAAGAACTTTTTACGGCCATATTGGTGGTAAAAAAGCAAAAATGAAATAAGTTATCGGAGCCAGGATGATGGAAGCAAAAGCTGTTTTAAGGCATGCGAGGATTTCAGCCAGAAAGGTAAGACTCGTAGTCAACACGATAAGAGGGAAAGAAGTTGGTGAAGCTTTAAGGTCTTTGAGCTTTACTGATAAAAAGGCGGCCCCTATGGTTGCTAAGATTGTCAGATCTGCTGTAGCAAATGCAGAGCAGCAGGGTGTAAATGACCCTGATAAGCTATTTGTTAAAAGCACATTCGTAAATGAAGGGCCAACCATAAAAAGATTTATGCCAAGAGCAATGGGTAGGGCTACTCAGATATTAAAGAGGACAAGTCATATTACTGTGATCCTCGCCGAAACAGCAGAATAGGAGGTTAGATTTGGGACAGAAAGTACACCCTATTGGTTTTAGACTTGGTATAATTAAAGATTGGGATTCCAGGTGGTACGCAAAAAAGGGTTATTCTACTTTGGTTCATGAGGATCTGAAAATCAGAACCTTTCTTAAGAATAAATTAAATCATGCCGGAGTTTCCAGGATAGAAATTGAAAGAACGGCTAACAAGATGAGAGTGAATATACATAGTGCCCGTCCTGGTCTTGTTATAGGTAAAAAGGGATCGGAAATTGACGCATTGAGAAATGAAATTAAACACTTCACTGACAAAGAAATATTTATCAATATTAATGAAGTGAGAAAAGCAGAAATTGACGCTCAATTGGTTGCTGAGAATATTGCTCTTCAGATGGAAAGAAGAGTTCACCATAGAAGGGCAATGAAGAAATCTGTCACATCTGCCATGAAGCTGGGAGCTCAAGGAATAAAGATCTCCTGTTCTGGAAGACTTGGTGGTCATGAGATGTCGAGGACAGAATGGTACAGAGAAGGCAGGGTGCCGCTTCATACCTTAAGGGCAGATATCGATTATGGTGTTGCTGAGGCTAAAACTACCTATGGAATTATAGGTGTTAAGGTCTGGATATTCAAGGGTGAAGTACTTGAAAAAAGAGAAGAAAAGATACTTGAGGTGTAGATAAAATGTTAATGCCCAAGAAGGTAAAGTATAGAAAACAGATGAAGGGGAGAATGGGCGGAAAACCTCTTAAAGGCTGTTCTCTCAATTTTGGTGATTTTGGACTGCAGGCAACAGAGTGCGGCTGGATTACTGCCAGACAAATTGAAGCAGCCAGGATTGCCATGACAAGGCATATTAAAAGAGGTGGTAAGGTATGGATTAGAGCTTTTCCTGACAAACCGATCACATCAAAACCCGCTGAAACCAGGATGGGAAAAGGCAAGGGATCTCCTGAGGCATGGGTTGCAGTAATTAAGCCGGGTGTAATTCTCTATGAAATGGAAGGTGTTGAAGAGAGCATAGCGAAAGAGGCCTTAAGATTAGCAGCTCACAAGTTGCCAGTTTCAACGAGATTTGTATCGAGGGAGATTCAGAAATGAAGAGTAGCGAGTTAAGAGAATTGGCTCTTGAGGAACTTAATCAAAAGGAAAGTGATTTTAGAGAAGAGCTTTTCAACCTTAAGTTTCAACATGCAATTGGTAAGTTGGAAAATACGGCGAGATTAAAAGAAATAAGAAAAGATATAGCAAGAGTTGAGACGTTTAGAAAAGAGAGATTGGTCAAGGAAGGATCGAGTGAGGCATGACTGAGACAGCGAACAGAAGAACCCTCATCGGGAGAGTAGTGAGCGATAAGATGGAAGGAACTGCTGTTGTTGCCGTGGAAAGGCAGTTCAGACATCCGAAATATAACAAACAGCTTAGAAGAACGGCGAAATATAAAGTGCATGATGCCAATAATACAGCATCCATCGGCGACAAGGTTTTAATTCAGGAATGTAGGCCTATCAGTAAAGATAAGCGCTGGTTGCTTAAAAATATAATTGAAAAAGCGGTCTGAGTAATTTCTTAGCGGAGTTTATAACATGATACAGATGCAAACTATATTAAATGTCGCTGATAATTCTGGAGCAAAAAAAGTTTATTGTTTCAAGGTTCTTGGTGGTTCAAAAAGGAAAACTGCAAAAATTGGTGATATTATTGTGGTTTCTGTAAGGGAATCTATCCCTAATGCAAAGGTTAAAAAGGGCGATGTGCATAAGGCTGTTATCGTTAGAACAGTTAAGGAGATCGGAAGACCTGACGGTTCATATATACGCTTTGATGATAACGCTGCCGTAATCATCGATAAAAACATGGAACCCGTAGGAACCAGAATTTTTGGACCGGTAGCGAGAGAGTTACGAGCCAAAAAGTTTATGAAAATAGTATCTTTGGCACCTGAAGTATTGTAGTGAGGAGATGAAATGTCGCAAGCTAATGTAGGTTTGAAAAAAGGTGACACTGTAGTTGTTACAACCGGAAAAGACCGTGGTAAAAGAGGTAAGATAATTCAGATCGTTAATTCTCGACAAAAAGTGCTTGTTGAGAAGGTAAATGTTGTGAAGAGACACCTTCGTCAGGATGCTCAGGGAGGCGGTGGTATAATGGAGAAGGAATCGCCTATACATGTATCTAATGTAAGCTATCTTTGCCAAAAGTGCGATGCGCCCGTGAGAATCAACAAAAAGATTCTTGACAACGGTGATAAAGTAAGGGCTTGCGCAAAATGCGGCGAGATTATAGACAGGTAGGAGCATAGAAGATGGCAAGTTTAAAGGAAACTTATAATAAAGAAATTACTCCAAAGCTCGTAGAAGAGTTTGCCTATAAGAACAAACACCAGGTACCTAAGCTGGAAAAGATTGTGCTTAATATTGGTGTAGGAGAGGCTGTTCAAAATATAAAAGTACTTGACGCAGCAGCTGAAGAGATTTCGTTAATTGCTGGTCAGAGGCCGGTTATAACAAGAGCTAAGAAGTCCATTGCCGGTTTCAAACTGAGGGAAGGTATGCCCATCGGATGTTGTGTCACTCTGAGGGGCGATAACATGTATGCCTTTTTTGATAAACTGGTAGGTGCGGCAATACCCAGAATTAGAGACTTTCGCGGGCTACCCAAAAAGGGTTTTGACGGAAGAGGTAATTACACGTTAGGAATAAAGGAACATATAATTTTTCCTGATATCGATATAGACAAAATCGATAAAGTTAAAGGCCTTAATATTACGATAGTAACAACAGCTGGTACTGATGAAGAGGGTCGATCCTTATTGACTCATCTCGGCATGCCGTTTAGAAAATAAGGAGGAGACTTTGGCAAGAAAAGCATTAATAGAAAAAAACAAGAAGCCTGCAAAATTCAAGGTACGTGAATATAACAGGTGTCCTGTTTGTGGAAGACCAAGAGGGTATTACAGGAAATTTGATATGTGCAGGATTTGCCTGAGAGAAATGTCTCTCAAAGGTGTTATTCCTGGAATGATAAAATCGAGCTGGTAAGAAGGTTAAGGAGTTAGATATGGCGATGACAGATCCTTTAGCTGATATGCTGACCAGGATTAGGAATGCAGCGATGGTAAAGAAAGACGTAGTTGAAATCCCCGCTTCAAAATTGAAGACGGAAATAGCTAAAGTCTTGAAGAGCGAAGGTTACATTAAAGGTTATAAAATAGAAAAAAATAATAAGCAGGGCCTTTTGAAAGTTGCTCTTAAGTACGATGAGCAAAAGAACTGCGTTGTTGAAGGTATTAAAAGAATCAGTAGGCCCGGATCAAGAGTATATGTGAAAGGGAGTGAAGTTCCTACGGTTATTAATGGCTTCGGAATCGCTATCCTCTCCACATCAAAGGGGCTTATGGTTGATAGAGAGGCCAGAAAGGCCAATATTGGAGGAGAGATCCTCTGCAACGTTTGGTAATTTTTAGGAGTCTAAGGTATGTCTAGAATAGGAAAGCTTCCAATAAATCTTCCTTCTGGAGTTAAAGTAGAGAAAAAGGGTCAAACAGTAAAAGTGCAAGGTCCTAAAGGAACTCTTGAAAAGGCTTTCCCTGAAGGGGTTGGAATCACTATAGATACAGAAAAAATTGTCGTTACACCTGATAAAAGTTCTCCAAAAGCTGGAGCGTATTTTGGTCTTACCAGAACCCTACTGGCAAATATGGTTAAGGGCGTTTCCGAAGGATTTGAAAGAGTACTTGAAATCAATGGAGTTGGGTACAGGGTTGCTGTTCAGGGAAACAAACTTAATTTTTCTCTTGGATATTCTCATCCCGTTGAATATGTATTGCCAGAGGGGACAAGTGCCGAAGTTGATAAACAGACCATTCTCAAATTGAAGGGTGCAGATAAGGAGCTTCTTGGATCAATGGCTGCCAAAATAAGAAGCTTGAGAGGGCCTGAGCCTTATAAAGGTAAGGGTGTAAAGTACGCTGAAGAGAGAATTGTACGTAAGGCTGGTAAAACAGGAAAATAATGCCTGATAAGGAGTAGAAAGTTGGCTGCTAAAAATATTAAACTTGAAAAAAGACTGAAAAGAAAAAAAAGTATCCGCAAGAGTCTGTGTGGTACTACTGAAAGACCGAGGTTGAGTATCTTCAGAAGTGCTAGTCACATGTACGCTCAAATTATAGATGATACAAGTGGTCAAACTATCGTTTCAGCATCTACTTTAAGTAAGGAATTAAAAGGAAAACTTAAAAGTACGGGTAATATTGATGCTGCAAAAAAGGTAGGTGCATTGCTATCTAAGGAAGCAAAAAAGAAGAAAATTTCCGATGTCTCCTTTGACAGGAATGGTTTCTTGTATCATGGTAGAGTTAAAGCCTTGGCCGATGCTGCCAGGGACGGTGGACTGAAGTTTTAATTATTAAGGAGGATTTCTTTGGAACGGATTGATCCAGCTGAGCTTGATCTAAAAGACAGGGTAGTTCATATTAGCAGAGTTGCTAAAGTCGTAAAAGGGGGACGCAGATTCAGCTTTAGTACACTTGTAGTTGTTGGTGATGGGAACGGTATTGTTGGTTATGGAGTTGGGAAAGCCAATGAAGTGGCTGTTTCAATAAAAAAGGGTGTCGAAAAGGCAAAGAAAAATCTTGTTAGGGTTGCCATCAAGGATACAACGATTCCTTATGAGATTCTCGGTCATTCTGGTGCGGGGAGAGTCTTGCTTAAGCCTGCTTCTGAAGGTACTGGGCTTATTGCAGGTGGTGCAGTGAGGGCAGTCGTTGAAACGGCAGGGATACACGATCTTCTTTCCAAGTGCCAAGGTAGTAATAACCCTCACAATGTTGTACGCGCTACATTTGATGCGCTTACAAGATTAAAGACGCCTGAACAGATGGCTTCAAAAAGAGGCAAAAAATTGAATGAAATTACAGGTTAGGTAATAAAATGTCAGATACTGAAAAAAAAGAAACTAAAACCAGCGAAAAGGCTGAAATCAAAGTCCAGAATAAGGCGAAAACCAAATCCGGCTCTGACGAAAAAAAGCCTTTGAAAAAGGTGGCAGCTAAGGCGAAGCCAAAAGCAAAAAGCAAAGTATCGACTATATCGATAACACTTAAAAAAAGTGCTATTGGCAGACCTAAAGATCAAAAGGCAACTTTGATCGGATTAGGTTTTAAAAGGTTGAATCAAACAGTGGTTTTGAAAGATACACCTGAAACCAGAGGAATGATTGGTAAAGTATCGCATCTGGTAACGGTAGACTAGCTGACAGAGGATTAAGAATATGAAGCTGAACGAACTCAGACCGTCTGAAGGGTCTGCAAAAGATAAAAAAAGAGTTGGTCGAGGACCAGGCTCTGGCTTGGGCAAGACGAGTGGAAGGGGACATAAGGGGCAAAAGTCAAGGTCCGGTTCAAAGTCAACTAGAGGCTTTGAAGGTGGTCAAATGCCATTACAGAGAAGATTGCCGAAGTTTGGGTTTACCAATATATTCAAAAAGGATTATGCCATTGTTAACGTTGGAGATTTATCGAGATTTGAAGCAAATACGGTTGTTGATACTGAGTTACTTTGTAAATCGGGTCTGGTAAAAAAAGTAGTTGATGGTGTGAAAATTCTTGGTAATGGTGAAATAACGAATCCATTGATCTTGAAGATTGATAAAGTTTCAAGTAGTGCTAAAAAGAAGATAGAAGATGCTGGCGGGAAGGTAGAGTCTAAATAAGTGATTGCCGGCGGAGTACAGAATATATTTAAAGTTCCTGAGCTATGGAGTAGAATTAAGTTCGTTCTTTTTGCTCTTGCAGTATATAGAATCGGCTGCTTTGTTCCTACTCCCGGTATAGATGGACATGCACTGGCAACTATCTTTGAACAAGCGAAGGGCACTTTGCTTGGCGTCTTTAATATGTTTTCTGGAGGTGCGCTGGAGCGTTTGTCAGTATTTGCACTTGGTATAATGCCTTATATCAGTGCATCCATTATATTCCAACTGTTACAGGTATTGGTTCCTTCCTTTGAGGCGCTGAAAAAAGAGGGCGAATCGGGAAGAAAGAAAATTACTCAATATACTCGTTATGGCACTATTTTAATTAGTGTTGTTCAGGGATTTGGTATTGCCGTTGGTCTTGAAGCAATGCAGGGACCTGCTGGTGAAGCAGTTGTTCTTATTCCGGGTTGGGGTTTCAGGATTGTAACCGTTATTACCTTAACTGCGGGAACTGCGTTTCTCATGTGGTTGGGCGAGCAAATGACGGAAAAGGGGATTGGTAATGGTATTTCATTGATCATCTTTGCGGGAATTGTGGCCAGACTTCCTGCTGCAATTACCAATACATTTCAGATGTTACGTAATGGTGAACTTGGCCCTTTAACAATAGCGATTATTTTGCTATTTATGTTTGTAGTTATTGCCTTCATTCTCTATATGGAGAAGGGACAAAGAAGAATTCCCATTAGTCATGGTAGGAAAGTCGTTGGCATGACAGCAAGTGGGAGTCATTTACCCCTAAAGGTAAATACGGCGGGAGTCATTCCACCTATCTTTGCTTCTTCATTATTGCTATTTCCTGCGACGTTGGCAGGGTTAATAACCTACGATTGGATGACTACCTTAGTTGGTCTTCTGGGCCCGGATAAAATATTATATAACGTTATATTTATAATCTTAATTATATTCTTTTGCTTTTTTTATACTGCCGTTACCTTTAATCCCGATGATATTGCCGATAATCTAAAAAAGTCAGGCAGTTATATCCCGGGAATAAGGCCGGGCAAAAGTACTGCTGAATATATTGATTTGGTATTAAGTAGAATAACATTGGGTGGGGCACTTTATGTAGCAGCTGTCTGCGTGATTCCTACCTTGCTTGTGGCGAGATTTAATGTGCCTTTTTATTTTGGAGGAACGGCTTTGTTGATTGTGGTAAGTGTTGGAATAGATACTGCTCAACAGATTGAATCACATCTTCTTGCCAGAGAATATGAAGGTTTTATGAAAAGTGGTAGAATAAGAGGTCGACGATGAAACGATTAATATTGTTAGGTGCTCCTGGGGCTGGTAAAGGTACACAATCTAAGCGACTGGTAGAAAGTTTCCATATTCCTCAAATATCAACGGGTGATATATTAAGAGCAGCTTTGAAAAATGGGACTGATTTGGGTGTTAGAGCGAAATCCTTTATGGATAAGGGTGAACTTGTTCCGGATGATGTTGTCATTGGTATTATCAAAGAAAGGCTGGTAGAGCAGGATTGTACCAATGGATTCATTCTGGATGGCTTTCCCAGAACTGTTGTTCAAGCTGATGCGCTGGAAGAAACTTTAGGTAGTTTGGGCCAGCCCATAGACTGCGTAGTAAATATTCATGTTGATGAAAGTGAACTTCTTGTGAGATTGACGGGTAGAAGAATATGCTCAGATTGTGGAGAAGTCTATCATACTAAGTTCAATGCACCAAAAGATGCGAATAAATGTGATAAATGTGGTAGCGATCTATATCAACGTGATGATGATAAAGAGGAAACAATTTCTGAAAGACTGAAGATTTACGCATCGACGACAGCCCCTTTAATAGCTTACTATGATAAGAAAGCACTCCTTACTACTGTTCAGGGAATTGGCAGTGAACAGGAGATATATAACAGGATTGAAGCTGTTCTAAATAATCCCGCGAATTAATGGTTCTTTTAAAATCGCCTGGCGAAATTGAAATTATGAGGAAGGCCAATGTTATAGTGGCCGAAGTTCTTCAGACTCTGAAAGAAAAAACCTGTCCAGGAATTTCAACGGGTGACCTTGATAAAATAGCTGCAGATTGTGTAAAAAAAAAGGGTGTAAAAGCTGCCTTTAAAGGGTATAATGGTTACCCTTCATCGATCTGCGCTTCTGTAAATGAAGAAGTCGTCCATGGCATTCCTTCTACCAAGAGAATTCTTAAAGAAGGCGATATTGTTGGTGTGGACTTTGGTGTGTGTCTTGACGGTTATTTTGGAGATGCTGCGATAACGATCGCAGTAGGAGATGTTTCGGTGGAGGCTCAGTTGCTTATGCGCGCTACTGAAGAGTCTCTCAATAGAGCTATCGAAATGGCTAAGGTTGGTAATCGTCTTTCCGATATTTCACACGCAGTTCAAGGCTATGTTGAGGAAAAGGGATATTCTGCGGTAAGGGAGTTTGTTGGACATGGCATAGGTAAAAGCTTGCATGAACAACCTCAGGTTCCGAACTTTGGACTTCCCGGGCGAGGTATCAGGCTTAAAGCTGGAATGGTGCTCGCCATAGAGCCGATGATTAATCAAGGTAAATGTGGCGTAAAAGTAATGCCTGATGGATGGACTGCGGTTACCGAGGATGGTCTTCTTTCCTCTCATTACGAACATTCCGTTGCCATTACGGATAAGGGGCCATGCGTTCTTAGCAGGATTTAGGAAGAGAAAAAGGGAGTATATGTCAAAAGAAGAAGCAATCGAGGTTGAAGGAACTGTCTTAGAACCACTTCCAAATGCAATGTTTAGAGTCGAACTCGATAATGGGCATAAGGTCTTGGCGCATATATCGGGTAAGATGAGAATGCATTATATTAAGATACTGCCTGGTGATAAGGTTAAAATTGAACTATCGCCGTATGATCTCAGTAGAGGTAGGATTACATACCGGGAGAAGTGATATAATTTTAGGGAGATGAATGATGAAGGTGAGAGCATCAGTAAAAAAGATTTGCCCAAAATGCAAGTTGATAAAAAGAAAAGGCGTTGTCAGGGTAATTTGTGAAATACCAAAGCATAAGCAACGTCAAGGCTAAAGAGAGAGGATATCGATGGCAAGAATAGCAGGAGTTGACCTTCCTAAGGATAAAAGGATAGAAATTGCACTAACTTACATTTATGGAATTGGAAAGTCTCTTTCCAATGACATACTTTCTGAAGCAGGCGTTGATCCTAATATGCGTGCAAAAGATTTAAGTGAATCTGATGTAAGCAATATTAAGAAAGTAATGGATGAAGATTATAAGGTAGAGGGTGATCTTCGAAAAGAAGTCTCGATGAATATTAAGAGACTGATGGACTTGGGCTGTTATAGAGGATTAAGGCATCGAAAAGGATTGCCTGTGAGAGGTCAAAAAACAAAAACTAATGCCAGAACCAGAAAAGGACCTAAAAGAACCGTAGCTGGTAAGAAGAAGTAGTATTTAAATAGCGGAGGAAAAATGGCTAAAGTAGCAAAGAAGGGTACTGTAAAGAGAAAGAAGGAAAAAAAGAACATTCCTAATGGAATTGCTCATATACAGTCGACCTTTAATAACACGATCATTACGATAACTGATACTGCCGGGAACGTCGTTTCTTGGTCTACTTCTGGTGCTATGGGTTTTAAGGGTTCCAAGAAAAGTACACCCTTTGCTGCACAGATGGCTGGTGAAGATGCTGGGAAAAAAGCCATGGCGCATGGCATGAAAACAATAGATGTTTATGTCAAAGGTCCCGGATCTGGTAGAGAATCGGCACTGAGGGCATTGCAATCAATCGGTTTTAATATAAAATTAATTAAGGACATCACACCAATTCCTCATAACGGTTGCAGGCCACCGAAGAGGAGAAGGGTTTAACAGTTAAAAGATAGGGACTAAGAGGAGGTTAGATTGGCAAGGTACAGAGAATCGGTGTGCAGAATTTGCAGAAGAGAAGGTGAGAAACTTTTTCTCAAGGGAGACAGGTGCTACACTGACAAATGTGCAATAGACAGAAGGGCTTATCCACCGGGACAGCATGGACAGGGGCGGAAAAAAGTTACTGATTACGGTGTTCAGCTTCGTGAGAAGCAGAAAGTAAGACGTATGTATAATTTACTGGAAAAACAGTTTAGAGGTTACTTTAAATCTTCCGACAGGAAAAAAGGGGTAACGGGAGAGAATCTTCTGCAACTGCTTGAAAGCCGACTTGACAATATGGTGTATCGTTTAGGCTTCGCTAGCTCCAGAAACGAAGCCAGGCAGTTGGTTAATCATGGTCATCTTTTGGTTAATGGCAGAAAAGTAGATGTGTGCTCTTTTATTGTTAAACCTGGAAATGTTATAGAAGTTAGAGAAAAAAGCAGGAAAATTCAGAGGATTAGTGATTCCCTTGATGCTGTTGTTAGAAGAGGTGTTCCTGAGTGGTTACTGCTGGAAAGAGATGACTTTAAAGGCACAGTTAAATCCATACCTGTAAGGGAAGATATTACTATGCCAATACAGGAAAACCTTATTGTCGAGTTGTACTCAAAATAATTAGGATGTGCACTAACGTGCTTGTCATAATGATGGAGGAAAAATGTATCAGAACTGGCGTGAACTGATTCAACCAAAACATTTAAAGTTTGAAAAAGAATCTTTCAAAAATAATTACGCAAAATTTTATGCGGAACCTTTCGAAAGAGGGTATGGCACTACAATAGGCAACTCTCTTAGAAGAATTTTACTGTCATCATTGCAGGGAGCAGCTATTACCGCTGTTAAGGCAGAAGGCGTTCTTCATGAATTTTCGACAATTCCTGGAGTTAGTGAAGATATGACCGAAATTATTCTCAACCTTAAGGGTGTGAGAGTAAAGCTTCACTCCGGAACTACGAAAACGATAACAATAAAGAAAAATGGGGCAGGTGAAGTAAAAGCAGGCGATATCATTCATGATTCCTCTGTTGAAATATTGAACCCTGAACATCATATTGCAACTGTGGGTAAAGGTGGCAAGCTTGCAATGGAATTAACCGCTAAGCTAGGAAGAGGATATGTTCCTTCAGAAAGAAACAGGGAAGAAGAAACACCTGTAGATGCCATAGTTATAGACTCTCTCTTTAATCCAATCTTGAAGGTTAATCATTCGGTTGCAAATGCCAGGGTAGGTCAAAGGACCGACTACGATAAGCTGACACTGGAAGTCTGGACTGATGGTTCTGTTAAGCCAGATGATGCAATAGCCTATTCTGCAAAGATATTAAAAGAACAGATGAGTATCTTTATTAATTTTGATGAATCATCTATAGAGCCCGAAGCAGAAGAGACAGAAGAGACAGAAGCCAAGCTAAATGAGAACCTTGTCAGGGGTGTCGATGAACTTGAACTATCCGTCAGATCGGCAAATTGCCTCAAAAATGCAGATATTCGATATATAGGGGAGCTTGTACAAAAAACTGAAGGCGAAATGTTAAAAACAAAGAATTTCGGACGTAAATCTTTGAATGAAATCAAGGAAATTCTTGGTGATATGGGTTTGAACTTCGGTATGCAGATAAGTAACTGGCCTCCGGACGACTTGCCAGAATTGCCAGAAACACCCGATTATCTGGCACTGGATGAAGAAAACAATTAATTAAAAGCTTTATAATATTTACAATGTTTAGGAGTTGAAATGAGACACCTTAAATCAGGCAAACAGCTTGGTAGAAATTCTAGCCACAGAAAAGCGATGTATCGCAATATGGTTGTTTCTTTACTTGATAAGGAAAATATAACTACTACTGATGTTAAGGCTAAAG
>Ga0316190_10001921_pt1 | contig 15108 bp, 13 predicted proteins | sample Eddworburrow2_MG_FD_204929 | JGI IMG/M metagenome (GOLD analysis project Ga0316190, IMG submission 204929) | Coastal sediment microbial communities from Maine, United States - Eddy worm burrow 2 | ecosystem: Environmental > Aquatic > Marine > Coastal > Sediment | place: USA: Maine | collected... | reverse complement strand
GGCCGGTTGCCCGGTGAAAAGTCCGAAGGCCAGGCTGGCGATGGCTTGCACACCGCCGAGGCCAAGCACGACATCGGCACCGGCAATATCGGCTGCCACCAGGATTGCGGGATGCACACCCCCACGGTCCTGGCGCGCCGGCGAGGCGACGATGGTGGTTCCGACGCCGGCGGTGACGCTGGTGGTGACGCTCATCAATGCCGATGCAATGTGCGCGAACCGGCCGGCGGGCACATAGCACCCGACAACGTTCATCGGGACGAGGCGGTGCCCGGCCCGAAGCCCGGGTGCCACCTCGATCTCGAAGGGTTGCAGCGAGTCCCGCTGGGCGATGGCGAACGTTTCGATGTGCCGATGAGCTTCTCGGATGTCGTCGCCGAGCGACGGTGCCAACCCAGCGTGGGCTGCGTCGATGGTTGACCGATCGACAACGGCGGGCCCGTCCCATCCGTCCAGCCTGCTTGCGAACCGGGCCGCCTCGTCCTCGCCGCCGTCGCGGATCGTGGCGACCATCGCCTGGACGGTCGCCTCGATGTCATCGGGAGTTCGGAGGGCCGAAGGGTGTGAGGTCTTGATGTAGCTACGGGCCATCGGGTCCTCAGGAGGTGGCGAGTGAACCAGTGGTGGGAACTCCGCTTCGTGCCGCGGTGACGGCGGCAACGGCAAGCTCGTGCGCAGGGTCGATCAGCCTGAGAAGCGACGCTGGGTCGCCTGCGGCCAGAACGGCGGAGAGTTCGGTGCAGCCAACGATGACCGTGTCGACTCCGCATGACGCGATCGCATCGAGGAGGGCACCGAACTGATCACTCGTGGTCGTGTCGACGCCAGTCGTCTTGACCCGCTCGACGATCGCGGTGAGCAACTCTTGCTCTTCTGGCCCCGGCAGGAGCGCCGTGAGTCCGGCTTCGGCCAGGGCGTCCTGGTAGAGCCCGATCTTCAGCGCCGCGTTCGTTGCGAGCACCCCAACAACAGAAGCTTCCGTGGCCCGTGCCGCCGCAGCAATGGCTACATCGACGATGTCGATGTAGCCGCGACCTTCGGGGACCGCAGCCGCGGCGAATGGCTGCACCGTGTTGCAGGGAACAACTAGGACCTGTGCGCCGGCCGCGATGAGTGCGTCGAAGCCGCGTTCGAGCCAGGGGCTGGGATCGGTGCCGTTGCTGAGCACCGCATCTTGGCGACTGGGCACGCTCGGGTCGGACCAGACAACGACGTGGAGGTGGTCCTGGTCATTCTCTGCGGGCGTGGCGGCCGTCAGTTTGGCGAAGAAGTCGGCGGTGGCGGCGGGCCCCATGCCACCGAGCACCCCGACCACGCGTGACGAGATCTCACTGGTCATCGATCGCTCCGAGGGCGTAGTCGGGGTAGGCATAGAGCGCTGGGGAGCCACCGGTATGGACGAACAGGATGTTGGCTTCGGGGTCGAAGTATCCCTGACGAACGAGATCGATCAGTCCGGCTGCGGTCTTGCCGGTGTACACAGGGTCGAGAAGGAGCCCTTCGAGCCTGGCGAAGAGTTGGATTGCCTGGGTCATGGCCTCGGTCGGCAGGGAGTAGCCGGCGCCGACGTAGGCGTCGTGGACCTCGATTGCGTGGTTCGGCACATCGAGAGCGGACCCGGCGCGTCGGACGGTCTCGTTGGCCAAGCGGTGAATCTTCACCTCCTGCTCTTCTTTGGCGGCCCGCACGCTGATCCCGACGACTTCCAGGCCGCTCTGGTTTCCATGGAAGCCTGCCGCCAGGCCGGCGTGGGTGCCACCTGAACCGCTGGCGCACACGACCCGGTCGATCGCCAGTGACGAGTCGAACAGTTGCCCCAGGATCTCTTCGGCGCAGGCGACGTAGCCGAGGGCACCGAGGGCGTTCGAGCCGCCGCCGGGGATGATGTAGGGCGTTCCGCCCTCTGCTCGCACCTCCTCGGCGATGGACTCCATCCGAGCGGCGAGATCGATCCCGACCTGCACCACATCGATCCGGTGGGCGCCGAGGAGCCGGAACAAGAAGTTGTTCCCGCTGGCGTCGGGATCATAGGAACCCGGAACGCGCTCCTCGATCAGGAGAATGCAACGCAGCCCTTCCTTCACTGCAGCAGCGAGGGTCAAACGACAGTGATTGGACTGCACCGCTCCGGTGGTGATGATCGTGTCCGCACCCTGGGCCAGGGCGTCGGCCATGAGGAATTCGAGCTTGCGGGTCTTGTTGCCGCCCGAAGCCAGGCCCAAGAGGTCGTCACGCTTCACGTAGATGCGAGGACCGCCGAGATGCTCGGTCAAACGGGGCAACGGTTCGATCGGGGTCGACCCGATCGTGTAGCGACGGCGTGGGATGGTGGCGAGTTGCATGGGCTCCTCAGTGCTTCTCAAGAGAAATGGACGAGATCGATGACGAATGGGGGTCAACCGGAGGCTCCAATCCCCCGACGACACCATTTGGCGGTATCACTCCCTCGTTGGACCGGGGACGCTCGTGCGTCGGGTCGAACATGGGTCCGGTCCGCACGACGGCCGGCGAGTGCTCGCCGATGATCCGCACGGTGAGCGTCGTGCCTGGTGATGAGTAGGCCGGATCGACGTAGCCCATCGCAATGTTGATCCCCATTGTGTGGCCATAGGCCCCACTTGTGACCACGCCGACGATCGTGTCGCCATCCTTGATCGGGTCGCCAGTGTGCGCCGACGCCACCTCGTTGTCGATCTCGAGGGAGACCAACACCTTGCGGGGGCCGACATCGCGCTGGGCCGCGATGGCGTCGCGGCCCTGGAAGGTCTTGTCGAGGTTCACGAAACGGTCGAGCCCGGCTTCGAGCACGGTGAACTCGGTGTGGAGTTCGCGCTTCCACACCGGATAGTTCTTCTCCATCCGCATCGATTCAGTGGCCAGCAGGCCGAAGTTCACGATGCCGAGATCGGCACCTGCGGTGTGGATTGCCTCCCACACCGGCACCGAGGCCTCCATGGGCATGTGGAGCTCCCAGCCGAGTTCACCGGTGAAGCTCGCCCGCACGGCGACGACCTCGAACCCGGCGATCTCGACGGTCTGCAGGCCGAACCACGGGAACGAGGCGTTATCGAGCGGTGCGTCGATGATTCTCGACAGCACGGTGCGGGAATTCGGGCCGGCCACCATCACGGTGTTGTGATCGTTGGTGAGGTTGGTGATCGTGACCGTTGGCGGCAAGTTGGCGTCGGTGAGCACGTCGAGGTCGTGCCACTCGGCGGCCGCCGCGCTCGCGAGCCAGAAACTGTCCTCGGTGAGCCGCAACATGGTGAATTCTGAGAGGAACCGACCCTGCTCGTCGCTGACGTAGGCGAGCGAGCCAGACCCGACCTTGGGTATCCGCCCCGAAGACAGGCCGGCGAACCACTCGACGGCGCCCTCGCCCTCCACCAGGAAGCGGGTGAAGCCGCTGATCTCGACCACGCCGACATTGTTGCGCACCGCCTTGGCCTCGGCTCCCACCTGGTCGTGATGGGTCGAGAACCGGAACGACGGTTGGTGCTCGAAGTAGTTCTCGGTGGGGTGGAAGTAGAGGCTGCGTTCCCAACCGTTGATCACACCGAACTCGGCCCCGGCGGCGCGCAGCACCTGGGTGAGTGGCGTGGTCTTGGCCTTTCGGCCCGCTGGTCGGTACTCCTCGGGGTGGTCGAACTCGAACTCTCGCCGGTATTCCTCGACCGCCTTCTTCGAGGCGTAGGCTTCGTCGGCGTGTTCGGTGAAGCGGCGCGGATCGAGCACCCAAGTGTCCCACTCTGACTGGCCGTCGACGATGATCTCGGCCAAAACCTTGCCCAGCCCACCGCCTTCGCCGATGCCCGCCCGCAGGCCGAGCATGCAGTAGGCGTTGGGGCGCCCAGGCAGCCGACCGACGAGGGGCACGCCGTCGCCGGAGTAGGTGATCGGGCCGTTGACGACAGACAAAATGCCGGCGGTCTGCAGGACGGGAAGACGGTCGAAGACCCGCAGCATGTTGTCTTCGAGGCGGTCGAGATCCGGTGGTTCGAGCTTGTTGGCGAAGTCGATCGGGATGTGGTCACGGCCCCAGGTCTTGCAGCCCTGTTCGTAGATGCCCACCAGTAGGCCCTTGTGCTCTTGGCGGCTGTAGAAGTCGTCACCTGGGTCGCGGATCAATGGCACCCGGCGTCCGAGCTCCTCGAGCTCGGGCAGTTGCTCGGTGATGAGGTACTGATGCTCCATCGACGACACGGCGGACTCGAGTCCATAGAAGTTGCCAACCTGATGCACGCGGTACCCGGCGGCGTTGACGATGCTCTCGCACTCGATGTCGCCACGGTCGGTGTGCACGATCCAGCCCTCGGCGGTCTGGGTGAGCCCCTTGGCGTCGGTATGGCGGAGGGCCTTGCCGCCGTTGTTCCTGCCGGCGCGGACGAGTCCGACGGTGAGGCCGGTGGGGTCGATGTCGCCATCGACCGGATCCCACAGCCCAGACGTGAGGCCGGTGACGTTGAGCAACGGATGGCGCTCGGCCATCTCGCTCGGACCGATGACCTCGAACTCGACACCCATGCCAGACGCCATGCCGACGAAGTGCTCGTATCCGTCCCGGTCTTGTTGGGTGTAGCCGAGGCGGATACCGCCGTCGTGACTGTGGTAGGTGATGGGGTGGTCGGGGTCCGCGGCCAGTTTGGCGTAGAGCTCACAGGAGTACTTCTTGAGGGCCACCATGGTCTGCACGGTGCCGAACTGTGTCACCTGTCCCGCCGAATGCCAGGTGGTGCCGGACGCCCACTCGTCACGCTCGATGAGCACCACGTCGGTCCAGCCGTGGCTGGTCAGGTGGTAGAAGGTGCTCGCGCCGCCAACGCCTCCACCGATGATGACGACGCGCGCTCGCGTGCGGAAGTTCTCGTAGGCCTGAGCACTCATGGAGTGAGCCTTATCCCTAGGAGATTGGGCCACAAGGCCCAATCCTGCACCACCAGCCATAACCCTACGTTATGTGTACGGTGGCGGGATGCGTACGTTGCTCCGACGTGTACCGCACCTCAACCGCCTGGCTGTGCTCGATGCCGTCGCCGTTGCGGGTGACTTCACCTCGGCGGCTCGGGCCCAGGAGATCAGCCAGCCGGCGGTGTCTCGCCACATGGCCGCATTGGCGCGTGAACTCGGCATGGAACTGTTCGAACGCCGTGGCCGTTCCCTGGTACTCACGCCCGCCGGGCGCCATGTGGCCGAGGCCGTACAGCAGGCGTTCGCCGGGCTCGAGCAATCGTTGGCCAAACTCCACGACGGCAAGGAGAGCATCGTCTTCGCGGTGCAGCCGGCGATGGCGACCTCCTGGGTGGTCCCGCTCCTCGATCAACTGGAGACGGCAGCCGACTGTGAGGTCCGGTTGCGGATTTTCGAACGGTCGGCCGAACTCGATCTCACCGAGTGGCACATTGCGATCGTTCCCGGCGCGGGCGATTTTCCGGTTGGGAAGCCACGCTGCTGTTCCGAGAGGCGGTGCGCCCCTTCGCCGCCCCCAGCCTTGCAGCGAAACTCCATCTCACCCCGGAGACACCACCGGGTGCGCTGGTGTCGCACAACCTGCTCCATATCGACGAGGTCGGCCGGCCGAACATGACCTGGCGCGAATGGTTCGCCGAAGCCGGCTCGTCAATCGAGCCACCGACGCCCCGCTTGGTCTACAACGCCTACCCGACCGTTGTCCAAGAAGCACTCGTTGGGAATGGGATCGCGCTCGGGTGGCAGCATCTGCTCAGCGACATGGTCGAGCGCGGTCTCTTGGTACCGGTGGGCCCGACCGTGTGGCGCCGTCACAGTGGCCACCACGTCTGTTGGCGCCAGGGCAGTGCCGATCACCGCTACAAGGCGATCCTCGAGCAGCTGCAGATTGAGATCCTCGGGAGGTCGGCGCCCTTCGTCGATCACTGACGTGCGCCCCGGGATGGCGCCCGTCGGGTGGCTGCGGTGGCCGACCTAGTCGGGTTGTGTGGTCTCGAACCGAACCACACCGGCTGGTCAGTCAACCTCTTGGCGGATCGGTTTGCCGCTGTTCACATGGAAGTGCAGGTGCTTCGAGTCTTGCTACCGGCCGAGGTTGGTGAACACGCGGCACGCTCCGTGTTCGGCTTCGACGTCGGCCGCGATACGGCGCACGACCGTCATGACCTTTGCCAGCACTTCAGCCGACCCATCACCAAGATCGGTGAGCGAAGGAACGTGCTGCTTGGGCACAACCCCGAAATGGACCGGCCAGAACGGCCGGGTGTGGTGGAAGGCCAGTACGTCGTCGGTTTCGACCGCCACGTCGATCTCCGTCCGGCCGCTGATTGCCTCGTCGCAGTAGAAGTCGTCCGTCATCGAAGAAGCCTGCCACCGCTCGGGGCCGATGAAGCCTTGGGTCTCCGACGCCCGTTCAATCGGCGTTCGGGGCCACCACGGTCTCGCCAAAAGCCCGCAGCCGGTCGAGGCCGTCGGATCCGGCGAACACGAAGGCGGGCACCATGACCCGCCCGACACCCAGGTTGGACATCTGCTCGACTCCAGCCAGCGGATCGGCCATCTGCTGACCAAAGATGGCGTTGATCTCGATGCTGTCCGGATCCCGATCACCCCGCTCAGCCTCGGCCCGCACCGCTGAGATCAGCTCAGCCAGTCTTTGCGGATCACCCTCCCCGGGGAAGTAGCCATCGGCCAGACGAGCGGCCCGGCGGATGGCGGCCTTGGTGTCGCCTCCCACCAGAATTGGGATGTCGGCCCCCTGCGCCGGCCTCGGCGTGCAGGTCAGGGGCTCGAAGTCAACAAACCGACCGTGGTACTCGACGTTGGGCCCAGACCAGATCAGACGTAGGGCTTCGAGGTACTCGTCGTTGCGCTTGCCCCGTTCCTCCCAGGGCACGCCGAGAGCGTCGAACTCCTCCTTCATCCAACCCACCCCGATGCCCAGCTCCACCCGACCCCCGCTGAGATGATCCAAGGTCGCCAGTTCCTTGGCCAGAACGAGGGGGTTCCGCTGGGGCAGGATGAGGATGCAGGTGCCGAGGCGAAGAGTGGGAGCCACAGCGGCCACATAGGCCAGCCAAATCAGGGGGTCCGGGATCGGGGTTTCCGGAGTAGCGGGGACCTTGCCGTCTGTGCTGTAAGGATAAGGCGAGCTGATCGTGGTCGGGAAGATCACGTGCTCACCGCCCCAGACCGATTCAAAGCCGACCTCTTCAGCGACCCTGGCGATGTCCAGGGCCGATCCGGGGTCGGTACCAATACTGCTGGCGAAAGCGAGGCCGAACTTCATCGGCTCAGCTCATCACAGGCGATACCCGCACGACAAGCTTCGAGCGAGCGGGGGATCGGCCGAAACACCGATCAGAGACCGGCGCGAAGGGTTTCAGCAGGCACGATACGCGCCGCACGCAACGACGGGTAGATCCCGGCAGCCATCCCCACCAGACCCCCGAGGGCGGGAGCGGCGATGATCACCCGTGGATCGACAACGGGAGTCCATTGCCGGGCCACCGAGACCATGACGATCACGCCGGTCCCCACCGCCATGCCCACAAGACCGGCCAACGCGCCGATCAATCCGGCCTCGGCCAGGAACTGAATGGCACTGTGGCGCGGTCGAGCGCCGAGGGCGCGGCGAAGCCCGATCTCCGAGGAGCGCTCCAGGACTGATATGAGGGTGAGGTTGGCGATCCCCAGTCCCCCGACCAGCAGTGACAGCGAACCGAGGGCCAGCACCAGGCCGTTGAGATCCCGTCGTACCTCTTCCCTGAGCCGAGTCGGCGTTTCGGCTCGCAAGATCCGCACGGTCGTTGGATCGTCGGGCCGCAGAATCAGTGGCGCCTCGACCGCAACTTGGGCCGCTGCCCCGACCTCGGTATCGATCTGCACCCTCCATGGGGCTTTCAGGTCGAAGTCCCGACGGGCGGTCGCCTCGGGAATGATGGCCGCGGTGAGCAGTTCCGGCGACCGTTCGCCTGCCTCGAGCGAGAGAACTCCGGCCACAACGAATGGTGTCTGGTCAATGAAGACGGTCGTGGCGAGCCGCAGATCGCCGATACCCAGTCGGTCAGCGAGGCGAGGCCCCAGCACCACAATGCGGTCGGCCCGGCGCTCGTGGATCCGGTTGAACAGCCGACCAGTGGCGACTTCGGCCCGTACTGCAGCGAACAGTCCGGGGGAAACGGCAACAAGGTTGGCGGTCTGGTCCCGTCGGTTGGGGTCAATCGTCGTGACCGTTCGGATCACGGCCGCCGGATCGACCGTTGACACCGTTCCGGCGGCTACGACGCCGTTGAGCCGCTCGATGCGTTCGCTACTCCCCCACGGCAGTGCCGCCGCTGCGTCGCCTCTGCTGGGTTCAGCGATCACCTCGGTCGCCGTCAACTCGTTGAAGCGGTTGACGATGCGGTTGCCGGTGGTTGCCCCCATACCAAGCGTGGCCACCAGGGCGGCGACACCGAGGACCGTTCCCACTCCGGTGAGTACGGCCCGACTGGGCCTGGAGGCGATACCAACGATGGCCTCGTTGAGTAACCGCCGTAACGGTAGGCGTGAGGTCACCGAGCCTTCAGCTGACTCCACCAAGGTGGCGGGACCCTTGGCCAAGGCTGGTCCTGAGCGGATTCGGGTCGGGGTCGGGGTCGACGGATCGGGAGTGGGCTCGGACATCGGTTCGTGAACGGTGACTCCATCGTCAAGATGCACTCGTCGCCGTGCCCGTTCGGCAACCTCGGGATCGTGCGTGACCACCACGATGGTCCCCCCGTTGTCGTGGATCTCGTCGAAGAGATCAAGCAGGGTGCCGGTCGCCACCGAGTCAAGGTTGCCGGTTGGTTCATCAGCCAGCAGAACCCTCGGTCTCTTCACGATGGCCCGGGCCACGGCCACTCGTTGACGCTCCCCGCCCGAGAGCACGGAGGGGAACTCGTCGCCCCGGTCGTGCAGCCCCACCCGCTCCAACGCCATCATCGCCTGCTCGGCGCTGATCGCAGGCCGTGAAGTGTAGAGGCCGGCCATCATCACGTTGTCGACGATGGTGCGGTGTGGAAGTAGGTGGAAGGCCTGGAACACGAATCCAATGTCGGAGGCCCTGATGGCTGCCTGCTGCGCCGAGGACAGCAGGCCCACCTCTCGGCCCAGGAAGCGGTACGAGCCGCCATCGTGGGCGTCGAGCAGACCGAGAATGTTGAGCAGGGTCGACTTGCCGCTGCCCGAAGGGCCGGTAATGGCCACATAGTCCTGAACACCGACTTGCAGATCGACACCGTCCAGAATCTGAATCGTTCGCGCCGCCCGGCCACCGGGACTGATGCCTCCGACACCGTCAACCGTCACCGATTTGGTTACCGCACGCAGCGACAACAGCGGCGCTGGTTCAAGGGTCGACATGGTCAGGAGTCGGGCCGGGGCACTACCACGAGGTCGCCAGCCTGTAGGTCCTCGGACTGAACCTCGACATCGCCGTCCGCGGTCAGGCCAGGAACGACGGGAACCATTCGAGTGGAGCCCGACTCCGTCGCGACCTCGACGACGGCGGTGTCGTCGGGGCCGACAAGAAGCGACACCAGCGGCACGACCAGCGCAGCGCCAAGCGATCGGTCAATGGTCACGATCACCCGGACCGGTTGGTCCACAAAGTCGGGACCGAGCTCCTCGGCCGCAACAGTGGCCCTCAGGGCGAAGGCGTTGGCCGAAGCGGAGCCGCCGATTTCGGTGGCGATCTCATCGATCGTCGCATCGAGTTCGACGTTCAGGGCGTCAACCGAGACGATCACTTCCTGGCCGATACGAACCAGACTGCGATCTCGGGCACTCACTTCCGCCTCCACCTCCAGAGCGGCGAACGCCAGGTGGGCCACGGGACCTTCGGCTCGCCGACCCACGCCGAGCGGGGTGTCGGTCACCAACCGAGGCAGAGACGGAACCACAGCAATCTCCGACATCGCCATCCAAGAGCCGTCCGCACCCCGCAACGCGGCCAGCCGAGTCCGGGCCAGGTCCAACGCCCTATCGTTGGCCCGCCGGGCCCCACGATTCTCGCCACTATCGGACTCGGCGGCTGCCTTGGCCTCATTCAGCCCTTGTCGAGCTGCTCTCAGATCCTCAGCGGAAGGTGACGGCGGAGGGTAGCCCACCTGTCGGTACAGGTCGGCGACGGCTTGTGCCATCGCTGAATCGAACTCGTCGCCGGTCTCGGCTTCGAGCAGACCCATGCGTGTGAAGGCTTGGCGAAGCTGCGCTACATCGGGTCCGCGGTCCCCGACCACAAGGTCGCGGTACAACGGCAGCACTCCTTCGATGGCGATCAACGGCCGACCTTCGATCTCGGCGACGACGTCGCCCTCCGGTACCGTCCGACCCGGTTCGAGATCAAGGGCGGTGATGACTCCCGGGTTCTGAGACTCGATGGCGACGATGCCGCTGAGCCGAAGTGAGCCTCGCATCACCAGCGACAGCTCCAGTTGCCGCTGGACGACCTCGGCCGTCAACAGTGAAGCCGCGGGGGGTGCGGTTCGGGCCAGTTCTTCAGCCGGTGAGCTGATGGTGCGAGCCAGAGTGAGCGTGACCAAGGAGGACAGTAGGGCCACCGCAATCAGAACCGTCACCGTGCGCCGAGGCGATGACGACGCCAGGTGCCATGACCGCAACTTCACGTCACTCGCCCGCGAAAATCACAGCCGCGTGCTTCCTGTTCAGTTCGAAAGTGAACTTGTCCCATTCGGCCCTTCCGCACCCCAGATCGTCGGTGGCGATCCGGATCTCGCGCGCCGCCAGCTCATCCCAAGCCTCTGAGTTATCGCCGTCTCCGACCGTGGCCCCGGACCCCTCGCCGTCAAGCGGCGGACCTGATCCGTTCAATCGTTGGGCAGCGACATAGATCTCGCTCTCAGCGGCGACCGGGGCATTGAAGGAGTAGCCGAGATCGCTCATGCAGGCCGCCCACTGATTGGTGAGCTCTTGATAGCCCGAGTCCTGTTCAACGGCCTCAAAAAGCTCGGTCATGGACTCATCCTGGGAGAGGATGATCTCGATCCAGGTTGCTCCTTCGAGAGCCTGGCCGAGACAACCGTTCCGAGGGCCGTAGGCCAGGCTGTTAACGAACTGTGCGTGGGTTCTGGGCCCCACGTCAGGGCGGTAGTGACCGGGGAGTTCACCGTCAGGAGAGCCGGTCAGGGTCGAGATGAACACGTCGCGTTGGGCCGGATCGAGACCCTCGAAGTAGGCGGTGTTGGCCTCCCCCACTTCATCGGTCGCCCTTCTGGCCTCAGCCACGATCCCATAACCCCACCGCGAGATGTAGTCTGCGTCGGCGGTGTCCGGCTTGGCCAGAGCTTCGGCTTCGACTTCGACATAGCTCACCGGTCGATATTCGAAGCCTGCCTGTTTCATGCACACCGAGGCCTGTTCCTCGATCTCGGCGAATTCCCGGTAGTAGAGCCGCACCAGCTCGTCGCCGTCGTCGACCCCAAACAGCTCGAAGAAGGGCTCGGCCTCTTCTGTTCCCCCTCCGCTGCAGGCACCGAGGCTGACGGCCAGCAGGAGGAGGAGCAGGACCGCTGCTGGCCCAGCCGAGAATGGCCAAAGCGGCTCCGCTGACCGTGATCGTTCAGCCACGGTCAATCTCCTGAATACGGTCGAGGAAGGTCGCTTCATCGACACCTTGCAGCCCGAGGAGGATCGCCTGCCGAGACTCGGAGGACAATGCAGGCCCACCGCTGGTGAATGAGAGTCCGGGGCCGAACCAGGCCACCATGCCAGGGGGACGCAGCATGATCGCTGACCCCAGCGGCACGAGAGCGGGATCGGTCCAGACCAACATGCCGCCTTCCAGCGCCACCGCCGCTGACGGGTCGAGTTGGAAGAAGGCCCTGGTCAACTCCGTGCTGTCGAAGATGGCCGGGCCGACGGACAGCCGGTAGACACACTCATGGCCGGGGTCGGGTTCAGGCTCGGAGTCGGGGCAACGTAGCCGATAGTTCACCCCGGAAGGCGAGCTGGGGATCGGCCCGGGTTCGAGGAACGTCTCGAAGCCGGACAGAGCAGGCAGGTCGATTGCCGCCACCAGGCCCGAAGAGGGATCGACCTCGGCTTTGGTCCGCGACGCCAGCTCCAGCGCGTCGGCAACGTTGAAACCTCGCCCCGATACCCAGAACTCGGCTCCTTCATCAATCCACTGGACTGTCACCGTGCCTACCGGATCTTCGGCGAGTTGCTCGGTGACTTGGTACTCAATGCCATCGTGCAGCGAGGGAGTCGCCCTCGGGTCAAGCGGGGTAGCCAGCGTGCCATCAGTTCTGGCCGCCAAGGCGGCACCAAGGATCAGTCCGTCATCGCTCAGGGCGGCGAACACCCAGGCTCCTTCGCTCTCTCCCTGATCGGCCGATTCGTCTACCCCAACGATGCTCCATCCCTCCGGTAGAACCGAGGGCCAGTAGTAGACAGGCGCTGACGAGAGCGAGCCGGCCGGACCCAGGTCAGCGGTGACCGATATCTGATTGCCCGACCCGCGCCCCACCAGGGCGACGGTGACGGCCAAGATCGGCAACAGGCCAAGCAGCAGCACGCCGGCCCGCCGTCTCTGGCGTTGCCTCCCCCGACGGTCAAGGGCCTGAAAATCGGGTGCTCCGTCAAGGGCGATCTCCAGTCCTGCTGCCGCACTGTTCAAGCGGTCCTCAAGCGTCATCAATCGGCTCCTCTCCAGTGCTCGCCGACTCGTTCAGAATCTCGGCCAGGCGGGCCTTGCCTCTTCGCAGGTGGGTCCTGACCGTCTCGGGGCCACAGCTGAGAATGACTGCGGCTTCATCAACTGAGCACTGGTCGACATAGATCAGCGCCACCACCTGGGACTGCCGTCGAGACAGTGAGCGCACCGCTGCCCACAGTTCGTCGTCTCGTTCGACGAGATCCACGGTGTCGACCCGGGAAGCCCCGAACCGGGCCAAGCTGCGCAACTCCGCGGCCCGGCGGCGACGCCAGGAGACAACCTGGTTGAGTACAACTCGCCGCAGCCAGGCACCAGGACGATCCTTGGCTACGACCACGGTCCAGTTCCGTCGAGCGGCGAGAAAGCCGTCCTGGGTCAGATCCTCAGCCAGTTCGCGACTACCCGTCAGCGACCAGGCCAGGCGCAGTATGGTCGAGTATTCGTCGATGTAGAACTGTTCGAAGGTCTGAACCATGGGGGCGGCGTCAGGCTCAACGGCCGTTTGCATATTCCACACTCGAATCAAGCCCTTCGAATTGGTACACCACTCCACAAAAGCCACCTCATCCTCGGTGACAACGCGGCGACGTTCACAAATCCGGGGTCGATGGTCGGCTACTGTTCGTCGTACCCAACGCCCAGTGTCACAGGAGCCACCGATGATCTCAGCCCTGAAGCCGGTCGTGTTGTCCATGGCACTGATTGCTGTCGGTTGCGGCGACGATGACGGCCTGCGGGCCGACGCCGGACCGGACACCACCGTCCTGGTCGGCGAGGTAGCCATCTTCGACGGATGCCAGTCGACCGGCGACATCGCCAATTACCAATGGCGCATACAGGAAACGCCAAGCGGCGTGGCGGACGATGTCGGCAAGGTCCTTCGGGAGACCGATTCAGGCTGTTCATTCACCCTTGAGACAGCAATGGTCGTCGATGAGGTCGGAACGTGGACGATCGAGCTTGAGGTCGCCGACTCCAGTGGTGCCACCAGCACCGACAGCGTCGAAATCGACGTCGAATAGCAGCCCGGGGTAACGGTGCCACGGTCCACGTCCTCCACCTCAGGTAACCTACGCTGCGCCCCTCTGGCAATCAGCGGGAGCTGTCCATAGCGTTTGTGGTATGTCTTGGCTCGAAGTCGGCACTTGCTGCACACCCATCGGTTGGGGAGGATGAAGTTGGCCATCCAACGCCGCTGATGCCAACCCGATTGCACCCCCGACCTGAGAGCAGGCATGAAGGAACCAATGAGCACCTACCCCGATCTTGGTCTCTACATCAACGGATCGTGGCGCAAAACCGACGACACCCTCCCCGTGGTCAATCCAGCCACCGAACAGGTCATCGGCAGGCTCCCCATTGCTCGCAAGCAGGACCTCGACGACGCACTGGAAGCAGCAGCAAAGGGGTTCGCCCTCTGGAGCCACACCGCCCCGAAGGACCGCGCCGACGTCATCCGCCGCGCCGCAGCCATCATGCGCGACCGGCAGGACGAGATCGCCAACACCATCACGCTGGAGCACGGCAAGCCGTTCAAACAGGCACAGCTCGAGGTCATCCGCGGCGCCGAGTTCTTTGAGTGGGATGCGGGTGAAGCGGTGCGGACCTACGGTCGGGTGATCCCGAGCGAGCCCGGCATCAAGCGCACCGTCCACCATCAGCCGATCGGCCCGGTGGCTGCGTTCTCGCCATGGAATTTCCCCATGAGCCAGCCCGCCCGCAAGGTGGCGGGCGCCCTGGCCTCAGGCTGTTCGATCATCTTGAAAGCAGCCGAGGAGACACCGGGGGGAGCAATCCACATCGCCCAGGCCTTTCACGACGCTGGACTCCCGGCCGGCGTGCTGAACCTCGTGTTTGGGGTTCCGTCGGACATCTCGGAGTACCTCATTCCCAGCGACACGATCCGACTGGTGGCGTTCACCGGGTCGACGTCGGTGGGGCGTCACCTCACCGGGCTGGCCTCGAAGCACATGACCCCGGTGCTCATGGAACTCGGCGGGCACGCTCCCGTGATCGTCTGTGAGGACACCGATGTAACGGCCGCGGCGGTTGCCGGTGCGGTTCGCAAGATGCGCAACGCCGGCCAGGTCTGCACCTCACCGACACGGTTCTTTGTGCACGACAGCATCTTCGACCAGTTCCTCGACACCTTCACCGCCGCCGCCGCAGCCACCGTGGTCGGCGACGGCATGGACCCCGACAGCGAGATGGGGCCACTGGCCAACGACCGGCGAATCTCCGCCCTCACCGCACTGGTCGACGACGCCCGGGCCAACGGCGCCGACGTGGTGACCGGCGGCAACCCCATCGACAAACCGGGCTACTTCTTCGAACCCACCGTGCTTGCCAACGTCCCCGACGATGCAACCGTGATGCAGGTCGAACCCTTCGGACCGGTGGCCGTTGTCAACTCCGTCAGCTCACTCGACGAAGCAATC
>Ga0316190_10001919_pt1 | contig 15112 bp, 17 predicted proteins | sample Eddworburrow2_MG_FD_204929 | JGI IMG/M metagenome (GOLD analysis project Ga0316190, IMG submission 204929) | Coastal sediment microbial communities from Maine, United States - Eddy worm burrow 2 | ecosystem: Environmental > Aquatic > Marine > Coastal > Sediment | place: USA: Maine | collected... | reverse complement strand
ATTCGCCGACGACACCGCTCCGCAGGATGCTCTCGTCGCGGTGCTCGATGGTCAGGGCGGCTGGGTGGTGGCCGAGACGATCACGGAGGCGCGCCTCGCCGCCGGCAAGGTCCAGGGCCGACGCACCACCATCGACGAGGTCGCGCCCATCGACCCCCCAGCCGGCGACTGGTATCGCACGCTGGCGACCGGATGGGTGGAACCGGCGTATCTCGAGCTCGACGCGTCATGGGCCGGGCCTGGCGTCGAACCGGCTGACCCCCTGGCCAACGGGGGCGCATTCGGGGCGAAAACCGACTCGCCGGTCACCTCGATAGCCCGCCGTCTGGCCGATGAGCACGGTCGGGCGGTCAGGGTGCTGTACTCGCGTGAGGATTCGGTTCGGCTCGGACCGAAACGGCCACCGTTCGCCGCAGGAATTCGGGCTGACGGGACCGGAGTCTTGCGGCTGGCGCGGACCGCGGGCGCGGTAGAACGGATCGCGCGCCATCTGCCCGGCTTTCAGGTCGAAGAGGTCGATGTCGTCGGGCCGCCGACATCGGTCGACGCCCGCGCGTTCGGGTGGGGGGAAGCGGCCATCCTCCGGGCCGCGATGGGAGGTGGACCGGGATGGGTTGTCTCCCCGGACGGGGCCAGAGCGCAGGTCGATATCGACGACGGTGTGGTCTCGGTCAAGGTGCGCTGTGGCGAGGTGCTCGATGCGGTCGTGCTTCGCTCCTATTGCATCGGTGCGGTGCACATGGCGCTGGGTTGGGCGGGATCGGAGGTGCTGACCGTCGATGCGCAAGGCATGATCCATGATCTGACCGTGAGATCCTTCGGCGCCCTCCGGGCCGCGGAAATGCCCGAGGTCAACATAGAGATCGAGCCAGGCAAGGGCGCGGCCGTCAACGGCTCCGATGCGGTATTCGCCGCGACAGCGGCGGCCGCGTGGGCCTTTCAAGGCTTTCCGGCCCGCTGGCCTGCGCCGTTGATGATGCGGTCGACCGCCCCCTGATTCCTGCGCTGTAGGGTCGGCTCATGAGCGCCACCCCCATCGGTCCGTACACACCGGTCCTCAAGGCCGGAGACTGGTTGATCGTCTCCGGCCAGATCGGGATCGACGGTGACGCCAAACTCGTGGCCGGCGGGATGGCGGCCGAACTACGCCAGCTCCTGGCCAACCTCTCCGCGCACCTGCAAGGGGCCGGCGCGTCGATGGACAAGGTCGCGAAGACCACAGTGTTCATGACCGATATGGACGACTACCCGACCATGAACGAGATCTATGTGGCGGCCTTTGGTGACCATCGACCGGCGCGCTCGGCGGTCGCGGTGGCTGGGCTTCCGCTGGGGGCATCGATCGAGGTCGAAGCCTGGGCCCATATCGGCTGAGCCCGTGCGGTCCGGTTTTGGGTGGGTGGGATCGGCCCGCAGCTACCAGCTGCGGTTGCCCAGATGCCAGGTCTTGCATTCCTGGCATTCGTAGGCGGTGATGGTGTTCCAGTTCCGTTCCGTCCGGAGCTTGTCCACGCTGCGTTCCGCGGATTTTCGGTTCGGATAGGACTGTTTGCCGGCGCAGGACTTCGCGTGGCGTCGACGCGCTTTTTTGCGTTTGGCGTTTGTCTTGGCCATCGCTACTCCGGTGCGCCGGCGGCTCGGGGCATAGGTTCGACTCGCTACAGGGTACGATCTGGACATGGTCGGAGCCATCATCATCGCTGTGCTGCTCGTCATCGTCATGCCGGTGGGCTTGCTCATGAGCGGCGCCTTGGCGGCCGGCCTGCTGGGCGGCCTGTTGAAGGCTGACGCCGACGCCAGATACGAGGGCAGCGACCTCATCGAGCTCAACCGCTGAGCCTCAGCTCTGCATTCGCACCGAGCTGCTAGCCCTCGACGAGCTCGGCCAGGTTCGCGCCGTAGAACTTCATGGCGGTGTCTTCATCGAGGGTCTCACGGGCCTTGGCCCGATAGTCCTCGTAAGGCGACGCATAGCCCTCGGGATGGGGGAAGTCTCCGCCGAACATCAGCATCGGCCCGACCTGGTCCATGATCGCGCCGGGTTTTTCGGCGGCGAAGGCACTGACTCGAACATGGCGGCGCAACAGGTCGCTCGGCCGTTCGCTCAGCTCGTGCACGCGGTGACCACTGATCCGTCGATGGGTGTCATACGCGCTGTCGAGTTTGAAGGCCAGGTCCGGAACCCAGCGTGACAACAGCTCGACGACGGCCAAGCGAAGGTCGGGGTGGCGCTCGAACACCCCATTGAGCACCAGATCCGCCACGGCGAGCTGGGCGTCGGTGCCGTGCAACGGAAAGCTCATCATCGGCATGTAGTCGAGATCGTCGTTGTCGACCCAGCCTCGGTCCAACAGACCGGTGAGACTGGTGCCACCCACATGGAACGTCGGCGTGATTCCGTGCCGGACGAAGCTGGCCCACGCCTCATCCAAATCGGGATGGGACAGGCGTTTGCCGTCGACGAGGCCGGTACCGATCATGGCGAGGCGAATGCCGGCCGCGGATAGAGCCGCGAGCTCGCGGTCCAACCAGGCGAGATCACCCCGGAGGCTGAGATGGCCCACCGGATGGAGCCGGCCTCGGCCTTCGGCCCGAACCTCGGCGGCCCATCGGTTCCACGCGGTCATGTTCGTGCGCAGCGATGGGAGGTTGTCGCTGAGCCACAGTTCCCAGTTGATACCCCACTGGGGGAAACAGACCGACGCCTCGATACCCCAGTCGTCGAGCCGATCTCGGCGTGCCGCCGGATTCCAATGGCTCTCGGCGAGGTCGCGGGCGTAGTCGAACCGGCTGGGACGACCCGCGCGATGATCGTCGATCAACTCCCCGATGCTCTCATACCGGCCGGGTTCGCTGGTCCAGGTCAACGTCAACGGCCGTCCGCGGTGGGTCAGCCATGGGTGCCCGAGATCATCATTGAGAATGACCAGCGCGTCCTCACGTTCGGACCGATCCGCGTAGGTTTGCCACAGATCGGGCCGCTCGAACAGGTGGGAGTCCGCGTCGAGGATGCGCATCCACTGAACCTACCAGGGTGCTGAAAACGCCAACCGGGGGATCGAGTCGAAAGGTCTACCCTGGAACTGCAGCTCTCAACTCCAGCGCGATTGGCCGAAGCGGTAGCCGACCGAGCGGACGGTCTGGATGAGCCCGGCGTGTTCCTCGCCGAGCTTGGCGCGGAGACGCCGGACATGAACGTCGACGGTGCGGGCTCCGCCGTAGTACTCATAACCCCAGACCCGACTGAGCAACGTCTCACGGGTGAACACCTTGGCGGGGTTGGCCGCCAAGAACTTCAACAATTCGTATTCCATGTAGGTGAGATCCAGCGGGGTGCCGTTCATCGATGCCTGATAGTTCTCGAGGTTCAGGCGTAGGCCCTCGTATTCGACGATCTCGGGCCGGCTGCCCTTGCCGGACCGCCAGAGAAGGTGCTTGAGGCGGGCTTCGAGCTCCCGGGGATGGAACGGGGTGAGCATGAAGTCATCGAAGAGATCTTCCCTCAGCTCGAGATCACTGAGCTGCGCCCCGCTGATCAACAAGAGCAGGGGAGTGACGGGCTGTTCGGTCCGGCGGATGGCGCGAGCGAGGGCGTAGGCCCGCTCGGGTTCGACGTCGGCGCACACGATGGCACCGGACCATCCTCCCCGCGGTTCAGCGGACCGGACCGTGGCTTCGTCGGGCACCGGCTGCCAGCCATAGCCGGCCATGTCCAGGGCCTGAGCCAGTTCCGGTGGCGCGGGATCCGGGAATACGAGCATCGCTTCCATCGCCGGTCACCAATTCGGTAGGTATTGAGCGAGTTCGAACGGTGTCACCTGGGCCTTGTAGGCGTTCCACTCGGTGCGCTTGTTCTTGAGGAACCACTCGAAGATGTGGTCCCCCAGGGTCTCGGCCACCAGTTCGGAGGTCTCCATCACCTCGAGGGCTTCGGCTAGCGACTGGGGTAGCGACACGATATCCAGGTCCCGCCGCTCGGAGTCGCTGAGCTCAAAGAGGTTCTCGGCGGCCTCGACCGGAAGCTCATAGTTCTTCTCGATGCCGCGGAGCCCGGCGTTGAGCATCACCGAGAAGGCCAGATAGGGGTTACACGCCGGGTCCGGGGCCCGGTATTCGATCCGGGTGGAGGACTGCTTGCCCTGCTTGGTCACCGGGACGCGGACGAGAGCCGAGCGGTTGTTGTGTGCCCAGGACACCGAGGTGGGGGCCTCGGTCCCGACGATGAGTCGCTTGTAGGAGTTCACGAGCTGGTTCGTGACCGCGGTGATCTCGCGGGAGTGCACCAACAATCCTGCAATGAAGCAGCGGGCCTCAGAGGACAGGTCACCCGTCTCGGGGTCATGAAAGACGTTGCGTTCCCCATCGAACAACGACATGTGCGTGTGCATGCCAGAGCCTTGGACCCCGGCGAGGGGCTGGGGCATGAACGTGGCATAGACCCCGCGTTCCTGCGCCAGTTCCTTCACGACGAGTCGAAGGGTGACGATGTTGTCGGCCATCTCCAAGGCGTTCGTGTATCTCAGGTCGATCTCGTGCTGGCTCGGACTGTCCTCGTGGAAGGAGTACTCGACGGGGATACCCATGGTCTCGAGCGTTTGGATCGTGCGCCGGCGCAGGTCGTTGGCCATGTCGGCGGTCGTGAGCTCGAAGTATGAGCCGGAGTCGAGTGGTTCGGGCACGCGGTCGGGACGGCCATCCGCGAAATAGAAGAACTCCATCTCGGGTGCACACATGAACGTGTAGCCGAGCTCGTGCGCGGCGCGGAGATTTCGACGCAGGACGTGTCGGGAGTCGCCGGCAAAGGGTTCACCGCCCACCGTCTCGATGTCACAGAACATCCGGGCGGAGTTCTCATCGGAGCTGAGCCAGGGCAACAACTCGAAGGTGCTCGCATCGGGCAGGGCGAGCACGTCACTCTCCTGGACCCTGCTGAAGCCGTCGATGGACGAGCCGTCGAAATGCATGCCCTCTTCGAACGCGGTCTCGAGTTCGACGGGCGTGATGGCGAAGCTCTTCGGTCGCCCGGTCACGTCGGTGAACCACAATCGGATCAGCCGCACACCGCGTTCCTCGACGGTACGCAGCACGTACTCCTGCTCTCGGGTCATGGTGCCATAGTCGCGCGCTGGAGCCGGTTGTCAGGGTTGGTTCACAGAGCGTTCACACAACCATTCGACAGGGCGGCGCCGCTCCGGTCTCGGGGGAACGCGGACGATCGTGAGGCATTCAGGGATCGGTAACCCGTCGGCTACCGTACCGATGACCTGCCATCCGTGTTCCGGCTCATCGTCGCGCCGGGCCGGCTGATGTGCGACGGTTCATCGTGCGTTCACATTGAAGCAACGTTTGAGAAATCGCTCCGTGGGAGAGTTGGATCCGAACGCTCGGACCCAATAGCCAGGACCGCCCTATGCCGCGCCCCCTAATACTGCGGCCAACACGAAAGGTGAGGAGAAGGTGAGCTACAGAGCTGAGTACATCTGGATCGACGGGACAGAACCCCTACCGATGATCCGCTCCAAGACCAAGATCATCGATGACGGTGAGACCGAGATGCCCATTTGGGGCTTCGATGGCTCCAGTACGAACCAGGCGCCTGGTGGGAACTCCGATCTCGTGTTGAACCCGGTGTTCGACACCCACGATCCACTCCGCGGCGGCGACAATCGCCTCGTGCTCTGCGAGGTGTTGATCCCCGAGGACATGTCCCCTCACGCCACCAACACCCGGGCCGCCTGTGTCGAAGCCTATGAGAAGTACAAGGACCAGGAGCCCTGGTTCGGGATCGAACAGGAGTACACCTTCTTCAAGTTCGGCCGCCCTCTCGGCTGGCCCGAAGAGGGGTACCCCGCCCCGCAAGGTCCGTACTACTGCGGTGTCGGTGCCATCGAGATCGCCGGGCGCGACATCGTTGAAGAGCACACGACCGCCGCCCTCGATGCTGGGCTCGCCCTGTCGGGAACCAACGCCGAGGTGATGCTCGGCCAGTGGGAGTTCCAGATCGGCCCGGTCGACACGGTCACGGTCTCCGATCATCTCTGGGTAGCGCGCTATCTGCTGTATCGCATCGCGGAAAACCATCGGGTCAACGCTTCGATCGCCGCCAAGCCCATCCAGGGCGACTGGAACGGCGCCGGCGCCCACACGAACTTCTCGACCAAGGCGATGCGCGAGAACTATGACGCGATCATCGCGGCCTGTGAGGCGCTCGGGGCGGAAGGCAAGCCGGAACAACACATCGCGGGATATGGGGTCGGCACCGAGGAGCGGTTGACGGGTCTCCACGAGACCGCTCACTTCAGCGAGTACCGCTATGGCGTCTCGGACCGGGGGGCGTCGGTACGGATCCCCTGGCAGGTGGAGGTGGCCAAGAAGGGATACATCGAAGACCGGCGCCCAAACGCCAACATGGACCCCTACGTGGTCACACGGCTGATCACCGAAACGGTCGGCGCCGCCCTCGCCTGAGCCGGCTCCGGTCGGTCAGACCGGGGTTCGCGGCATCTGGACGGGTAGGTTCGAACGATGGGCAAATTGCGCATCGCCGGGTGTCAGCTGAACACCGTCGTCGGCGACCTCGAAGGCAATGCTGATCGGGTGCTCGGTGCGCTGGCGCGCGCCGAGCACGCCGGTTGTGATCTGGCGTTGTTTCCGGAGCTGACCCTCCCGGGCTACCCACCCGAGGATCTGGTCCTCAAGGCCGGGTTCGTCGAAGCGAATCGACTGGCTCTGGAAAAGCTGGCGTCTCGCACCGGTCGATGCGCGGCGGTGGTCGGGTTCGTCGACGAGGATCGCGATCTGTACAACGCGTTGGCCGTGTGCGCCGAGGGGCAGGTCCGCGCCGTGGTGCGCAAGCGGGAACTGCCGAACTACTCCGTGTTCGACGAGCATCGGTACTTCGCCCCGGGGCCCGAAGGCCACCAGCTGATCGAGATCGCCGGGGTGCGGGTCGGTCTGGTCATCTGTGAGGACGCGTGGAACCCGGCCGGACCCATGGTCGCGCTCGCGGCGGGAGGGGCCGAGGTGATCCTCGTGGCCAACGGCTCGCCGTATCATGCCGGGAAGTCGGCCGTGCGGGAGACGATGATCGCCACGCGCGCGGCAGACATGTCCTGTGCCGTCGTCTATGTGAACCTCGTTGGTGGTCAGGACGAGCTCGTCTTCGACGGCGGCTCGTTCGTGTGTGACGCCTTCGGTGACCTCGTCACGCGAGCCCCGCAATTCGTCGAACATGTGCTCGTCACCGACGTGGATGTGCCCGCGGCGTACCGTAAGCGGCTTCTCGATCCGAGAAACCGCCCGGCCGGGCCGGACCTGCCGCTCACGGTGATCAGCGACCAACCTCGGGAGGCCGGACCGCTCGTCGTGCCCGATCCCGTCGCCCTGTATTCACACCATGAAGAGGTGTGGAACGCGCTGGTGGTCGCCACGCACGACTATGTGACCAAGAACGGTTTCTCGGATGTGGTCATCGCGCTGTCCGGTGGTATCGACTCCTCGATCGTCGCGGCGATAGCGGTCGACGCTTTGGGTGCCGAACGTGTGCACGGGGTCCTGATGCCGTCGCGCCATTCCAGCGACCATTCGGTTGCGGATGCCGAGAAGCTGGTCACCAATCTCGGTATCGATGGTCGGACTATCGAAATCGAGGCCGGGCACGCGGCGTTCGAACAGATGCTGGCCCCGTCTTTTGCCGGACTCGAACCCGGGTTGGCCGAGGAGAACATCCAGTCGCGGGTGCGGGGAGTGCTGCTGATGGCGCTGTCCAACAAGAACGGCTGGTTGGCGCTGACCACGAGCAACAAGAGCGAGAGCGCGGTGGGGTACGCCACGCTCTACGGCGACACCGCCGGCGGATTTGCGGTCATCAAGGACGTGCCCAAGCTCTTGGTCTACGAGCTGAGCCGCTGGCGCAATCGTCACGAGGGCCGCACCCTCATCCCCGACGCGATCCTCACCAAGGCGCCGTCCGCGGAACTGCGGCCCGATCAGCGGGACGACCAGACTCTTCCGCCGTACGAGATCCTCGATCCGCTTCTCGAGGCGTATGTGGAGGGTGATGGAACCGTTGCGGCCCTCGAAGCGCAGGGTTTTGACCCCGAGATCGTGCGCCGTGTGGTCCGTCTTGTCGATCTCTCCGAGTACAAGCGCCGCCAGACCGCTCCGGGGGCTCGCATCACCCCCAAGGCGTTTGGCAAAGATCGCCGGCTCCCGATCACGAATCGGTTCCGAGGCTGAGAGATCTAATGGCCGAGGGTGCCGGGGCCGGCGATCCCTCCCGCTGCGGTCATCAGCGCCTCGAGGCGAGCCGTGTGTTGGGTCGCTCGGCGGACGTCGTCGGGGGTGGTGACCAGCGACTGGACGAGGGCTTCGCCCGTACCCCAATCATCGATCTCCTCGGTGAGCACGAATCGCAGCACCCGTGCCGTGGGCCCGTCGGCCATGGCCGACGTGTGGCCGAGGTGGTATCGATACGCGGCGATCTTGCGGGGGACGAGGACTCGGTACACGCCGACCAGCTTTTCGATGGTGCGATCTGCGTCTGCGGGTTCGGACATGGCGGCCACGAAGGTCTCGAGCTCAGGGTTGGGCGGTGCCGTGACGCGGTCGGCATCGAACCCCACCACCTCGGGAAGACTCCGGTGGAACCACTCAGCATGTGAAGCGTGGTGATGGGTGAGCACCCCGAAATGGATCTTCACCTCAATCTCACGCATAGTGGCGATCCATGCGCCAATCGTCTCGAACAATTGGCGCTCGATCCAGAGGTAGTGGCCGATGCGTCGAGCGGTCTGCTCGAGGTCGAACGCCCCGAGACGTGTCGAGAAATCCCCGACAGAATCTGGCGGGGCTGGGTGGTGGGTATCGACCATGAGGTGACCCTAGTTCTGTCGTCTGGGCCGCCTTGCCGGCCACCCAAGCCTCCAGAACGGCGGTCGGCAGTCCACCACCCGAGAAAAGAGTGGACCTCAATCGATCCGGAATATGGGGCGAAATGAGGCAAATCATAGACTCCGGGTGTTCGAAAGAGTACGGTAAGTGATTCATCTCGGTCGATACTTTGGAACTCGTGTGGTCACTCTTGACCTAGTCGGTATCGTGGGAGCACAGTGAAGATGCAGGTGGTGTAACCACTCTCCGCTTTCGAACTCCGGGTTTCACCCCACCTGTCCTGCAGGTGGTTGCGAAGTCCGGGTTCGGTCACACGAGCGGGGGCTCCGGCAGCATCCGCCTGTGTTTTCGGTCCATCGATTACCTGAGAGGAAGTGCACCTTGCCGAAGGAGCGCGTTGAGCGGGATGAGGAAGACCTTGTCCGGCTGTACCTCACCGATATCGGGCAGTACCCACTCCTGACCAAGGAGGACGAGGTCCGCCTGGCTCAGGCGATCGAGTCTGGGAACGAAGCCCGAGTCGAGATGGAGTCGGCTGAAAGTCTCAGCCCGGCTCGCAAGCGTGAGCTTCGTAAGGCATTGCGTGCCGGCGAAGAGGCGGAGCGTACCTTCGTCCAGTCCAACCTTCGGTTGGTCGTGTCCATCGCCAAGAAGTACCAAGCATCAGGGCTGCCCCTCCTCGACCTGATCCAGGAGGGGAACCTCGGTCTGATGCACGCCGTCGAGAAGTTCGACTGGCGCAAGGGCTTCAAGTTCTCGACCTATGCCACATGGTGGATTCGCCAGGCCATCACTCGCGGCATCGCGAACACCGGCCGTACGATCCGGCTCCCCGTGCATGCGGGCGATACCCTCGCCCGACTGCAGAAGGCACGAGCTCGTCTGGAGCTCAAGCTTGGCCGTCCCGCCACCTTGGCCGAGCTCTCGACCGAGGTGGAGATGCCCGAGGACAAGGTCACCGAGGCCTTGCGATTCGCGGCTGAACCGCTCTCGCTGTCAGAGCCCTTGCGCGAAGACGGTGACGCCGAGCTCGGAGACGTCGTCGAAGATCGTTCGGCTGAATCTCCGTTCGAGGTGGCGGCCACTGCGCTGCTCCCCGAGGAGATCGCACGGCTGCTCGCTCCGCTCGACGAGCGCGAGCGGGAGATACTCAAGCTCCGGTTCGGGCTCGACCGCGGCGAACCCCGCACGCTCGAAGAGGTGGGTGAGCACTTCAATCTCACTCGGGAGCGGATCCGTCAGATCGAAGCTCGGGCGATGTCAAAGCTCCGGCATCCGAGCAGCGATACTGGAGCGCGAGACCTGCTCGCCGTATGACCTAGGTTCTGGCGCGGCCCTCGCCGAGCGGGCGATCTCGATCGTCCGCTCGCCCGGGAGCGTCGTGCCGTGTAGCGTTGGTCTCGGAGGTGTCCGAGTACCTGGTGGGCTCCCCCGCCTTCAAAGCGGGTGGGACGGGCGTTCCCCGTCCGGCGGGTTCGATTCCCGTCCACCTCCGCCACTTCAAGCCCCCTACCTCCCCCTCGACATCACCCTTCCCCTCCCAGTTGTGACGCCGCGCGCGGCGTCCGAGCGGAAAATGGGTGGAGATGATCGTTGGCTGTTGGAGTCCCAAGGGGGGCTCGGGCACATCGGTGGTGGCGGCTGGTCTGGCCGTTCTACTGGCGCGTGAACATGCCGGTGGAGCCCTGTTGGTCGACCTGGGCGGTGACGCCCACGCCATTCTTGGCCTGACCGAGTCGACCAGGGTCGATCTCGCCGATTGGACCGCCGCGGTCCGGACAGGACGAGCTGCGGTCGACGCGCTCGCCGGGTTGGAGACCAGATCGGACTCCGGAGCTTTGGCGGTACTCGCGTTGGCGTGTGGGCCAGCGCCGATCGAACGCTCGCTGCGCCTGCTGTGCTCGGCACTGGCCGGTGATACCCGCCCGGTCGTGATCGATATCGGACTGGTCAGCGCCGGCCCTCCCGGGGAAGCCCGGTCCACGCTGGTCGCAGCATGTGATCGATCCCTGCTCGTGATCCGGCCGTGCTATCTGGCCCTTCGTCGAGCGACGGCGCTCGGCCTCGACACGACCGGCGTGGTCGTGGTGTCCGAGCCCAGTCGTGCGCTTCGAGCCAAGGACGTGGCCGAAGCGCTGGACCTACCGGTGCTCGCCGAGGTGCCAGTCGATCCCGCGATCGCCCGAGCCGTCGACGCCGGTCTGTTGGCGCAACGACTACCGCGCTCGCTCGCCCGCGGACTGCGCCATGCGAGCTGACCGGTCACAGATAGCCGCCGTGGTCCATGATCAGGTCCTTCACGCCGGCGCAGACCCGGCCGGCCCTGGTTTTTCGACCGACCTGGGTCGGACCGTGCGTCGTGCCGATCCACTGTTGAGCGGGGGCGAGGTCACCGCCGTCGTCGAAGAGGTCCTGGCTCGTGTCGACGGACTCGGTGCTCTCGGACCCATGCTGGCTGACCAGACGGTCACCGAAGTGATGGTGAACGGCGATGGGGGGGTGTGGCTTGAACGCCGCGGGGAGCTGCACCGCACATCTCTGGTCCTCGACCCGCCAGCCGTCGCCCACATCATCGAGCGGATCATCGGGCCGCTCGGCCTGAGGGTGGACCGCACCGTTCCCATGGTCGATGCGCGCCTGTCCGACGGTTCCCGAGTGCACGCCGCGATCCCCCCGGTCGCTGTCGACGGACCAACGCTCACCATTCGCCGATTCGGCGCGAAGGTCCACGCCGTGCACGACTTCTGTGTTCCATCGACGGCCGAACTGCTCGTCCGCTCGGTCGAGCACCGCGCCAATGTCATCGTCATCGGCGGAACCGGATCGGGCAAGACCACCCTGTTGAACGCGTTGGCCGGTCATATCCAGGCCGGCGAGCGGGTGATCACCATCGAAGACGCGGCAGAGCTCAGACTCGACCATGGCCATGTCGTCCGTTTGGAGGCTCGTCTCGCCAACGCCGAAGGCGTAGGGGAGGTCACCATCCGCGATCTGGTCCGGAATGCCCTGCGGATGCGACCCGACCGCATCGTCGTGGGTGAGGTCCGTGGGCCCGAGGCCCTGGACATGCTTCTCGCCTTGAACACCGGCCATGACGGGTCGTTGTCGACCTGTCACGCCAACGGGCCGGGCGATCTCCTGAGCCGCCTCGAAACCCTCTGTCTGCTGGCCGGTTCTGGACTGGGGCCGCGAGCGATCCGCCGTCAGATCCATGCCGCGGTCGACCTCGTCGTGCAGGTCGAGCGGGGCGAGAGCGGAGGAAGGCGGGTGGGCGCCGTCGCCGAGCTGGTCGGACCGGACGAGCTCACCGACGGCGACGATCGGCTGGAGGCCCGGCTACGCCCCCTGTACACCCCGGAGCGGGAAGGCGCCGATCCGTCTCGGCCATGGGCGGAACGATGATCGCGGTGCTGGCCGGGTTGATGGTCATGGTGGCGGCCTCTCGGGTGGCGCCCCAACGCCCGACCGTCGAGGGGTCACTTCGGCTCCCGAAACGACCCCTAGCCAGCCGATCGCCTGGGATTGTTCACCGATTGTTGGAACCGCGAAGGCGGCGAGCGCTTCAGCGCGAGGTCCCCCTCGCCCTCGAAGGTCTGGCTCGGTCCTTGCGGTCCGGGGCGTCGGTCCGTCAGGCGCTCATCGAGCTGGCGGCTACCGACGTTGGTCCCCTGGCGCGAGATCTTCAGCGGGTCGTGGCAGATCTGGATCGGGGCCGCCCCTTGCCCGCAGCGCTCGATGACTGGGTAGCCGGCACGCCGCTACCTGCCGTCCGTCTGGCCGTGGCGGTACTCCAGACCGGGCTGGCTGCCGGAGGGCCGAGCGCCCAGCTCGTGGACAAGGTGGCGGCGACCGTGCGCGATCAGCATCGACTGGACCTGGAAGTGGCCGCGCTCAGTTCCCAGGCCCGGGCCTCAGCACTGGTGATCGTGCTCGCCCCCATCGGATTCACGGTGTTCACCGCCGTCGTCGACCCCGTGGCGGCGGCATTTCTCTACCGCTCCACCATCGGGCGACTGTGCCTGCTGGTCGGTTTGGTGCTCGATCTCGTCGGTTGGTTGTGGATGAACCGGTTGACACGGGTCGTGGCCCGATGAGCGCTGATGCCGGTCAATGGTTCCTCCCCGGCGCATGGGCGCTACTCGTGGTCGGTGGGTTGTTCCGGTTCCGTCCGGTGCCTCGCCGCTTGCGCGTCGCACTCGATTGCGGCGTTGCCCGGGCCTGGTTCGGCTCGCCAGGGCTCGCACCCCGATCGGTGCACAGCGGGCCCCTTACCGGTGCGGTGATTGCAGTCGGCCTCCTCGTCGGCCCGTGGCCCGCAGCGGCGGTCGTAGCATCGATCGTTGGCGCGTCCGGGTTCCAACGTCGGCGCTCCCTCCGCTGTCGTGCGGATGGTCTTGTGGCCGAACTCCCGGAGGCGATCGAGCTCCTATTCCTCGCGGTCGGATCAGGGCTGACCGTGCGGCTCGCTCTGCTCGCTGTGGGACCGCGCCTGAACGGTGAGACCGGGACCGCGTTCGCTGACGCTTGCCACGCGCTGGAGACGGGAGAGAGAACAGCCGACGCGATCGAACGGTTGTCGATCCGGCTCGGAGATGGCGGCCGACCGCTCGTCTTCGCACTCCTCGATGCCGAGCGGTACGGTGCTCCGCTCGGTCCGGCGTTGGAGCGACTCGCCGACGATGCCCGAGCGCACCGTCGAAGGCAGGCAGAGGAGCGAGCCCGACGGGTGCCGGTGAAGCTCCTGTTCCCTTTGGTGTTCTGTGTTCTTCCGGCTTTCGTCGTGCTGACCGTCGTCCCCATCCTGTTTTCCACCGTCGACCGCCTCACCCTGCCGTGATGCGCCGACCGGTACCCCCTTCCCCTCCCTGCCAGTCTGCGAAGGATCCGAACCATGACCGACCTATCCACCATTCCCACCCTCCCCCCGGCATCGTCGGGACCGGCGGCGGGACGCTTCTCACGAACCGGCCCCTGGTCCGATGCCGGCCAGACGACAGCGGAGTACGCGCTCGTGCTCTTGGCCGCTGCCGCGATCGCGTTGTTGTTGCTCGCCTGGGCCGCCGGTACCGACGGTATCGATCGGCTGTTCGACGCGGTGATCGACTCGGTGATCGGCAAGGTCGCCTGACGGGCCTCGATCGCGGCCAGTCCACGGTGGAGCTGGCATTGTCGCTCCCCGTGGTGCTGGTCACCATCCTGTTGGTCCTGCAGGTCGGTCTGGTGGTTCGCGACGGGATCCTGGTGGTGCATGCTGCTCGCGAGGCGGCGCGGGTCGCGGCGGTGGACGCGGATCCGGATGCCCCCCGTCGGGCGGTCCTCGAGTCCGGTTCACTCGATGCACGTCGGGTGTCGGTCCAGCGGGGCCCGCGTCTGGCGCCCGGGTCGATCGTGCGTGTCACAGTCGAGTATCGGACGCCCTCGGTTGTTCCCTTGGTGGGTGCGTTGGTCGATGGTCTCGAGCTGAAGGCGAGCGCGGCCATGAGGGTGGAATAGATGGTTCACGGCTCAAGCCCGGCCCGTATCCCAGGAGAAAAGGTTAGGCCCAGCTCGTGGGCCGAGCCCGCCAAGCGTTAACTTGGACTGTCGAGACACGCGGGCGCGCGACGGAGTCTCGGTCCTCGTCATTCAATGACCTGGGCCTGAACCGGTGAGTGACGGATCGAAACGGGTGGGAGGAGGTGCGACGAAATATGGTGAGTTCCGATGTGCGCCATCGCGGCCACTGGACGGTGGTCTCGGTTCACGGCGACATTGATGTGGGAGCCGCGCCGCGCCTGCGATCCGAGCTGATCGAACTCCTGTCTGCGAGTGACCAAGTTCGGCTGGTGATCGACCTCCAAGGGGCAGACTTCGTCGATTCATTCGGTCTCGGCGTGCTGATCGGAGCACTCAAACGAGCCCGCTTGGCCGGCCAGGAGCTGGCGCTGACCCGTATCCCGCCCGCATTGTCGCGAACGTTGACGCTGGTCGGTCTGGATCGAGTGTTTCCTACCATCGAGTTGACGGACCTGGATCCCCCCACCGATGTACATGTAGCGGTCGACATCGATACGGCCGCCCTGTGAGCGTCGAGGCCGAGCCATACGCCACCGAGTCCGCTGGTGGCTCGGCTCATGGCGTGTCCGCTGGTGGCTCGGCTCATGGCGTGTCCGCTGGTGGCTCGGCTCATGGCGTGTCCGCTGGTGGCTCGGCTCATGGCGTGTCCGCTGGTGGCTCGGCC
>Ga0316190_10001917_pt1 | contig 15120 bp, 11 predicted proteins | sample Eddworburrow2_MG_FD_204929 | JGI IMG/M metagenome (GOLD analysis project Ga0316190, IMG submission 204929) | Coastal sediment microbial communities from Maine, United States - Eddy worm burrow 2 | ecosystem: Environmental > Aquatic > Marine > Coastal > Sediment | place: USA: Maine | collected... | reverse complement strand
TCGCTTTTGATGCGGAACCTGATGTCTCCGCCGAACTTGGTTTCGACATCTCCGTCTCTCTCCGCCGAGATCAGACCATAGGGTATGACCGCAAACTTCTTCAAACCCTGCTGGCCGACGTCGAGGCCCGCAAGAACTCCAAAGTCAGCGACCCGCCACTCAGATTCCCCGGGACCGGACCACAGTGAGGTCTCCAGGCGCCGCGGCACGCGGCGGAAGAAATTGATCCCCCAACTCGCGTCCTCGCCGCCAGCGAAGCGGAGCATCTTGAGGGGGATTGCAAACTCGGTGGTCCATCCATCGTCGGTTCGGCTCGATGCGCATTCCCATGCCGCATCCCAACGGTCGTCGACCACCCTGCCGTTGTCGCCGATCTTGCCGTCTGTTTGGACGCCGAGCAGATTGGTGGCGAAGTAGTATCCCGTTCGTCGATCGTGGTTGGTATCGATGAGCACCGTCACCGAGTCATCCCTCTTGAGGTCGCCGTCACGGGCGGTGACGGCCGCGGCGATCCTGGAGAGCTCCGGATCGAAGTTCTGAAAAGCCACGTAAAGGGTCTCCGAGGTGTAACCCACGAGGACCACAGTTTTGAAGGGCGACGCAACACCGAACTCGGGCTGGAATTGGACGAAGTCGCTGACGGCCTCTGCCGTCGTCCAAACTGCGTCGTCGAGAACGCCGTCGATAACGGGGTTCTCGACGAGCAGGGGAGCTTCGATGCGAGGCTCCGCCGCATACCCGATCGCAGCCGAGATTGCGATTGCTGATACCGCAGCCATGATGGCCTTCGCTTCGACCATCTTCTGGGTTCGGCGAGCTCCCCTCACGAGTCTTTGCCCACCGTGATCTAACCCCCAGGACTCTCGTTCACAGGTTTCTGAGGTGAGCGATACCGTGCTCGGCAGCCGTATCGGCGTCGGGCAGAGGCATGAACTCGCCCGAAACAAATCCCTGATATCCGGTCTTCTCGAGCTCCTCCAGAATACTCCCGAAATCGAGGTGGCCCGCGCCCGGGTGCCAGCGGTTGGAGTCGGCAACGTGAAAGTGGAAGATGCGGTCGCCGCAGGTGCGAATGCTGGCGCCAATATCGGGATCCTCGATGTTCATGTGGAAGGTGTCGAGGAGCAGACCAAAGTTTTCCTTACCGACCCGCTCGATGAGTTCCAGCCCATCAGCCGCGGAATGGATGAGATCTGTCTCATACCGGTTCATGGGCTCGAGGGCGAAGCGCACGCTGGTGCCTTCGGCTACCGTCGCACACTGTTGGATGGCCTCGACCAGGAATTTCATCGATTCCTGGTGGGTCTGGCCCTCAGGAGTGATGCCGCGGATCAGGCCGAGGATGACGATGGCATCGAGGTGCGCAGCCAACGGCACATGGCTCGAGATACGCTCGATGGCAGCTGCCCGGACCGTGGGGTCACTGCTGGTGAACGATAGTCCTTCCTCACCCCAGGCCTGGCCGGTGCCGATGGCCGGCACGACCAGACCGCAATCGGCGACCACGCGCTCGAGCTGGCCGGCGTTCACCAGTTTTGGATCCCGCACGGCCAGTTCGACACCGTCGTAACCCCAGGATGCGATCTTGGCGACATTCGCCTCGAAATCACCCTTGAATGCCACCGCCTGAAAGGCGGCAGCGTGGGTCGACAGCACTACGCTGAGTTTCATCGTTTTCCTACTGTTGACCGATTTTCGGCAGTTGGTAAACAGGCTTCCAGCCCTCGCTCAAAGGCTCGCGCAGATACGGCTCCATCTCCGCCTCGGTCCTCAGAGTCACCATTTCGACCGGCGGAACAGTTCCCGCCGGGAACGCCTCGAGGGTCTGATCGTTGAGCAGGGTCAGATACTTGAGGATGGCCGCCACGGGACGTTTCGCCTTTTCGGCTGTTCCACGGGTCGCTTTACCGACCACGCCTTCAGGAGTGGCGGGAAGCTCGATTGCGAAATGGCCTTCACCCTCCGACCAGCGGCTCGGCCGGCTGAAGGGATCCACCGATTTGTCGAAGTGGCCGTCCGGGAGATAGCCGATACCTTCAGTGTCCACAGCGTATTTCATATCCACCATGTCGGGGTGGAGCAGCAGACCGAGCGAGGTCTCCGACTCGTCGGCGTGGACAAAATTGGTGTCCATCTTTCCGCCCTTGGGTCCGGTGCGGAAGAACTCGCGGACCGCGCGGTGCCAGTCGATGACGCGGAAGACGCCGGGCAATTGGTATCGTTTCTGGAATTGCTGAATGACGGACTCGAGCATCCACAGATGGCCGTGGTTGTTGATGAGGATCTGTTTGCGGAAGCCATCGTTCCACAGACCCAGCATGACGTCGATCAGGAACTCGCGGGCCACATTTTCGCGGATGATCACGGTGCCCGGCATGCCAACGTGATGGTAGGGGTGCGAGCCATAATTGAGCGGCGGCAGCGCGAGGCTGCACGCAGCGCCACGCTTTGCGGTATAACGTCTGACACCTTCGAGGATCTGGCTCACATAGAGAGTGTCCGACGCGCTCGGAAGGTGGCGGCCGTGGAGTTCCGTACACCCGATCGGAATGAACACAATGTCATTTTTGCGGCGTTCGGCCTCGACCTGATGGCGGACCGTTGTCTGGATGTACGAGCCCGACTTGCCCCACTCACAGGGTGAGGGAACTCCGTACTCGGCGAGGATCGCGTCGATCTCCTGGTCACTCGCGTCCCATACTTCTTTCTTGCACCGCCCGACCGTGTTGTCCTCGAAGAACAGATCCGGTTGGTCGGTGGCCAACAGTTTTGGATCTTCCGGAGAGTCTGTCATGTGTTGCTCCTTGGTGTTGTTTTGTTGTTCGTTCGTCAATTCTCATGCCCGTGCTCCACGGGCGGGTCGGTTGATTTTCGTCCGGCTATTTCGACAGGCACGCCGTTCTGGATCGACTGCCGCGCGGCGATGGCGATCGCCAACGTTGCCATCCCATCCTGACTCGAGACCGGCGCTTCGGTGTCATTCTCGATACAGTCCACAAAGGCCTGCAGCATCGATACAAAGGCATCCCCCATGCGTTCCGGTGTCGTGAACACGGCGTCGTGGTGGGCGCCGGATTTGTCCAACCATCGGACGGGGGTCTTGCGGAGGCGTCCGACCTGGACCGCACCTTCGTCACCGATCACCTCTCCGCGCAGATCGTGGCCATAGCGGGTGGTTCGGCTGGCGGTGAGTGTGCCCATTGCGCCACCCGCAAAGCGCGCCGTGACCACCGCGTTGTCCACATCTCCCACCGACCCCACATCGTCGTCGATCAGGGCATCGCCCTCGCCGTAGACGCGGATGATCTCGTCGTTCATCAACCAACGTCCGAGGTAGATGTCGTGGTACATGGAGTCGAGAATCAGGCCCCCGCTGACCCCGAGATCGGCGAATGCCGGCGGGGGAGGGTCGACATCTCCGCTGAGAGAGCGATAGAGAACGGGTCGGCCGATCGCGCCGGAATCGATGAGCCGTTTCGCTTCTTCGTAGCCGGAATCAAAGCGACGCGTGTGCCCCATCATCAGCTTGACATCAGCTGCGTCAACAGCCTTCACCGCACGGTCACAATCTTCGAGAGTCAGGCCGAGTGGCTTCTCACAGAGAATATGGAGACCGGCCGCTGCGCATATTTGGACGTTCTCGACGTGAGCCGATGTACTGCTGGAGATGATCACGGCGTCCATCGATTCTGATTCGATCAACCGTTCGAGGTTGTCGTAAACCGGCACGGGCCCACAGCACCGGCAAACGGCTTCGGTCCGCTCGGTGCTGGACGTTGTGACCGCGACGAGCCGCGCATCCCGAATGCGATGGACGAGATTCTCCGCATGGGTCAAACCCATTCGGCCCACGCCCACCACGGCCATGCGCAGTTTACTCATCGCGTCTCTCTCCTGATCCCGGCTTTACCTCAGTTGGGCTTGACCAGGATTTTGCCATCGGTCCGATCGATCGACTTGGCGATCGCTGCTACCGTGTCCTCGAGGCCATACTTCGAGGTGATGATCGGGCTCAGGTCGATGCGACCCGATGCCACCATCCGTATCACGTTCGGGAAGGTCTCGTGTCCAGAGTGCCCCTGCGCGCCAAAAGCCTGGGCCCGCCGAACCTGGAAGGCCTCCAGATACATCGGCACGCGTTTGGCAGCGCGACCGATCTGGACGATCTTGCTGTTAATGGCAAGAGCCTTTTCCATTTCCGGAATCACCACGTGGGGAACGCCGGCCGCCTCGACGTGGAAGTCGAAGCCTTCGCCCTTGCTGAGCTCCATGAGGGCTTCACCGATCGGAGTCACGAGTGGATCGTAGACGTAGTCCGCTCCCACCGCCTTGGCCAGCTCACGCCGCTGTGGCGAAACTTCGAAGGCAGCGATGGTGCTGGCACCACCCGCTTTGGCAAGCGCGATGGCGGCGAGGCCGATCGGGCCCGCACCGACGACATTGACGAAGTGTCCCGGTTTGAAACCGCCCGCCCGCTCGAACATCGCGTTGTAGGCGACGCAGGTCGGCTCTGTGAGGGCGGCCAGTTCGTACGCCTTTTCTTCGCTACCTACCCTCTCCGCGATCGCATCGATCTTCCAGCAGAATTTCTCGTCGACCGCGATGTAGTTCGCAAAGGCTCCCGGAATCGTGAAGCCGATCTCCTCGAGATTGGTGCAGTGGTTGGGGTAGCCATTGCGGCAGGGGATGCAGCGACCGCACCAGATCATCTCCTCGACCGTCACCATATCGCCGGGTTGGAGGAGCGTGACCTCCTTGCCGACCTCCGCCACCTTGCCCGAGAACTCGTGGCCGAGGATGGTCGGGAACTTGGTCAGACCGGGGTAGAGGATGTAGTTGTCATCATCCGTCTCGTAAAAGTGCATGTCGGATCCGCAGACGCCACACGCCTGGATCTCGAGGAGGACCTCCTTGGGTCCCGGTTGCGGGTCCGGCCATTCCTTCACCTCGAGCGTCGGGTTGTGCCAGATGGCGTTGCCGGTGATCGCCTTGCCGGTCTTCTTCTCCCAGTCCGAAACCGTGTAGTCAGCCTTCGGCTCCCACTTCGCATCCAAAACCATGCCTTTCATGACTATGCCTCCTTATATTTTTCACGACGCCGAAGGTTTCCCTTCGACGCCGGTTGAGTCCCTATGACGGTGAAAACGCTCCTTTGTATTTTTGTTCGACGAGGTCAACGATGTCCTCGTAGGGTCTGCTGATCGGCCCGGGAACCTCGATCTTCAGGCTCGTGGTCGCGGCCGACCACTGGATCGCTTCCCCGGGCGGGCACTCGAGCCTGGCGGCCACGTAGGAGCCGACGCAGGTATCGCCGCGTCCGCTCCTCCCCAGCATCGACCGTGCGTGGAACGGCGCCTCGAAGAATTGGCCATCGGCGAGCACAAGAATCCCGTCCCGGTGCGTGATGACAATCTCGCGAGGCCCCTGGGCTGCGAGGGCCTTCGCCGCGAGCTTCATATCCGCTTCCCCGGTCAAGGCCTCGGCCTCGACCACGTCGGCCTTGAGAATGTCGACCAACGCCAGGACCTCTTCTTGCTCGGGCCATGCGACGTGCTCGAGCCGGTTGTCCGGGCGGCGGATCCGGATAAAGCCCTGCGCGTCGACGCTGATCAATGTGTCCTTCGAACGGATCTCCTGGATGGTCTCGATCGGCATTTCGCCCCGGATCGATGGGCTGATGACAAACGCCTTCGCGTCGATCGCCCGCACCTGCTCGGGAGAAAACGATCCCGCGGTGGCTGCAACCGTCAAGATGCGCTCATCGGGATTGTCCGTCGGGTACTCGAGCCGCATCAGCGTCGAACTCGTGGTCGCCGTCGCAAATACGGTGATCCCGGCCAATTCGAGCGATCGGACAACGTGAAAATCATCTTTTGACAACCGCGTGATGGCTGCCACCCTCCGGCCGAGGGTGTGGGCGGCGTGAGCCGAGTAGGTGACGCCCCCTCCGTCGGCATGAAGCGTTCCGCCTGCGGTGACGATCGTGTCTTTGGTGTAGTTTCCGACCGTTGCGACGTCGAAAGTGTCTTTTTCTTCAGTCATGGTTCTCCTCAGTCACTCATTCGCACCCGCCACAGGGAGGTGGCGAGGATGAACGAAAGCACCGACGATCCGACCCAGAACCAGATCACGGTCGTGAAGTCGTAGTGCCGGACTCCATCGATGATGGTGATACCGTTTTCGATCAGATGGCCGCTGATCTGGTCCTGGAGTGCGGCCCCGATATACGAAAACACGCCGATGAAACCCATCGCCGCCCCGGCCGCCCGTTTGGGGGCGATGTCGAGGGCGAAGAGGCCGCCGAGCGAGGTCACGAGACCTGTCAGACCGAAGCCGTAGATAAAGAACGCCACGGTCATGAAGACCGGCTTGCCGGGCGGGCCGAAGAAAACCATCAGCAGACCGATGATTTCCATCGCCGCAAAAATCACGTTTGTAGGCGGCCGGCGGGCGTTGAAGATCTTGTCCGATGCAAAGCCGAAGGCGAGCGCGCCGAGGATCCCGGCGACGGTGTTCACCGAAATGGCGGCGCCGGCCTGCATCAACGTGTAGCCCTTGGCCTCCTGCAGGTAGAGCACGCCCCAGCTGTTGATGGCGTAACGGGTCACATAGATCGATGCGCTCGCGAGCGCCAGGACCCAGATCGCGGGGAGCTTGAGGATGGTCCGTTGAATCGCCCAGGTGCTCTCTTTTCTTTCCTTACTGCCTTCATCCGAACTGACGTAGTCGTTCTTCCATTCGGCGACCCTCGGCAGACCAAGGGTTTGCGGCCGATCCTGCATCAGAAGATAAAGGCCCCCCGCCACCACGATGCAAAGCACACCCGGGCCCCAGAAGCCTGCCCGCCATCCCCACAGGGTGACGAGGCCGGCAACTCCAACAAAGGTGAGGCCTTCCCCGATGGCGTGGGCGGTGCTCCAGATGCCGTACATTCGACCGCGTTCGCTGTTCGAGAACCAGGTCGCCAAAGCCACCGCCCCGGTCGGGGCGCCAAAGCCCTGAAACCAGCCGTTGAGGCCCCAGAGAAGGACCGACACCCAGAGGATGGTGGAGAAACCCATGCCGATGTTGATCAGGGCCGAGATCAGCACCCCGAAAGCGAAGAAGAACTTGAGGTTCATGTGGTCGGCGAGGAAGCCGTTGGTGAGCTTGCCGAAAGCGTAGGTGTAGAAGAGCGCCGAACCGATGATGCCGAGCTCGACCGGGGTGAAGATACCGCCGTCGATCAGGGGCTTCTTGACCATCGAAAGCGCCAGCCGGCACGTGTAGACGAGGCCGTAGCCGATGGTGATGGCGAACATGATGCGCAGTCGGTGCCGCCTGTAGAGGCGATCGACCAGATTCTGATCGTCGATTGGGGGGCGATCTTCGCCGGTCAAGAAAACGCGGAAGGGGTTCATGGCGCCTCGACCTTCACCGGCCGGTTCTCGGCCATCGACTGTGCAGCGGCGAGACCGATCAGGACCGACATCAGACCGTCACACCCACCGACCGGCGGTTCACGGTCTTCGCGGATGCTCGCGACAAATGCCTCGAGCTCGACGACGAATGAACGCTGGTATCGCTCGAGGAAGAAGAAGAGCGGATTTTCGGCCCGAATACCGTCTGCGGTCCGGAGTCGGACCTGGCACGGTGATTCGTTGTAGGCCTCGACTCCACCCTCGGATCCGAAGACCTCGAGCCGCTGGTCGTAGCCGAAGACCGCCTTACGGCTGTTCTCGATCACCGCCAGTGCGCCGTTGGCGAGCTTGAGCGTGACCACAGCGGTGTCGATGTCGCCGGCCTCACCGATGGCGGGATCGACCAGTACTGCGCCGAATGCCTGGACCTCCTCGACTTCGCTTCCGGAAAGGAAGCGGACCATGTCGAAATCGTGGATCGTCATATCGAGGAACATCCCGCCGGAGTCCGCGACGTACTCGGGTGGGGGAGGGGACGGGTCCCGAGCGATGACCTTGACGAGGTGGACATCGCCGATCTCGCCGTCGACCACCGCCTGACGAACCCGGGCAAAGGTAGGGTCGAAGCGCCGGTTGAAGCCGACCTGGAGCTTGATCCCAGCCTTTTCGACGACGTCGAGTGTTTCCCGCACGCGGTCCGGGTCGAGCGCGATGGGTTTCTCACAGAAGACGTGTTTCCCCGCTCTCGCGGCGATCTCGGTGAACTCCGCATGGGTCGGGGTCGGTGAGCAGACCAGAACTGCCTCGATTTCTCCATCGTTGAAGACGTCGGAAGGGTCGAGGGTCGGGACGATGCCACGGCTGCTCCACTCGTCGGGGATGAGATAGGGATCGGCAATGGACTTTAACCGGACGTCAGGCATGGCGAGGAGGTTGTCGGCGTGGAGTTTGCCGATCCGGCCCGCACCGACGACACCGACGGTGATCTTATTCATCGGCTGCTCCCCCCCTCCGCCGGTGGTGCGGCGGCGTCCAGCTTCACCGGTCGGTTCTCGTCCATCGATTTCTTCGCCGCCTTGGCGGCCTTGACTGCCGCCAGAGCGTCGTCGGCCGAAACAGAGACCGGCCTTTTCTCGCGGACACACTTGACGAAAGCCTCGAGCTCGGCGATGAATGCATCCCGGTATCGTTCGACGAAGGTGTTTGGTGGCAGATCGGTGTAGACGCCTCCCTCGAGGAACGACTCTTTGATGGTCGGTCGCGTGTTGTCTACGACCTGGTTGCCCTTCGATCCGAAGGCCTCGAAGCGCTGGTCGTAGCCGTAGCGGGCCTGGCGGCTGTTGTCGATGACGCACAGCGCGCCGTTGGCGAGGCGCAGCGTGATGATGGCGGTATCGATGTCGCCGGCGTTGCCGATCTCGGGATCGACAAGTACCGCGCCGGCCGCGAACACCTCCTCGATCTCCGAGTTGCTCAGAAACCGAATGGTGTCGAAGTCGTGGATCGCGAAGTCGAAGAACATTCCACCCGAACGGAGGACGAAATCGATCGGTGGCGCTGACGGGTCGCGGTTGATGACCCGGAGACCGTGCAGCTCGCCAACCTCGCCGTCGCGGACGGACTCGGCCAGGCTCCGAACATCCGGATCGAAGCGGCGGTTGAAGCCGACCTGGAGCTGAACGCCGGCGGCATTTGCGGCAGCAATAGCCTCCTCGATCGGTCCTTCATCGAATCCAACCGGCTTTTCGCAGAAGATGTGCTTGCCTGCCGCTGCCGCCTGTTGGATCAACTCGCTGTGATGGCCGGACGAAGCGGTGATGACGACTGCTTCGATCTCGGTGTCGTCGAACACCGCTGAGTTGTTGGTTGATCGGACAGGAATCCCGAGGCTTTCAGCCCAGCCCTCGTCGAGGTGAGGGCTCGCCACCGCTTTGACCTCGGATCCGCGAATGTGATGGACCAGGTTCTCGGTGTGCATCTTGCCGATGCGACCCGCGCCGATCACGCCTACCGTCGTCTGGTTCATGTGGCCGTCCAATTCCGTTGATTGATAACCATTCCTATTTTGTTTCCGCCGACACCAGTGGCTTGAGGGGTCTTTCTATCGTTCATTTCTGAAAGCCTGCGAACCCCCGGGGCCGGTAAGGCCCCGGGGATGTTTTTCAGTTGTTCGAACTCCTACAAATCGAACCTCACACCCAGGGTCGCCCACCAGCTGTAGTACTCCTGCTGCCGGATCCGGTCGGCGGTGCCTTCATAGGCGGTGTAGGGCTCGTCGGTGATGTTGATGGCCTCGAAGATGATGGCCCATCTCTTCGCGACCTGAACACGGAACAGGAAGTCGAGCTGAGAGTGATCGTCGACCCAGATGTCTTCATCCAGATCTCCGCCCACCTCGAGAAGTTTCTTGCCGTTGTAGTTGTAGGACAGCCGTGTCGTGACACCGTACTTCTCGTAGACCAGGGCAAGGTTGCCGATGTTCTTCGACTGGCCCGGAAGCGAAGTGGATTCGCGGTCGGGATAATTGGCATCGGATTCGACGTAGGTGTAGTTACCATAAATACCGAAGCCACCCCAGAAACCACTCCAGTTCGTAAACTGATTCTGGAACGCGAGCTCCAGGCCATATAGGGTGCCCTTGTCGCCATTTCGCGGCTGCGTGACTTCGTAATCTTCGCCGTCGATTACCTCGTCGACCTGGAAGAGGTAGATATAGTCGCTCAGGTCTTTGTAGAAGACACCAGCCGAGAGAATACCGACCGGCTGCAGGTATTTCTCCCACATGAGGTCAAGGTTCCAGGCGGTTGTGACGTCGAGATCGGCGTTCCCCATCTCGATCTCGAAGTCCTCATCGTTGACGTAGATCCACGGGGCCATGTCCTCGAAGTTCGGCCGCGCCAGGCTACGGGTGACGGCCGCCCGGAGCTGCGAATCCTCACCGGTCTTGTAGACCAGATGGAACTGTGGCAGCCACTCGGTGTAACTCTTGTCGCCCGTGACCGGCGATACGGTCTCGTCCCCATCCAGCCACTCGTACGCCAAGTACTCGTTCTTGGTGTTCTCCACCCGAACGCCGCCCATCAATGACGTGTTCGCGCCGAGAATAAACTCGCCCAGAACATACGCTGCGAGAGTGTCCTCCGAAATGTCGTAGTCCACCAGATCCTCCTCGAGGTTTTTCTCGCCCTCGAAAAATCCGCTGGCCCAGAGGTCCCTTATGATGGAAGGGTCGAAGAACGGGACGATCTGGTCCCCGTAGATCCCATTGAAGAAAGGGGTCTCGGAATCCCAGTCGCTGATGACCGACAACATATTGAAGTCATCTTCCGACTCGAGATCGAAGGTTTCGTAGTCCTGAACCTTGTTCTTGAACCTGGCCTTGGCACCGAACTTCCAGAGACCGCTGTATCCGGCATTCTTGTAAAAGCCCTTGGTGAAGTTGAGGGCGCCGACGATATCTTCATCTTCGCCGATTTTGGTGTGGTCCTCGGTCTCATCGAACCACAGTTCAGCCGCGCTCTCGTTGAGCGGTACGGCCTGGATGTTGTTCGGGTCGATGTGGTCGGGGCTGACGTTGGTCAGGTATTCGATGTCTTCCTGTAAAAAACCTGATGTGAGCTGATTGATCGTCTCTTCGGAGGACTTGTTGTACATCAGGCGATAGTCCACGACCATCGACTCGCCGATCGTGTTCTCACCGCCGAAGCTGATGGAATTGATGAGCGATTCCTGTGTTCGGTCCTTGATATCCCGCTCCAGCTCATCGTCGGCGACAACCATCGTCTTTCGGCGCCGAAGCTCGGTGTCGACGTAATTTGTCCACAGCCCCCTCAGGTAGTAGTTGGATCTCTGGGAGGCTTTGTAGTCGATATCTGCGGTGACTCCATACCGCTCTCGCTCAGTGGAGTAGTCACGGAACTCGAGAGTGTCGAGATCACCGTCGTCGTACTCCGGCTCGATGTTATCGGCACCGCGCTTGGTGTCGCTGGCACTTCCCGTCAAAAGCAGGCCCCATTTCTTTTCGTCGCCCACGCGACCGCCGAAGGTGAAGCTTCCGTTCGGGGCCGTTTCTTCCATCAGTGCGCTGTAGTTCGCGCCGAGGGAGACCGAGACGCGGGTTTCCTCTGGCGCGCGCCGGGTGACGAGATCGACCGTGCCACCGATCGAGTCGCCGTCCATGTCCGGTCTCAGGGCCTTCGAAACTTCGATCGATTCCAGAAGATCGGCCGGAATGGTGTCGAGAGCGACGTTCCGGACGCCGGCCTCCGGCGACGGGATCCGCTCGCCGTTGACCGTGGTGGAGTTGAGCCGTGCCTCGGTGCCGCGGATGATGATGTAGCGGCCCTCACCCATGTCGCGATTCAGGCTCACGCCTGGAATCCGCTGCGTTGCTTCAGCCGCGTTCTTGTCCGGGAAGCGCCCGATCTGGTCCGAAGCGACGATGTTCGTAATATTGATTGCGTTCTTCTGCCGGTTGAGCGCCTTTGCCTGTCCGGCAAGGAGTGGTGAGCCGCGAACCTCGATCTCGCCTCCATAGGCCAGCGTCATATCCTGGCTGACCGCCTCGCCGGCAGTCACTGTCACCACCGCATTTGCCGCCTGCAACCCGAGGTAACTGAACACGAGGGTGTGCTCACCAACGGGCACCGGAGCCAGCCGGTACGAGCCGTCGAGACCGGTCTGCCCAACGATGTTGGTTCCTTCAACGTTGACTTCGCAGTTGGTAATCACTCCGCCTGACGGGCCGGTCACCGTGCCGTAAATCACGCCGGTGCCGCCCTGCGCGGCGGCAATGCCTGGCAGAAAAACCGTGACAATAAACAGAGCCATTAGAGCCAAATACCGATATTCCTTCAAGGACACCATCGTTACCTCCCTTGGTTTTTCGGGCCAACACTGTGGCCGGTTATTCTCCGTTCGTAGCTTCGGGCCTCCATCCCGGCCTTGGAACCTTCCAAAAAACATCGAAACCTATTCACTTTAAGATCCTCAAGAATCATCCTTTAGTTCGATTCGACGATCTTTGGAACGTTCCAGCTTGCTTTTTGGCGTTCCAAGACTTATATTTTGGAACGTTCCAAAAAGGAACATAAGGCTTGAACGGAGCAAAGTCAAGTGTCACCACGGGAAAAACCGGTCGCGCCACAGTCTCAAAGCAGACCGACGATTCACGACGTCGCCCGGCGTGCGAAGGTGTCGAAATCCCTGGTCTCGATGGTGACTCGCGGTGAGGATGGGGTCAGCGACGAGAAGCGGGATGCCATTCTCGAGGCTATCGAGGAGCTCAACTACCGCCCGAACGTGATGGCGCGAAGCCTCGTCGAGCGCCGCACTCGAATTCTCGGCGTGATGATTTCAAACCTCAGGAACCCGTTCTTTGGCGGCGTGGTGTCCGGGATCCAGGCCCGAGCGGCGGAACTCGGATACCGGGTTCTCTTCAACACCGGCGATCTCAAGCGAGAGCTCGAGGAACAGGCGATCGAGAGCCTGCTCGAGCTGAGCGTGGACGGGTTGGTTCTCGCCTCACCACGGGTCAGCGACGAAACCATCGCCGAAGCCGGAAATTCGGTCCCGGTCGTGGTCCTCAATCGGAACACGGTGGATGACTCGAGCGACAGCGTGACGAATGACAATATCGCCGGAGCACGGCTTGCGGTCGAGCACTGCGTGAGCTTCGGGCACCAGAGAATCGCGTTCATCACGGGTGGCGATAGCGTCGCGGCGCAGGTGCGGCGCGAGGGGTACCTTCGGGCGATGCGCGAATTCGATCTCGCGGAGCACATTGTGATCGTCGAGGGCGCGCACACCGAAGAGGGTGGCTACCGGGGCGCACAGGAGTTGCTTAAATTGAAGCCCCTCCCGACGGCAGTCTTCGCCTCCAATGACCTCTGCGCCATCGGTGCAATGAATGCTCTCGAGGAAGCCGGCTTGACGATACCCGACGACGTCTCGCTCGTCGGTTACGACAACAACACCCTGGCAGCGCTACGCCATATCGAGCTCACGAGCATCGACCAGCCGGGTGCTGACATGGGGAGATCTGCGGTCGACCGTCTGTCGGAGCGAATCAAGGGCGAAAGGAGCACACCGAGTCATGACGTTGTCGCACCGAGCCTGGTTGTCCGATCTACGACGGGTCCGCCACGAGATGATCCGGGAAACGAGGGTGTCGAGTTCAAACCATCTCAGATGTCTCAGTATCAAACAGGTAATCGCTGAGATATCGCGATTAATAACTTAATAAGGAGAAGTTAATGGTATTAAAGCGCTCAATGTGGAGAATCGAATGGCAGGCCCGAATGACATCCTCGCTTTTCGCGATCGTAGTCCTCACGGTAGTTCTCGCCGCCTGTGGAACACCCGCGACACCACCGGAGGAGCAATCGGACTCGGCAGAAGGTCCCCCCATCGTCTTCGCCGAAGAGGCTCTCTATCCCATCGTCATAACCGAGGAAACCAAGCACGACACAGATGATCCAGCGATTTGGATTCACCCCACAGATCCATCACAGAGCCTTATCGTCGGCACAGATAAAAACCCGGAGGATGGTGCGCTCTACGTTTTCGATCTCGATGGAAAGATCCTGCCGGAGAAAACAGTTCGCCCGCTCCTCCGCGTCAACAACGTCGATATCGAATACGGTTTGATGCTCGGTGGTGAACTGGTTGACATCGCTGTTTCCACCGAGAGAGGGGCCAACAAAATACGAGTTCACAGCCTACCGGATATGAAAGAGATTGATAACGGTGGCATCGACGTATTCACTGATCAGGAAGAACGTCGACCGATGGGCATCTCGCTCTACAAGCGGCCGTCAGACGGCACTATCTACGCTATCGTCGGCAGAAAAAGCGGTCCAGCAGAGGGATATCTCTGGCAGTACAAGCTCGAGGACGATGGCAATGGGAATGTGATTGGTGTGAAAGTACGTGAGTTTGGTGCTTACAGTGGTCTCAATGAAATCGAGTCCATCGCGGTCGATGATCCTCTTGGATATGTCTATTACTCCGATGAGGGGAGCGGCGTCAGAAAATATCATGCTGATCCGGATGCTGAAGGTGCCGGTGAAGAGCTGGCCGTTTTTGCCACCGTATTCGGTCCTGAAGGATTCACCAGAGACAACGAGGGAATTTCTATTTACCAGATCAATGATGGAACAGGCTATATCCTCGTTTCCGATCAACACGCTGACAGGTTTAGGATTTATAAACGTGAGGGAGAAGCCGATGACCCCCACAAGCACCTGTTCGTGAAATCGGTGCCGGTCCGGACCCACGAGAGTGATGGCTCGGAAATCACCAGCGTTGTTGTGAATGACAATTTCCCGAGTGGTCTCTTCGTCGCGATGTCTGACAACAGGACTTTCCACTACTACTCCTGGGATGACATCGCGGGGGACGACCTGGTCAGGGCGCCGAACGGCATTCTGGAGCGGTGATCCGAAGAGTTTTACTGACCTTCGCTACAGCCTTGTTGTTCCCGTCAGCAGTGACGGCGAGCGATCCGTTTCTCTTCAGGTACGCCAACGCCCAGAACGCGACCGACCCGCGCAGCGTGTCGATGGTCTTCTTCAAAGAGGAGCTGGAGAAAAAATCGAACGGTCGGATCAAGGTCGAGAATTACTTTGGCGGGATCCTGGGCACCGAGCGCGAGATGGCCGATGCGGTTGCCATCGGCGCTCTCCAGGGAACCCGTGGCGGGATGTTCGAAGACGCCTCG
>Ga0316190_10001913_pt1 | contig 15140 bp, 12 predicted proteins | sample Eddworburrow2_MG_FD_204929 | JGI IMG/M metagenome (GOLD analysis project Ga0316190, IMG submission 204929) | Coastal sediment microbial communities from Maine, United States - Eddy worm burrow 2 | ecosystem: Environmental > Aquatic > Marine > Coastal > Sediment | place: USA: Maine | collected... | reverse complement strand
TAGATGCCTTCTTTGGCCATGCTGTTGCCAATGCCGGTGATGTGAACAATGACGGCTATGACGACATTATTGTTGGCGCCTATGGCCACGATAACGGTGGTGTGGATGAAGGCCAGGTCTATATCTATCATGGTTCTGCGTCAGGGCTTGAGGCAACGCCAGCTCGAACATTGAGTAGTGCAGTTGGAAGTGCCTTGTTTGGCTATTCAGTCGCCTCTGCCGGTGATGTTAATAATGATACTTATAGTGATGTGATCATCGGTGCCTATGGTGAAGACAAGGTCTATATTTATCACGGTTCGGCCAGCGGTATCGGCGCTGTTGCGGCACAAACCTTGACGGGTGATCAGGTTGGGTCTCAATTTGGTATTTCCGTATCGGGTGCGGTGGATGTTAATGGTGACAACTACGATGATGTGATTGTTGGCGCCAGTCTATATGACAACGGTAATACGGATGAAGGCCGTGCGTTCGCATTTCATGGCAGTGCATCTGGCATTGCGGCAGCTGTTGAGTGGAGCATGGATGTTGATCAGGATAATGCCTATTTCGGTCATTCTGTTGCCGGTGTTGGTGACGTCAATAAAGATGGTTATGGTGATGTGCTGATTGGTGCTTATGGTTATGACAATGGCCATACCGATGAAGGCCGTATTTATGGTTATCTTGGTTCGGCGTCTGGTTTGTTGACCAGCGCCAATGTGGCGATTGAGTCCAACCAGATTGGAGCCTTCTACGGCTACGCAGTTGGCTATGCCGGTGATGTGAATAATGATGGTTATGACGATGTGATTGTCGGTGCGCCTTCCTACGATAATGGTGAGGCCAATGAAGGTCGTGCGATTGTCTATTATGGTTCCGCTAACGGGATTAATTCAACGATTGGTCTGAGTTTTGAAAGTGATCAGGCTGATGCCAATCTTGGTGTTTCGGTTTCAGGTGGTGGTTATTTTAATGGTGATCCCTATGCTGACTTGATTGCCGGTGCAGATTTATATGATGCTACTCAGATCGATGAAGGGCGCGCCTTTGTGTATCGCGCACCACCTCAGGCCTTTGGAATAACGGTAACACCGACCAGCGGTTTGCAGACATCTGAAGCTTGGGGTTCGACTTCGTTTACTGTTGTGCTTGATGCCCCACCAAGCGCAAATGTGGTTGTTGAATCTTTTGTTGGTGATGCAAGCGAAGGTAATATTGCATCAAGCGCCTTGATGACGTTTACGCCGGTTAACTGGAATGTTCCTCAGACCATTTTTATCACCAGTGTGAATGATGATATTGATGATGGCGATGTCTTTTATAATATAGTCAGTCTCGCCCGCAGTACGGATAGCAACTATGATGGCTTAGCTGTTGATACTGTCACTGTCATGAATAGCAATGACGATTTTTCTGTCAATGTTGCAGCCACTGATATGACTATTTCTGAGACGGGGGCGGATACCGGTACCTTTACATTTAGTCGCACCGGTGGTCTTTCGGCTTTGATGAATGTTATCTACGCCGTCGGTGGAACGGCAGTCAATAGCATTGATTATTCAGGTCTTTCAGGTGTCGCGGTGATACCGGCTGGGCAGAGTTCGGTTGATGTGGTTATTACGCCCGCCGATGATGCTTTTATTGATCCGGGTGAAACCGTCAGCGTGACAGTTTTGTCTCATGCTAATTATCTTTTGGGTTCGAATATTACTGCGGCCATGACTATTGTCGATAATGATGCGGCCGGCATCACGGTCTCACCTGTTACTGGGCTTGTTACTAATGAGGCCGGTGGTAGTGCCACATTTACCGTGGTGCTGAATACGGCTCCAGGTTTTGATGTCAGTATTGCCTTGAGCAGTGATACAACAGCAGAAGGCTTACCATCAATTGATAGTCTGACTTTTACACCTGGCAATTGGAATGTGCCACAAACAGTGACTGTGATTGGTCAAAATGATGCGGTTATCGATGGTGATGTGCCTTATAACATCATTACTGCAGCGGCAACCAGTGCCGACGGCAACTATAACGGTGTTAATGCCAGTGATGTTGCCCTGACTAATGCCGATGATGATGTCCTGCCAAACATTTCAATCGCAGCAACAACAGCCAATATCTCTGAGTCAGGTGGTACGGGCGCTATCAGGGTTAGTCGTACCGGTTCTACCGCTGCGGCATTGACGGTGAATTTTTCTACCTCCTCATCAACGGCAACAAGTGAAGCCGATTACTATGTCATCGGTACGGCAGTGGTGATTCCTGTGGGTAGTAGTAGTGTTGATATCGCAGTGGTTGCAATCGATGATGCTGCGATTGAAGGTGATGAATCTGTAGTGGTTTCGTTGCTGAGTGGCAGTGGCTACATCGTTGCTCAAGCCAATACCGCGACAGTGATTATTGATGATGATGATCAGCTGCAATTGCCGGTTGCCAACTTTGCGCTTGATCAGAGTGTGGGCGATGGTTCTAGTGTCACCGTGAACGTCTTTCTGGATTTGCCTGCTGTAGATCCAGTGACCTATCCGGTTTCAATCCCTTATACCGTTAGCGGTACGGCAGTTAATCCGGCTGACCATAATGCCGCAAGTGGCACGATAGTGATTCCATCGGGTAAAACTGCTTCACTGAGTTTTAATGTGGTTGATGATGGGCTGGGTGATGCAGATGAAACAGTCATCTTTACCATGGGTACCTTGGTTAACGCTGTGTCTGGTGCGAATAACAGCCATACCGTGACGATTGTTGAAGACAATAAGATTCCTAAAGTCAGCTTTGTGGTGACACAACTTGCCAGTAATACCAATCAGATTGTTATTGGTAATGGTGATGTAACTGTTACGGCAACGGTGGTTGACCCTAATCCGACTGATACACATACCTATGATTGGAGCCTGAGCAACAATAACCTGGTAGATATCGCCGACGGTGATGACCGTACCTTCGTCTTTAGTCCGCCGGCATTGGATGGCTTTTATAAGGTGCGTCTGAAAGTGACTGATGATGGCACGCCTGCGGCCCATGCTGATGTGGATCTGTTACTGAAAGTGATATTGATCGTGCCAACGCTGACAGGTGGTGATACTGATCTAGACGGTGTATCCGATGACGCGGAAGCATTCTACGATCTGGATAATGATGGTATCCCGGATTACATGGATAGCAGCGCCTTTGCCAGCAATGAGCTGCAGATGGATGTTGGTCGTGAGGATTACGTCATGCGTACTGATGTCGGTCTGACCCTGAGGCTGGGTGATGTCGCCGTGGCTGCGGGCAGTGATGGTGCCGAGGTTCAGGTGAGTGAGATTGCTAGTTATGGTGGTGGTGAAGCTGATCCTGGTACGGCCTCGGCTGTCGATACGGTGGCCAATACCGGTGGTTATTATGATTTTGAAATCATTGGCTTGCCTGATGCCGGTCAGTCAGCTCGGGTGGTGATTCCACAGCTGAATCCCCTGCCTAATGGTGCTGTTTACAGAAAATATGACCCGGATACCGGTTGGCAGGACTTTGTTGTTGATGCCAATAACGAGATTGCCTCTGCACCAGGTGAACCCGGTGTATGTCCACTGCCGGGTGATGCAGCGTTTACTGCAGGTCTGACTGAAGGGCATAACTGTATCCAGCTGACTATTGAAGATGGTGGTGGCAATGATATGGATGGTGTTGCCAACCATGTGATTGAAGATCCGGCCCAGTTGGGTGGGGTGCAGGTTGTTGCCACTGCACCTGTAGCTTCATCCGGTAGCGGCGGTGGTGCCATTTCTGCCCAGTGGTTGTTGCTGTTGGTGGTTTATATGAGTTGGGGTTTGTTTGCCCGCGGCTTGTTAAGGGTTCGTCGGCAGTCGCACTAGTCCGTTGTTATCTACGTCGTGTCAGCGCCTCAACCGGTTTGAGGCGCGCCGCCCGATGTGCTGGTATATAACCAAATATTATTCCTGTTAGCAGTGCCGTACTAAGCGCACCTAAACTTGCCCAGGCTGGCGCGGCGATGCTGAAATCAGCAAATGCCTGGTCGAGTAGAAAGCTGCTGCCCATGCCCAGCCCCAAGCCAGCCAGTCCCCCGCAGAGCGATAACAGCCCAGCTTCAGCCATAAACAACAGCATGATTTCAATGTCCGGCGCGCCCAGCGCTTTTAACAGGCCAATCTCCGCGGTTCGTTGTGAGATGGCAATCAACATCACATTCATAATCAGGATGCCTGCCACTGCCAGGCTGATGGCGGCTATGGCGGCGACGGCGAAGGTGAGGGCGGTGAAGATGCGGTCGAAGGTGGCGAGTATGCTGTCCTGGGTGATGACGGTGATGTCATTCTCGCCGTCATGACGTTTGCTGATGATAGCTTCAGCGGCCTGCATGGCTGCTGTAATGGAGTCACGGCCTTTGGCCTGAATCAAAATTCTGAACAAGGATTCGGTATTGAACAAGGCTTGGGCTGAGGCTACCGGGATGATGATCAGATCACCGATATCGGTGCCGAGCGAGTGGCCCTGTTGGGCCAGTTCACCGATGACACGGAATCGCCGCTCGCCGATGCGTAACCATTGCCCCAAGGCTTGTTGATTGCCAAACAGTTCTTTGCGCAGGGTGTGGCCGATGACGCAAACGGCAGCGCCACGGTGTGGATTATTGCTGTCGATGAATTTGCCTCGTGCCAGTTTCAGTTGCCTGACCTGTTCCATCTCGGCTGTAGTGCCTAGTACCAGCACCTCGCGTTCACGGGCCTGCCACGACACCGGTGCTGAGCCAATCACTACTGGCGCGACCTTGCCTACGGCATGGCTTTGATACAGCGCCAGGGCATCGTCCAGAGTCAGGTCGCGCGGGGTTTCACCCAACATCGGCGGTGGCCCGCCACTGGTCTCTGATCGACCGGGTAAGACAATTACCAGATGGCTGCCCAGGGTGGTGAATTGTTTTAGCACATAGAGCCGGGCACCTTCGCCCAGCGCGGTTAACACCACCACGGCAGCGACGCCGATGGCCATTGCCAAGAGGATCAGCAGGCTGCGGCCGCGGTGGCCAAGCATGGCTTGCAGGCTATAGCGGAACACATCCGCCAGCCGCATCATGGGCTTAGGTCGCCAATGATTTTGCCATCATCCATGCTCAGACGCCGCCGGGCGCGCTGGCCCAGTTCAGGGTCATGGGTGACGACAATCAGGGTGATGCCTTTTTGGTTGAGCTCTTCCAGCGCCTCGATCACATCAGCGCCTGAGGCGCGATCGAGATTGCCGGTGGGTTCATCGGCCAGGATCAGTTGTGGTTCGGTAATCATGGCGCGGGCAATGGCGACACGCTGGCGCTGGCCGCCAGAGAGTTGATCTGGTCGATGTTGGGCGCGGTCGGCGATGCCCAGTGCCTGCATGGCAAGCGCGGCTTTTTGTTTGCGGATCTCAGGATCGACTCCGGCCAGGGTCAGCGGCAGGGCGACATTGTCTGTGGCGCTAAGACGGGGGATGAGATGAAAAAATTGAAATACAAAACCAATATATTCCAGCCTGACCCTGGCTTGTTCTTCATCGGCTAATTGATTAACGGCTTGGTCGTTGAAACGATAGCTGCCGCTATTGGGTTGGTCCAGCAGGCCAAGGATATTCAACAGGGTCGACTTGCCCGAACCGGAAGGCCCCATGATGGAGATGTATTCCCCAGCTTCAATATTAAGGTTGATGTCACGCAGGGCATGGACGGTCTCTTCACCCACCTCAAAGTTGCGATTGATGCTGGCCAGTTCGATCATGGTTGTAGGTTTTCAATCACTGCATAGGCGCCAGCCTCGACACCGGGGCGATCCAGCGAGGTGACTACCTGCTCATTCTCTTTTAAACCATCCACTACCTCGGTGTAGTCCCAGTTGGCGATGCCGGTTTTGATGTCACGTAATTGCAGTGTTTCATCGTCGCTGTTATAGAGCATGACTTTGGGGCCTTCCATCACCGCCAGGGTGGGAATGCGCAGGCTGTTGTGCTGAGCTGAGAGGATGATCTCGGCGTCAGCACTAAAGCCGGCCAGCAATCTTGGCGTTTGTTGTGGGTCTGTGAATTCAACCTCGATATCGACAGTGCGGGCCTGTTTTTCCCTATCCATAACGTAATCAGCGATACGTCTGACCGTGGCGGGAAATTGCTTAGAACCATAGGCATCCATACTGATTCGGGCCGCCATGCCAACCTTGATAGTGGGGGCGTCGACTTCATCAATCGGCGCGGCAACATAAAAGCAGCTGGTGTCGATCAGGTCGATGGCCGGCAGGGTGGCGATGCCAGGTGGTGACGGGGTGACATATTCGTTCAGTTCGCTGTTGATCTCGGCCACCACACCGCTGAAGGGGGCCAGCAGCAGGGTACGGGCAAGATTGGCGCCGGCCACGTCCATGCGCGCCTTGCTGACATTGACCGAGGCGCGGGCCGAGGCGCACTCGGCGCGGCTGGATTTGGCGCGGCTGGCGGCCTGGTCGATCAGTTCTACCGAGGCGGCACCGGATGCCTTTAATTGCTGCAGGCGTTGTGCCTCGCGCTGAGCGATGTCGGCCTGGATGCAGCTGGCTTCGGTCCTGGCTCGGGTGGCCTGGGCCTCCTGCTCTGCCAGCACCACTTGTGCTTGCAGGTCGTCGTTCCAGAGCGCCAGCAATAGTTCGCCAGCCTCAACCTGATCGCCTTCCTTGACGGGTAACAGGGTGATCTGGCCACCCATGGCCGGGGAGAGTTTGGCCCGGCGGCAGGCCATGATGGTGCCGGCACGGGTGTTGGCGACGGTGGCCTCAACAATGCCGCGCTCGACCTTGCTGACAGTGACCTGAATAGGCTCGGGTTTTGACCAGAGCATGGTTAGATATATGCCGATCAGGACAATCGAAATGGTGATTATTATGCGTTTCAGCTTTTTATTCATGGTTAGACTCGGGTGGTATGCACAATAACAAGGTGTTTATCATTATGTGTCGTCAGGCATAAAAAATCGAATTCGGCGTCTCGATTGAGTAGAATGGCGGCCGCAGTCAATAATAAGCAGGAAGATGACTATGAAATGCGCCGTTTACCGCAGTAATAAAAAAGACATGACCTACCTCTATCTGCCGGAAGAAGATGATATGGAGCGGGTGCCTGAGGCGTTGCTGAAGATGATCGCGCCGGTGGAGCGGGTGCTGGAATTTGAACTCACCCCAGATCGCAGTCTGGCGCTGGAAAATGCCGCCGATGTTTTGAAGCAGCTCAAAGAGCAGGGTTGGTTTCTACAGATGCCGCGCCTGGATAAAGATAAACCGCAGTTTCTGTCCTAGGCAAATCTCTGACCAGGCCCATCATTTGCTGATGGGTTTGGTTGCAATTCTTAATTAAAAACTCAGGCTGCGGCCTGTCTGTTGTCGGCCAGGTTTTGCTCAACCTGCAGCACCGCGCTACCACTGATCTGTTGGCCGTTACCACTCAGGGCTTGGTGCAAGGCTTGAATAGTGGTGCAGATATCTTCGGGGGCTTGTTCGATCAAGGTGCCCTCACGTGAAGCCTTGATCAACCATTCGATGTCGATCTTCTTCAATTCCATTTGATTGAGGATGGGTTCAAAACGCCACAGGTAACCATTTTCACCTTCAAAGTCGCGCACATGGGCACGGATGTCTTCGCGGATGGGAAATTCACGTCGGTTGCTGCTGATCAAAAAGGCAAACATTCCCACCACTGAGGCCGGGATCATAAAGATAAATGACATCTTGTTGAGCAGGTTGGCGTCGATGGCACCCTTGCTCCAGCTGATATAGGCTGCCCCAAAACCGGCCAGATAAACCACGGCAGCGAAGATCAGACCGACCACCTTGGCCATGGCCTTGCCGGGTTTGATGCGCGGTTTGTAGTCTAGCCGTGACAGGGTGATGTGTTGCTCAAAAGAGCGGAAGACATTTTTACGGCCGTGGCGTTTGGACTGTTGTTGGTTACTCATTGGGTTTTTGTCTGTTTAATGGGGACGTCATTGTCGCAAATGCCTGGCCTTATGCCCAGCCATTCAGTCCACTCTTGAAACAGGCTTTGGTCGAGCGAGGCGACAGCTGTGCGTGGTTCGAGGTTGGGTTGAAAAACCGGTTCGCCTGCCAGGGTGCAGGCGTGGCCTGCCATTTCACTAAAAACCAGATAACCGGCGGCGTAGTCCCACAGTTTCTGTTTGCCATGCAGATAGACATGGCAACGACCGGCGGCCATCCAGCACCAGTCCAGGGCCACTGAGCCATGACTGCGCTGTGAACTATAGGGCGTCTCATTCACCAGCCGGTTGGCCAGTTCGGCGGGCAGGCGTTTGAAATCCACCAGGGCGGTGCCCTTTTTTAGTGGCCCCTGGGGGCGGTGTTGTCCCAGTGGCTGGCCGTTGAACCAGGCGCCATCACCCTTGCGGGCGCTGAAGCATTCATCGCGGCTGGGGTCGTAGACGACGCCGAGCACAATCTCGCCCTGGTGAAGCAGCGCCAGTGAGGTGGAGAAAAACGGCAGGCCGGCGGCAAAGTTGCTGGTGCCATCGAGGGGGTCGAGTATCCACAGCGGTCGTGATTGATCTTTGATCAGGCTGTTTTGTTCGGCCTCTGTCATTTCTTCGCCGAGCAGGGCGATATCTGGCCAGTGTTGTTTTAGTTCGGTTTCAATGCGTTGTTGTGCCGCCAGGTCGGCCTCGGTAATAAAACTGCCGTCGGCCTTGTCGTTGCGGTCAACCCTGGTGAAGCGTGGCAGTAGTTCTTCGCGGGCGGCGCGGATGACAATTTGTTGCAGTTGTTTCAGTTCAGGTAATTGCATGGCTAAATCAAAAATGTGATGAGAGGCCGATAAAGGGGCCGGTTTCGAATGAGTCGTGGTGTTGTTTGTCGATGCGCATTTGAATGGTACGCAGGCCGAAATTGAATTCAGTGTCATCCGGTAGAGGATAGTTGACCTGTAGTTTAAAGCTCCAGCCCCAGCTAGGGTCGATGGCCCAGGGGTGGCTGCCGGTGTCGCTCTGGCCACCGAGGTAGGAGGCAATCAGCAGTTCACCAAGTAGTTCGTATTTGCGTTGCTCATTGGGCGGTTGGCGAAAGATTGCACCACCGGCAAGAGCGAGAAAATATTGATCCTGAAAATCAGTCAGAAAAGCAGCAATTTTGGGGGTGAGGCTGTTGCCCTTTTCCAGTGGTCGCTGGTAGTCGAGCAGCTCGACATCAGCCATGAGCAGGAAGTTGCGCGGATCAGGTTCTTTCGAAAAATCCAGGCTGTATTGCTGGCGTGAGTAGCGCGGCAACTTGTTATTGGCTTCGCTGAGGTAATAGGCCTTAACGCCGTCACTGTTGATGAACAGGCCGGATGATGCCGCGAAGACATTGGCGGCGGGAGCGATCAGGGCTGAAATCAGGAGGTATCTGCAAAAACTTATCATGTTTACTGCTGCCGATTAGTTATTGAATTCGATTATACGGTCTTCGAGTTCATCGGGGTGAAGATGTTGTTCGGAAATGCATTTTCCGGCGATAGAGATATCGGCCTGACGCATGCTGTCTGCGGTGCCCGAGACGAGAGGGTGCCAATCAGGTAACGATTTGCCCTCATGGAGACGGCGATAGGCGCAGCTGTTTGGCAGATAATTGAAATATTCAGGGTGATCCATGCCTAACACCAGACAGTCGGGGACGCATTTGACCCGATTGTGGTAATCGCTGCAGCGGCAACTGTTGAGGTCGAGCAGTTTGCAGGCGACGTCGGTATAAAAGACCTCACCGCTGTCTTCATCTTCCAGTTTGTTGAGGCAGCAGCGGCCGCAGCCATCGCAGAGTGATTCCCATTCCTGCTCGCTCAACTGGGATAGGGACTTTTGTTGCCAAAATTTGTGGTTGTGTTTTGTCATAAAGTGCCGAAATTATACGTGTTAGGGGTCTATCATACCAAGACGGAGGGGCTTCAACCCTATGGATGCGGACCAGGCAAAAAAACTGCTCGAGCAGATCCGAGAAAGCTATCTGCAAGAAATGCGGAGCAAGTGTGACGATATTGAGAATCTGGTGCTGTCTCTAAGCCGTGATTTCTCAGCCAGTTACACTGAACTCTATGGCCTGGTGCATAGCATGAAGGGCAGTGCCGGCACCCATGGTCTGGCCATGGTTAGCGCCATATGTCATGAACTGGAAGATCACCTGGTCAAGCTGGAGCCTGACCGGACCATTCAGGGCGCTGAAATTAACATCATGCTGCGGCTGGTGGATTTGATCCGTCGTGCTCGCGGCGTAGCCTTAAAAGATACGGCTGATTATTCAGAGGCTGAGAGTGAGCTGGAGGCGATTCGCAAGGAGTCCCTGAATGACCTTTATCCGGTATTGCTGATTGAATCGTCCGGTTATGTGCGGATGTTGTGTCAGAAAGCCCTGGCCAGTTTGCCTGTTGAACTGACGGTAGAAGAGGATGGCCTACAGGCGCTACAGCGGCTGTTGAACAAACGCTTTGCCTGCGTGATTTCCGCCAATGAGATCAAAACCCTGAATGGTGTTGCCATGATCAGCGCCATTCGCGCGTCTGAGTCGAGAAACAAACATATCAAGACGATATTGTTAACCTCGCGGGAGAAATTGCGTGATGGTAAGCAGTTGCAGCTTGATTATGTGATCAAGCGTAACTCCTCGTTGGGCGATAATCTTAAACATGCAGTAAAGGACATCCTGGCAGACCTGCACCAGGCAGTGCCTAACTAGGCAAGTCCTAGACCATCAAGCAGGGGCTGAATATTCCTTTCGTAGTGATGCCAAAGGGCAACTGAGTCCTGATTGATCAAACAGCTTTTTGGCTTTTTTGTTGAGTTTATGGTCAGACATGGGGTTATTTTTCGATAGGGAAATTACCCGCCTGCCAGCTGTCCATGTCTCCGTTCAGGTGTAGTAGTTGTTTGAAGCCCGCATCGGTTAGTGTTTGTCTGGCCATAGCGGCACGGCGGCCACTTTTGCAATAAATGACAATGGTCTTGTTTTTGTATCCCTGAAGCTTATCTAATTGTGACTTCACGCTGGTATGAGGCATATTGGTGGCACCGGGAACGTGGCCAGCGGCGAATTCTTGAGCTGTTCTCACATCAAGGATTAGCATGTCGTTGCGCTCTAGCTGATTAGCCAGGTTGTTGGCGCTGATATCCCGAATATTGCTGTTGCTGCCGCAGGCACTGAAAAATATCAGTATAAAAGTAACAAAAGTAGCGGAATTTAAAGCGGCAAGGCGTTTCATAATGGCGGTCTCATTTGGTTATGGGGCCATTGTATAACGATGCCTTCTTAACGTCTTCTGTCGTTTACCTGTATAATTCCCAGCCATTTAGAGGGTTTGCAGGCCTTTTTGTAGGATTATAGACAGGGGTTGTAGGTTGCGATCATATGTATGAGTCATTTTACGGTTTAAACGCCAATCCGTTCAGGTTAGTGCCTGATGCGCGTTTTTTCTATGCCAGTTCCGGGCATAAGCGCGGCTTGGCTTATCTACGTTATGGCCTGCATCAGGGGCAGGGTTTTGTCGTTGTCACCGGCAGGCCGGGCACCGGCAAAAGCACCTTGGTGCAAACCCTGTTTAGCGAATTAACCGATCGACAGCTGGTGGTGGCCAGCCTGAGCAGCACCAATCTAGGTGCTTCAGATATTCTCCAGGCGGTGGGCCATAGTTTTGATGTCTATGGTGATGGCACTAACAAGGCCTCTCTGCTGATAGCGATAGAAAACTTTCTCAAGGCCAAAGCTAGACAGGGCAAACGCGTCATTCTGATTGTCGATGAGGCCCACAATCTGCCGCAAGTCTCGCTGGAAGAGCTACGCATGTTGTCCAATTTTCAGCTTGGTGATCAGTCTTTGTTGCAGATCATGTTGCTTGGTCAGCACCAGTTGCCGGATATATTGGCCCGTCCTGATATGGAGCAGTTGTCTCAGCGTGTCATTGCCTCCTGTCATTTAAAACCACTTAACAAGGATGAAACTCGTTTTTATATTGGCCATCGACTTCAATGTGTCGGTTGGCAGGGGGATCCATCTTTTTCCGCCGAGGCTGTGGCGGTTGTCTACGCCGCCAGTACTGGCATCCCAAGGCTGATTAATATTTTTTGTGATCGTATGTTGTTGGCCGCATCGCTTGATGGCAAACATGCAATCGATTTGCAACAGGCAAAAGCAGTGTTGGCTGAGTTGCAGGAAGAGGCTACCGGAACCTTTAGTCGGGTAAGGCTTGAAGTAGACGACCTGCTTGGTTTTGAACCGCTGCCAGGGGATGATTTTTTGCTTACGCGAGTAGCGGTGAGCGCGACAAAAAAGAAGATCCTGGCTGATGGCAAGCGTAGCCATGGCGAAGTTCCTGCCCAGATCAATGAACAACTTGATACTGATAATGCTGTAGCTGACATTGATGATAAACAACAGGCGGCGGGGTGTGATTTTGAACCAAGTTTCTCTAGCGAACCCCGGCCAGAATCAAATACCGGTGCGGTGGTTGAAGACCATCCTCTGGATGATGCTGACAATGTTGTATACCAAAAATTTGAACCAGGCGAGCAGCCAGGTTTTGATGTTGAACCAGTCGTAGAACAAGTTAGCTCATGGAAAAAACCAGTAGCCATCATTGTTCTGCTTGCCGTGGTGCTGATGTTTATGGCGCTATTTTTTTTGGCGGATATTAAAAAGTTGTTAGCTGGTGTTCGGACTAATGCTTCAGCTGAAAGTGTTGTTGAATTACAGAAACCACAAACAGAAACGGCTCGCCAGTTTGAATCTTTGCCGGTTGCTACGGCCATCAAAAAAAAAGTGATACCCCCATCACAGCTTGAGACTAATGATTCTGCCTTGACCGAAGACAAGCAGGCTCAGGCTGCAGAAATGGAAGAGACTGTTGCAGTGTTGGTAAATAACAAACCAGACAGTTTGGTGGCGATAGAAAAACCTATGGTCGTTGTTAGTCCTGAGATAACGGAAAAACCTGTCCAGCTAGAAATAATAAAACCTGAGCCAAAACCTAAACCAAAACCAGTTGCGCAACAGCCTGTAAAGGTCGAAAAAAAACAACAGAAAGAAATCGTTTTAGCCAAAATCGAAAAATCTGCTGAAATTAAAAAAGTGGTTCCGAAGTTAGAGGCCAAAGCGCCGCAGCCAGTGGCAAAGGAGAATGTCGAATTGCCATCAGAGTTTGTGAACGATCAATCGGGGACAGAAACAGTTTCTGATTTAGAGCTGGCAGCCCTGATTTTTGATCTGATTTCTTACTACGAATCTGGTGATCTTGATGGGTTTTCCGCTTTGTTTGTCAAGAATGCCGTGGCTGATGGGATGAGCGGTGTTGCTAAAATCAGAAAGGATTACCAGCGCCTGTTTTCATCAACTGACTTGCGTCAGATGCGTGTAGAAGATATGCAGTGGCAACATGACGCTGACAGGTCTAGTGGCAGTGGTAAATTTTTTGTCTCAGTATGGCGAGACGTTAATGGCGAGCCGTTTGTCCAGCAAGGCAGATTGAATATTGAACTTGTAAAAAATGGCGATAAGCGGCTAGTTACCCGTATGAACCACAATATAGACTAAACTATTGCGCCGAGTGCGTATTCTGTCAAAAGGATATTGGCTGTGGAAATAAGGCAACTCAGATTTGCCATGCTTTTTTTGGTACTGCTTATGCCTGTTAACGCCGAGGCAATTGCGATAGGCATGCCGCTGCCGAGTGCCAGACTTGGGCTTGCTGTTGGTGTTGCCAACCTTACCGTAAATGACCCAATTGCCGAGACTGGCAATGAGTGGGTAATCAGACCAATAAATATTATCTATACTGATGAACTGATTGCGTCTCGTCGTTATTGGCTCGAGGCCTTTTATCAGGATGCGGTGTTGTCAGCATCGCAGCATCAGCTTGGGCAACATGTCACCCAGCTTGGCGGCCGGGCCAGTCTGCAACGGCGTGTCGGCACGGCCAGTATTGGTGAGTCGTGGTTGGGGGCTGGTTTGCAGGCTTCGTATGATAGTTATGAAAAACGTCACAGCGTAGATTCGGCTGGTTATTTGCTAGCAAGCTACCTCGATCGTTCAGGGGGACAAGCGGCATTGCTTTTGAATTACATCTTTGAAAAAAATATTTCCGGCCGTGATGTCGCGATTAAATTGGAACAAAGTATTCCACTGGCTGATGGCGTAAGTGAATTTACAATAGCCGTATCGTTGTTGTTCGATTACTGAAGTGGGGAATGAGTAATGGGTGTTTTAGGTCGATTCTCAACGGCTTTATTATTGGCGCTGTCTCTGTCTGGCCTGGTGGCCTGTAATGGTATTCCGGGAGCCGAGTCTGGTGATGTAGCGCCACAACGGCCTTCATCCACCATTTCCGGTTTTGTTGTTGATGATGCCATTAGTGGTGCTTTATTCAATGTCTATGCCTTTGACAATGGCGTACAGGGTGAATTGCTGGCCAGTACCATTACGGGGCCTGATGGGGCTTATGAAATTGAGATTGATAGCCTTGAACAACGCCCGTTGCTGATTGAGGTACGTGGTGGTAGCTATATTGAGTTGGCCACCGGGCAACAAATAAATCTGAAAGATGATCAAGTGCTCAGGGCTGTGGTTATCTATCAGCCGGGGCAAGCTGTTTCGCTGATGGTAACGCCATTGACTCACCTTGTGACTGCCTTGGTGGAGTATCAAACATCGACAGGCAAGGGGGTGGAGCAAGCCATTGCCGGTGCGAAAACAGAGATCAATTCGCTGTTTGGTTTTGATGTGGCCTCAGTCTATCCGCGCAGTATTGCCGACCAGGGGCTGGATAGTGATCTTTCTGATGAACATCTTTATGGTTTCTTTTTGTCGGCCCTGTCCAGTTGGACCAAGCGTATCAGTGAACTGAATAATCTCGCGCCTCATGAGGTTTATAACAGTATTTATTTAAGCCAAATTCTGTATAACGAAATTGCATCCGATGGTCTTCTCGATGGTAAGGCCATAAGCCGTGGTTCGGGTAATGAAACGGCGTTGGCGCTCGGTGAAGTAGTGCTGGGACCAGACCGTTATCGAATTGCCTTTGCCCAGCATATGTTGGCGATGGCGGCAGGCCCTGCCAATGCTACCTCGGTCACGGTGGAACAACTTAGGCCGTTTGCGTTTCAGTTTGTTAATAGTGATCATCGCTTGTTTGATGGTGTGTTAACGAACTTG
>Ga0316190_10001911_pt1 | contig 15147 bp, 14 predicted proteins | sample Eddworburrow2_MG_FD_204929 | JGI IMG/M metagenome (GOLD analysis project Ga0316190, IMG submission 204929) | Coastal sediment microbial communities from Maine, United States - Eddy worm burrow 2 | ecosystem: Environmental > Aquatic > Marine > Coastal > Sediment | place: USA: Maine | collected... | reverse complement strand
CGAGTGCAAGCCTGTGACCAGGCATTTCGCGTTATTCGGTCGCCAGCTCGGCGCTCCAGGGTGCGCGTGTACTTTGGGTTAAACTCGCCCCTCCGACACAAGCGTTAGTACACGTCTCGTGCTTTGTTTTCCGCTCGTGGTTTACCTTCGTGCTTCAATGTGCTACATTGAAGCACATGTCTGAGGTTGGGATTCGTGCGTTGAAGCAAAACGCGTCGGCTGTGGTGGCTGAGGCTGCCGCTGGGGAAACGGTGACGATTACTGATCGTGGCCGTCCTGTTGCTCGGATGTCGGCGATTCCGAAGTCGCGTTTGCTGGCCTTAATCGAAGAGGGTCATGCTCGGCCGGCGCGTGGCCGGTTGATCGATCTGCGGGCCCCCGAGCCTGGGCCCGATCTGTCGAGCGCGCTGCGGGAGATGAGAGACGACGAGCGGTACTGAAGTGGCGTTCTACGTTGACACGTCTGCGTTGGTGAAGCTGGTGGTTGCCGAGTCAGAGACCGCGGCGTTCCGGTCATGGTTGGAGGAGCCGGGTCGAGAGCTTGTCGCGTGCGATTTGGCTCGGACCGAATTGATGCGGGCCGTTCGCAGGGCAGTGCCAGACCGGGTGCTGCAGGCGCGTGAGGTCTTGGATGCCGTCACCCTGGTCCACGTCACACCGGCGGTGTTCGAGGATGCTGGCAGACTCGACCCGTCTGGACTGCGGTCACTCGACGCGATTCATCTCGCCGCGGCGCTGGACCTCGGTGACGACCTCGACGGATTGATCACATACGACGACCGTCTGGCGGATGCTGCGGTCTCGAACGGTGTTGCCGTAGTGGCGCCACGATGACGGTAGGGGTGTCGCGTTGCTAATGGTTTGCTAATGGCATCCAGCACCCTGGAGCGGTATCTAGCGGTAGGGAGCGGATTGGCCGGTCGCCAGATGCCGCTCAGGGACGCTGGTTACCGCAGGACGACGCCAGATGCCGGGGAGGGGAGGGGAGTTCAAGTCCCCCCCCTCCGACACGTTTCGCATAAGCCCTGGTCAGAGCGTTTTTAACGCTGCGGCCGGGGCTTTGTTGTGTCGGAGCCGATGGGCTGCAGGCCTGTGACCTGGGGTTTTGTGGGGTGTCGGAGGGGTGGACCGCCAGGATTCCGCCCATCGTGAGATCGCCGCAAAACTCCTGGTCAGCGTGGGTGTCTGGGGGCGGGGGTGTCGTCTGCAAATGGATTTGCTAATGGTGGCCGGCCGAAGTGATGGACGAAGCAACCTGGTCGATGTGTGCGGGTACAAGGCGTCCAGAGTTGGCCGGCCACGTTGAAGGGCTGGTTCGAGGCCGGCGGGGCTGGTGGGGTCGAGATCGAACGGCTCGAGGTCGGGGTCGATCTTCTGCCTGTGTTGGGCTTTGTTCCCGACCGTCTCAGAGCGCTGCCGTGGTCAGTTGGGTTCTTTGCCTTACCTGGCGGGCAGCAGCAGCCGGCACTGGCCGAGCTCGGCATGGCCCTCGCCGACCTCCGAACCGCTGACGGAATTCGGGTCCGGTTCAGTTCCTGTTTGGCGACCGCAACGGTCTGACGGGGCGACCTCGCTTGCTGAGGGTTGTTTGCAAGCTCGTTCGGAGGGTCCGAAACGAGCACCACGAGAAGAGGCAGCCATGTCCAACCTGAATCCCCTCCTTGACCGCAACCGCTCCTTTGCCGGTACCGGTGCTCACGAGGGACTCAGCCCGATTCCAAGACGACAATTGGTTGTCGTCACCTGCATGGACGGGCGGGTCGATCCGGCCCACATCCTGGGCGTCGAGCTCGGCGATGCCCTCGTCATCCGCAACTCGGGTGGTCGAGTCACCAACGACGTTCTGCAAGAGATCGCCTTCGTCGGCGCAGTCACCGACATGATGTTCAGTGACGAGGCGGAGCCGTTCGAAGTGGCGGTCCTCCACCACACCGGCTGCGGCAGCGGCTTCCTCGCCGACCCGGGGTTCCGGGCCGGCCTCGCTGCTCGCACCGGCGCCGACGATCGGGCGTTGGCCGACTCAGCCGTCACCGACCCCTACGAGTCGGTCAAACGTGACGTCGAGCAGCTGATCCAATCGCCACTCCTGTCCAGCAGGGCTTCGGTTTCGGGCCACGTCTATGACGTCGACACCGGCCTCGTCACCACCATCGTCTCGAGTACCGGAGTCAGCCGATGAAGCCGCGGGTTCTCATCACCACCGCCGCTGGACGCACCGGGTCGGTTGCCGCACTCGATCTCGTCCGCCGCGGTCATCCGGTCCGCGGGATGGTTCGCCGGGACGACCATCGGGCCCAGGCGCTCCGTGACGCCGGCGTGGAAGTCGTCGTCGGTGACCTGTTCGACTGGCGCGACCTGACCCGGGCGCTCCACGACGTGCAACTGGCCTATCACTGCCCACCATTCGACGCGCAGCACCTCCACGGCGCAACGATGTTCGCGCTCGCGGCCGAACAAGCCGGAGTTGAAGTCGTGGCGTTGATGAGCGGTTGGAACCCACACCAGCTGCACCCATCGATCCTCCAACGAGAGCATTGGCTGGCGAACAACCTGTATCGCCGCCAAACCTTCGACGTCATTCACATCAACCCCGGCATGTTCGCATGGACCTACTTCCTCGGCCTCCCTGCGATCGTCCACTTCGGCCTGCTCGCCCTGCCCCTGGGTGACGGACGCAACGCTCCACCGAGCAACGAAGACGTCGGCCGCGTCGCCGCCGGTGCACTCGCCGACCCCGCCACCTACGTCGGACGGTGCCTGCGACCAACCGGACCGGACATGATCACACCCTCCGACGCGGCCGACGCCATGGGCCGGGCCCTCGGCCGCACCGTCCGATACAAGCCCGTCTCAGAAAGGGACTTCATCAAGGCCACGCGCGCCATGGAATTCCCCGCCTTCCAGATCGCACAGGTGCGGCACTACTTACATGAGCATCGCAACGGAGGCTTCATCGGCACGACCGATCACGTTGAGACAATCACTGGCACCGCGCCCGAAGACTTCGACACGATCGCGCGCCGCTACCTCAACAACCCGGCACACATCGCCGCCGACATGCGCCCAGGTTCCAAGCTCGCCGCCCTTCGACTCGGTTTCCGCATCGCACGTACCCGCGCCATCGACCTCGACCAATGGGAACAAACACGTGATTACCCCCTCATCTCCAACGGCCTCCTCGCTCACGACAACCCCGATTGGCTCGCGTCAGCACACCAAGGCCGACTCGCGCTCCTCGCCGACCGTCGAACCGCCACCGGGCCCATCAGATGAACGGCGGAACTGGTCTGGCCTGAAACGCCGAGCCGCTGTGGCCCGGCCGGAAGGACAGACAATGCAGACAAAGATGTTGTAGTGGTGACCCTCTCCGCCGCCTCATCGAGCAGGGTCGCCCACACCGTCGCCCTGGTCGTGACCTGCAAGAAGATCTCCCATTTCGTCTCCGGCGACAACACCCTCCGCTTCCGGTCGGCTTCTCTGACATCCCCAGCTCCTCTCGATGAGTCCGAGGAGCCCGTCAGCCTTGGGGTATTCCCAGCGCAGATCTCCGCGGCGAAGTCAGACGCAACACACCATCTCCAAGGAAGACAGATCCCACGACCTCGACGGTGGACGCGCCACAACCGAACGTTGCCAGCACTAGCCGAACAGGCCGAATTCAGCGGCTCGGGTGATGGCGTGGGCTCGCTTGCTGACCTCGAGCTTTCGGTAGATCGCTTTGATGTGGGTCTTGACCGTGGACGGGGCGATGTAGAGCTCGTCAGCGATTTCGCGCTGGGTGAGGTCGCCGCGAAGGAGGCGGAGGACGGACAGCTCGCGATCAGACAGCGGCTCTTCGGGGGGACGCGCTCCGACGACGGCGGTGTTCGTCACATCGCTCGCCGCAGCGAGGGCTTCGAGTCCAGTACGTGCCCGTGCGCTCACTCCCGCATGTGAGCTCCGTTGACCGACGGCGAGAGCCTCTTCGTAGGCGGCGCGGGCGCCGACGAGGTCTCCGGCGGCGGTGGACACTTCGCCGAGGGCGCACAGGGCAGTGCCAACGGCCTCGCCGTAGCCGTTGGTGCGGGCGAGTTCGACCGCTTGACCGCAGAGGCGCTCGGCGTCTTCGAGGCGTCCGGCATGCAGTGCTCGGAGTCCGAGCTCCGCGCGGATGATCGCCTCGAGGAGAGCGAAGCCCGGTTGGGCCATGTCGAGCGCGTCGGTCAGGTACGTCCCGCTGCTGGGATCGTCGGGGTCGAGCCGGGCGAGGCTGACTTTCGCGAGCAGCTCGGAGTAGGTGCTTCCCGCGTCCTGGGCCGAGTGGAGCGCGGTCTCGAATGCGTGACGCCCTTCGTCGGCGCCCTCGAGGGCGACGAAGGCGTTGGCGATGGCGATCTCGTCGAGTGACCGGTTGAGCACGTCGGCGGCCCTGTCGTGCAGGTCGTGCGCGTCCTCTGCCAGCTCGAGCGCGCGTTGGTGGTCGCCTCGGTGGCTCCAGTAGAAGGACAGGGCGGCGGCGACGTTGCCGCGCCACGACAGCGGGGTGTCGTCGGTCGCGAACGCATCGGACCAGATCTCGGGATCGTCGGGCGGGAGGTAGTGCACCCACCAGACGGCGATGGGCCCGAGCAGGTCACGAAAGCCGTCGAGGTCCCCAAGTTGATGGGAACGACGGATGGCGGCGCACAGGTTTGGGAGTTCGCGGCTGAACAGTGGGAACCGGTTGTCGGGGTCGGCTTCGAACCGTGTGGCATTGATCTCCGCGACGACGGAGCGGCACCATTCGACGTGACGGCAGTGAAGGCTGGCCGCTGCCGATTCAGTCAGTCTGGACGAGGCTTGGCGGCGGATCACTTCGAGGATGCGGTGCCGTCCTTCGATCGCGTCGAACCCCACCAGCGAGTGGTCGACCAGTCGAGAGAGGCCGTCGGGGTCGCAACCCGTGACCGCAGACGCAGCCTCGGCGCTGAAGCCGCCCACGAACACGGACAGTTGATCGAGGAGATCGTTGTCGTCGGGGCTGAGGAACCGGCAGCTCCAGTCGAGCGATGCCCCGAGGGAGCGTTGGTGTCCGGGGATGTCCCGTCTGGTGCTCGTGACCCCGGACGGGTCCTCGGTCATGGCTCGCAAGATGGCGTCGAGGGGCTGGGTGCGGACCAGGGCTGCGGCCAGCTCGAGGGCGAGCGGGATGCCGTCGGCAGCGGAGCAGATCGCGGCGACCGCACCTCGGTTCGCAGTGGTGAGCTCGAACGTCGGCACCGCCTGGTACACCCGCTCGAGGAAGAGCTGTACCGCGGGAGACCACCGGCCCACACCGAACGGCGGTCGGCCTCAACCCGGGCCTCGTCCCAACGGTCGCCTGGATTCAGCACTGCCTGGCGAAGCGAATGGGTGAAGCTGTCAACGGTTCGCTCGCCCCGCGTGATCGCCGCGCTCACTGTCCTTGTCGGTGGATTCGCTTCGTTCCTGGTTGCGCGCTTCGTCACCGACGAAGTGATCACCGTTGCCAACGTGTTCGGCTTTTCCGCCGTGTTCACCGCGGTGTTCGCCGCGGTCAGCGGGATCCTGATCCACACCGCCGAAGCGGAGCACCACACCATCACCCAGACTCTCGCAGCCCAGCCGCGGCGCAGCATCCTTGTAGCCGCTAAGGCTTCGACCACTGCCGGGTTCACCGCCATGCTCGCGCTGTCGGGCCTCGCCGCCGGTGCCGTCGGTGCCATGCTCGGCGGCGTCGAGGCTGGCGACACGTCCACCATTCCCGCCACGATCGTGTGGGCAACCGGATTCGCCGTGCTCGCTGGCATCCTGGGCCTGGGCATCGGGCTCATCGCCCGACAGAACGCGGCTGCGATCTCCGGCGTGCTCGTCTGGTGGCTGGTCATCGAGAACCTGGTCGCCGTGTTCGCCCCCGAACGGGTCGTGCGTTTCATGCCGTTCTTCGCCGGCAACGGCATGCTCGAGATCGTCGACGAGGGTGAACGCATCGCTCTCGATCGGCCGATCACGGCTCTTATCTTCGCCAGCTACGCCATTGCTGCGCTCGCGGTCGGTGCCCTCGTCATCGACCGCACCGACCCCTGACCCGTACGCCAAACCAAGTCACCGACCGACCCCGTTCGATCACAAGGAGGACCCCGTAACCACGAAAGTCCCTCATTCCGATGTCCAACTCTGCATGGCCGGGCTGCACTTCCCCGGCTGGACGCGACCCGACGATCAACCCCGTCTGGCAAGGGGGCGGCATCTCGACGAACTCACGCCTTTCGTAGCGGGGCTTTGTGCCGGTGATCGGGTCGCGGCCGTTGTAGGCGGCAACGTAGGAGTTCTTGGTTGCGTTGCAAGATGTAGGACATCGCCACCCATCGGCTCTTCGGGTCGTCAACCCGAAGATCACGACAGTGCTGCGGGCGGGATTATCGGGCGCCGGACAGTTCTCACCGGCCACCCTTCGACCGATCGCAATGCCGGTTCTGGGCGGCTCGGCCAGCTCACCATCACGGTGGCAAGGTAGTCTCGGCAAACCAGAGCAGGTCCGGCAGCCAAACGGGAGGGGACCCGCAATGAACGCACAGAGACGGGTCGACACCTTGCTTCAGCGGATTGTCGACGATGGCAGCGAGATCGGTCTCCAGGTCGCTGCATACCTCGACCGAGAACTCGTGATCGACTCGTGGGCCGGCCTCGCTGATCTCGAAACGGGTCGAGAAGTCGACGGCGACACCCTCTTCCACATCTTCTCTGCTGGCAAGGGTGTCACCGTCACAGCAGTCCACATCCTGGCTGAACGCGGCGTGCTTGCATATGACGACCTGATCTCACAGTACTGGCCTGAGTTTGCGGCCAACGGCAAAGAGCACATCACGGTTCGGCACGCTCTCACACACAGCGCCGGCATCCCCCAGCTTCCCGACCCCACCAGCCTCTTGGACATGTGCAACTGGGACCAGATGTGCGAGACCGTGGCCGCTCTCACCCCGACCTGGGAGCCGGGCACCAAGTCCGGCTACCACGGCTTGACGTTCGGGCACCTACTCGGCGAGGTGGTCAGAAGAGCCTCGGGCCAAGGCATCGATCAGATCGTCCAACAAGCGATTGCGGAGCCCCTCGGCATCAAAGACTGCCTTGCGCTGGGCATCACAGAGGACATGCGCCCACGGATGGCCGTGCACCAAGACCACGATGTCGGCGTGTCGACAGCCCCGCTCGACCTCCCGCTGAGCACCTACCCGTTCCCGATGTCAACTGGAGCGAACGATCCAACGTTCCTTGCCGCGTGCGTCCCCATAGGAGCAACCGCCAGCGCGAGGGGCCTAGCCCGGATGTACGCGGCGCTCGCCAACGGCGGCGAGCTGGACGGTGTGATGCTGATGAGCCCTGAGCGCGTCGAGACTATTGCTGCGGTCGCGTTCGACGGCATAGACGAGAGCTTCGGACAGCCGATCCTGCGTGGCCTCGGATACGTCCTGGGCGAACCCGGGAAACCAATGGGTGTCAGCGGGGCCTTCGGCCACAAAGGCAGCGGAGGGTCTATCGGCTTTGCCGACCCACAACGACGTTTCGCGTTCGCCCTGGCGAAGAACAACCTCACACAACCCGGACCTGCGGACAGCCTGGTCAAGGCCGTCGTCGACGAGGCTCGAGCTGCGCTCGGGATCTCTCCAGCCCCGATGAGTTGACCAACGATCGACTGTCTCGACGGTACGGGACTCGCCAACCCACCGTCCGGGATCGGCACGTGAGGGCGGGGACGCAACCTCCCATCGAGGAGTCCAGAGCCGCTCGCTAATGTCTGGCGCCGAGCTGGTGTGTCGGGAAACGACCATTTTCCGACACCGCCATCGAACGGCAGCCAGGCTGACCTGTGAGTGTCGAGAACCCGTGCCGGAAATCAACGTACAATAAACGGTAGCGATGTAGTCTCGACACATGCTGATCGGCTACGCCCGAGTCTCCACCGCTGAACAGACCCCCGACCACCAGATCGACGCCCTCGAACGGGCCGGCGTCGAACCCGAGAACGTCCACGTTGACACCGCCAGCGGAGCCAACGCTCTACGGCCCGAGCTCGACCTCGTTCTCAAGCTCGCCCGCTCAGGAGACACCCTTGTCGTCACCCGACTCGACCGACTCGGCCGCTCCATGCTCCACCTGGTCACCCTCGGCGCCGACCTACGAGACCGAGGAGTTGGCCTCCTAGTCCTCGAACAAGGCATCGATACCAGCACGGCCGAAGGCCGAGCCATGTTCGGGATGCTCTCCGTGCTCGCCGAGTTCCAACGCGAACTCATCGCTGCCAACACCCGAGACGGCCTCGCCGCCGCCCGAGCGCGAGGCCGCAAAGGCGGCCGTCGACCCAAACTCACCCCAGACCAAGTCCAGCAAGCTCAGCGGCTCTACGACGAAGGTGAACACACCGTCCAACAGATCGCTGACATGTTCGACGTCAAGCGAGGCACCCTCTACGGTCACCTCGACCGAACCAGCATCGGTGGCCGTCCCCGGGCCTCGGCGACCTCGTGATGCTCCAGGAAGATCTCGAACTCGCTCACCTGTTGGCGACCAGATCCGGGCGACTCGCTCTGCCGTACTATCGCCGGAAGGTCACTCACGAAACGAAGGGAGACGGGACCTTCGTCAGCGAGGTCGACCACTTGGTTGAGCGATCGATACTCGAGACCTTGTTCGAGCGGAGGCCCAACGATCGGATTCTCACCGAGGAAAGCGGTGATCACGGCCCCACAGAATCGGCTCGTCGGTGGATCATCGACCCGCTGGATATGACAGGGCCGTTCCTGAGAGGTGAGCCAGGCTGGGGCACCCACATCAGCCTCGAGGTCGACGGCGAGATTGAGATCGCGGTCATCACTCGCCCGGTTGCGGACCTTCGTTGGTGGGCGCAACGAGGCCAGGGCGCCTACCGGAGCAGCGGAACCGATCCGCTCAACCAGTCGGCCCGGCTGCAGGTGTCCGATTGCGCCACGCTCGCCGAGGCGAACGTCGGAGGATTCGCCCAGGCCGGATCACAAGCCAGGAGCACGCTGAGCCACCAAGCTACCTGGACCAATGATCGGTTCTGCATCGTGGGCGCAATGGCCGAAGGCCGCCTTGATGCGTTCATCGACGATGGCGGCAAACCCTGGGACCAAGCACCCGCAGTCCTGATCGTCGAAGAGGCCGGTGGAACGTTCTTCGACCCCACAGCAGGCCGAAGAATCGACCTCGGATGGGGTCTCTACACCAACGGAGTCCTGTCGGACGAACTCCGCGAGTACCTCATCCCTGCGTGAGCTGTGACCTACTTTGCGGCTCGGCGTAGCTTCGGGAGTACTGGGCCTAGAAGGCGGCACGGGAGACCTCGAACGACGCCGTGGCGCTCGACCTTCTCGATTGTGAAGCCGACGAGGCGGTGTTCGTTGGTGGCAACTACGAAGCTGACTACGTCGGACCAATCGGCGTCGGTATGAGCGCCTTTCTCATAGATCCCGCCGCTCACCAGTCGATCCCGGCGCAACATCGCTTGTCTACGGTCCTGGAGATCGAGGAGGCACTGGCAGCCGACGTCTGGTAGCCCAGTCGCTGCAGGCGCAGCCGAGTGCTTCCATGCCATCATCGATCAATGCCCGATGCCGTGCTGCTGGACTTCTATGGAACCGTCGTCCATGAGGACGACGTTGCTGTCGACCAGATCTGCGCGACCATCAGCCGGTCGGCCACGGTTCAAGCTGCACCGAGAGAGATCGGTCGCTACTGGTGGACGGTGTTCTCCGACGCGTTCGGCCGCAGCCACGGCGACAACTTCCGCCCGCAACGACAACTTGAGCTGGAGGCCCTCGCTCAGACGATCAATAATTTCGGCGCGAAGGGTGACGCAGACGAACTGAGCAAACCACTCTTTGACTACTGGGAACGGCCGCCGGTCTTCAGTGATGCAGTCCAGTTCCTCGACCGGGTCGGGCTACCGGTGGTCATCGTGTCAAACATCGACCGGAGCGACATCGAGACCGCAATCGATCTCCACCATCTCAGCTTCGATCACGTCATCACGAGCGAAGACGTCCGCTCCTACAAGCCTCGCCCGGAGCTGTTCCTTGCCGCCTTGGACGCAGTCGGCTGCCGGCCCGATCGGGTTCTGCACATCGGCGACTCGCTGACGAGTGATGTCGTCGGGGCACGGCGACTCGGGATTCCTGTGGCCTGGGTCAACCGGGCAGGCAAGCCCCCGCCAGCCACCGATGGGCCGACCTACGAGGTGACGAACCTGAGCGATCTCATCCCGAACACCAATTGACCACGGTCAGAGGCATCCGGGCATCATCTTGTCTTTGCTCGGGGTGTAGCTGGCGACCAGTCGGTCGTCGACCCGGTAGTCAACCCGGTCCTCGGACACCCGTCGGGCGAATCCGTAGAGAAAGCCGCCAAATCCGGGGAGGGTCCCGAGTTCCTCGTTGGCCAAGACCTGGGTATCGAGCGTCCAAACTCGCCCATCGATCAAGGCGAGAGCGTCGATGCCGCAGTGGGTGTAAACGGCGAGGCCGGAGTCGACGCCAATCATCAGATCGACAGTAGGGTCATAGACCAGGAAGTCGAGCCCGGGATCGGCGTCGGTCAAGAGTGCCTCGGTCGGCCCGAGATGGTCGGTGATCGACAACACCGGTCGGTTGCCCGCCATGTGCCACTCGGCCAGGCGTCCGCCCAGTTCGAACAGGTGAATACCGACCTCGTGCGGTGCCGGCTGGTCGACGTCGGGAAGAGCGACCGAACGCCAGTCGATACCATCGGGCGAGACCAGCAGCGCTGGTAGCGATTGGTTGCAGGTCGACACGTCGGCGAAGCACCATGCCGTTCCCTGCCGCAGCCCAATGGAGTCGACCGCCACCACGAGATCGCCCCACCGCGTCATCCGTTGGATGCGGGCGTAGGACCCGAAGCGATCGGTTCGCAACGAGTCGGGCTCAGCGCCCGTTACACCCACTGATCGCCGTCACCAATGACGGTGGCGGGTCGGCCCCGCACCGTGCCCGAGACAATGATCCGACCGTCGGGTCGAACAACCGCGTCGTCAGCCTGGAGGCCGTCGGGGCCGACGTTTCGGCGTTCCCCGGTCACAAGGTCACGGCTGCTCCATGACACCGGCCCTTCAGACTCGTTGCTGATGGCGACGATCCGGTCTCCGATGCGAACGACGTCAACGATCCACCCCTCCACGTCGAAACCAGCCGCGCCGTCGGTCGCCTCAACCCATTCGGCATCCTCTCGAACCCAGATGGCGGCTCGCTTCGAGCCGTCATGGCCCCAGGCCAACCGGCCGTCGTTTCCCATCACGAACGAGGCTTCGTCATCGACTCCCGGATCGGAACGTTTGGTGACGGTCCACGCTCCGTCGCTGAACGTCCAGCGGACATACCCGGCGAATTGGGTGCCGTTCACGTGGTCATCGGCGGCGCTGCGCCCGCCGATCTCGACGGTCGGACCGTCGACCACGATCCAGTCGGCCCACGGCAGGCGAGTGCCGGCGGCGGCGTCGGGCAGGGTCTCGGCCTGCCAGTTGGACCCATTGGGCGACAACAGAGCCCGGGCTCGACGCTCAATCGAACCACCCTCGAACAGCGCCACCATCGAACCATCCGATGCGGCAGCCAACTCCATGAACGCGACACCGCCGGTGTCGTTGGTGTCCCACTCGGTCGACTCGGCTGTTGGGGGCCACGGCGAACGAAGGGGGTCGACATCGAGCGAGGTGTCCGTGGCCGTCGTTGAGGTCGAGCTCAACGGAACTGGCTCGGTGGACGATGGCGACGAGGTGGGCTGCGCCGTCAACGTCGTTTCTTGAGCTGCGTCCCGTTCACTACTGCTCCCGGCGCCGCCACACGACCCGAGGACCACCAGCGACGCGATGAGGAGCGCCAATCGACCAATTCCAAGGTGTGGAGAGCCTGCTGCCAGACGGCGAAGTGGTCGGCGCTCAGTCCCCACAGCGGGCGATCGGCACCTTCGTCTGGCGTCTCGAGGTTGACCGCAGTCGAGAACCTAGGCTTGGATCGCAGCGGCGGACAGGCCTGCAGCCACCCGCGATGGCAACGGCTGGAGCAGGTCGTGTTCGTGGCCCCCAAAGGCCTGGTAGAGATCGACCCCGAGCCCCTTCAGACCCGTCAGGGCCTCGGTCACCGCTGGAAGCGAAGCGTAGGCGGACGACAACGACACCTCAGCCACTGTCGGAACCCCTCGGCCGACGGCTTCGCACAGCAGTGACAGCGCAAGATTGTCGCTGTGGGCGGCCCACCATTTCGTGAGCGTGTTGAGTGTGCAGGGCGACACCACAACCCGCGACCCCGGCGGATCGAAGGTGGGCGTTGTCGGGAACGGCATCTGAGACCGAACCGGCCAACCGGTCATGGCCTCGATGATGGGCCCGACATGGTAATGATCGAGCCAGGCGGCGGCCGTCGGGGTGGCAACGACACTGACCTGCCGACCGGTGTCGAGTTCGAGTTTCAGCCGGAGCAGAGTCTTGCTCGACACGCCCCCGGCGGCCACGATCAGGAACGTTACCCCGTTGTCGTCGACGACCAGATCCGGTCGTCCCGGCGCCCGCTCCAGCTCAAACGGCGGTGGGGTCGGGGTCGGCGTCGGTAGTGGAGTACCCGCCGGGGCGGCGCCTGGGGGCGGCGGCGTAGGTGACGAGGCCATCAGCGGTAGGACGCGGCCTGGATCTCGTACAGTTCCCGGTAGGTGCCGTTGGCGGCCAAGAGTTCCTCGTGGCTGCCGTGTTCGGCGACCTGAGAGCCGTCCAACACCACGATCAGGTCGGCCATACGCACCGTTGAGAAGCGATGTGACACCAGGATCGTGATCCGCCCCGATTCGGCGCTGCTGCCTGCCATTTCGGCGTAGCGCTCGAACAGGGCGTGCTCGGTTTCGGCGTCGAGGGCCGAGGTCGGCTCGTCGAGCACCAGTACCAGCGGGTCGTCACGCATGAAGCCGCGGGCCAGGGCCAACTTCTGCCACTGGCCGTAGGACACCTCGACGCCCTCTTCCCAACTCGGACCCAGTTGGGTGTCGAGCCCGTGGGCCAGGCGGTCGATCACGTCGTCGGCCCCTGATCGCTCGGCCGCGTCACCGACGGCGGCGCGATCATCGATGCGGGGCTCGTCGCCAACACCAACCGAGGTCAGGGCCCGCAGTTCGAAGCGGAAGAAGTCCTGGAAGGCACCGGCCAGGCGGGACCGCCAACCTTCACTTGGCATGTGGGCCAGATCGACGTCATCGACCATGATCCGACCCGAGGTCGGGGCGTACATCTTGGCCAGCAGCTTGACCAACGTGGTCTTGCCCGCCCCGTTCTCACCGACCACGGCCACCACACGGCCCGCAGGCAACGACAGCGAGACATCGTCGAGCACCAGCGTCTCGGTGCCGGGGTAGGCAAAGGAGACGTGCTCGAACTCGATGCCCTCGACGATCCGTTCCGGGACCTCGGCGTCGGCCTGCTCGTCGATCGAAGCGGCGAAGGCCTCCAGCCAGCCGAGACGACGGGATGAATCAACCCAGATACCCCGCAGGAAGCCGAGTTCGGTGACCGCTGCTGCCACGTAGCCCGAGAGCCGACCCCCGGCCGCCAGCACCAGCAGTACCGAGCCGACCGAAGCTTCGAGACCGGAGGCGACGAACACCACCGCTCCCACGTAGGCCAGACCGAAGATGGCCCACGTTCCGGCGCTCCAGGCGGCGCTGGCGAACTGGGTTCGGGCCACCGGCCGGTACCAACGGTCCCAGGCGTCGTTGCGTTGGGTCCGTAGCTCGCTCTGCAGACCGCTGAGGCGGATCTCCTTGGCCGGACCGGCCGAACTGCCGGTCACGAACAGGTGGCGGGCCAGGCGGTTGTTGGCCGAAACCTCTTCCTCCACCCTTCGCTCAACCGCCGGACGCCAGGTGGCGACCCAGACCGTTGGTAGGGCGAACAGACCGAGCAGGATCAACGACGGGTGGATGGTGGCCAGCAGCGCCAGGGTGATGGCGAGGCGGAGCAGCCACCCGACCATGGAGAACAGCGACAGGAACAGATGGTCGAGGGCGAAGACCTGATCCCTCAGTACCGACAGTCGATCGAGGTATTCGGGCCGTTCGTGGTGCTCGACGGTGGCGACCGAGGCCTGGAGGCGGGCCACATGGCTCTCCAGTGCGATGGAGACCTTGTCACGGAAGCGCCGCTCCACCCGTTCGAACACCACCGACATGAACCACATGGCCGAAGCCGAGAAGGCCAGACCAACCGCCGACCAGTAGATTTTGGCCCGGTCGCCGTCAACAACGCCGTCGGCCAGCAGCTTCAGCCACAGCGCCAGCAGGGCGTCGGGCAGGGCCGTGGCCAGCGTCATCGCCAGCGAGACGCTCAGCAGGCGTGGTTCGGCCCGGTAGCCCAGTTTTACCGTCGACCACAGGGCGGGCAGCGTCGGCGGTAGATCGTCAAGCGAGCGTGTCATAGCTGAGCTGCTCCCCACTCTCGTCGAGCTCCACAAACCGTGAGGCCTGGAGTTCGTACATGGTCTGGTAACGACCGACGAGGGCGATCAACTCGTCGTGGGAGCCGTCTTCGATGACCCGACCGTTTTCCACCACCACGATTCGATCGGCCTGGCGCACGGTGGAGAAACGATGGGAGATCAAAATGGAAGTGCAGTGGTTGGTGGCGTCGATGAGCCGGGAGAAGATCTCGGCCTCACCCCGCACGTCGAGCTGGGCCGTTGGTTCATCCAGCAGGATCAAACCTGCCCCCAGGCGAACCCCGCACAGGGCCCGGGCCAGTGCCACCCGCTGCCATTGCCCGCCCGACAGTTCGGTGCCCCCGGGATAGCCCTTGGCCAGGATGGTGTCGAGATCACGCAGGTCGCCCGCTCCGGCGTCGGCCAGCGCGCCGAGGATCACCTCGTCGGGGGCGCCCCGAGGGGCAACGTTGAACCGCAGTGATTTCTCGTAGCGCACAAAGTCCTGGAACACGGCCACGACCTGGCTGCGCCATTGCTCGAGGTCGAGGCCACGCAGGTCGTGGCCGTCGATCTCGATGGCGCCGTTGGTTGGATCGTAGAAACGGCACAACAGCTTGGCCAGCGTGGTCTTGCCTGCGCCGTTCTGGCCGACGATGGCCACCGAGGTACCGGCTTCGATGTG
>Ga0316190_10001909_pt1 | contig 15151 bp, 17 predicted proteins | sample Eddworburrow2_MG_FD_204929 | JGI IMG/M metagenome (GOLD analysis project Ga0316190, IMG submission 204929) | Coastal sediment microbial communities from Maine, United States - Eddy worm burrow 2 | ecosystem: Environmental > Aquatic > Marine > Coastal > Sediment | place: USA: Maine | collected... | reverse complement strand
TAGTATGTAAATAAACAATGTGAGCGGCAAAAATTGAGCACCAATGGTGCTGCACAACACCTACGGGCAATCCTATGAGGATATATGGCTTGCTAACGGTATAATATGTCTTCATGTAAGCTGATTGATATCTATATAAATTTCTGGAGTTGCTTTGTTTAAGTTCATTGGTTTCATGGCCGGGTTTTATTTTTACGGATTCTTTGCTGCGTTAGTGGGATTGTTCATCGGGTCAATCATTGATCGCGCACGTGCATATGGTTCAGGCGCAATGAATCCGCTACAGAATGCAGCACGACAAGCGATTTTCCTTGAGACGGTTTTTATTTTGATGGGAAAATTGGCCAAGGCTGATGGGCAGGTCTCGCAAGATGAAATAACACATGTAGAGCAGTTCATGCAGAAGCTGGGCATGACTGCTACACATCGTCAGCAGGCGATTGCGTTGTTCAAGCAGGGTGCGGACTCGGCATTTGACATCAAACCTACTTGCGATAGATTCATGTCTGTCTGCGGACACACAAGGAATTTGAAGCAGATGTTGCTTGTTTATCTCATTGTGATGGCATTTGCAGATGGCAAGTTACACACGGCAGAGGAATCATTGCTGGCTGATATTGCCGCTCAACTTGGCTATGACCAGACTACCTTCAAGCACTTGATGGAAATGGTGTTGAATCAAACCCATTTCGCTGGTGGACAGGTTAATACGGCTGCAGCACTGGATGATGCCTACAAGGCCTTGGGTATAACAAAGGACAGTGGCAATCAGGAGGTCAAGCGCGCATATCGCAAGTTGATGAGCCAATATCATCCTGATAAATTAATCGGACAGGGTATGCCGGAAGATATGGTTGCAATGGCGACCGAACAGGCAAAAGAAATTCAGCTTGCTTATGATCTGATAAAAAAGGACAGAAACATTTAAGCCACTATGCCAACTACATTACCCGTTTTATCTCTCCTCGAAACTCGCGTGCTCGGTGTGCTTGCCGAGAAGCAACGCACGGTTCCTGATACTTATCCCTTGACCATGAACGCGCTGTTGTCGGGCTGTAACCAGAAGAGTAGCCGTGATCCGGTTATTGAGACCACCGAATCTGAAGTGTTGGCTGCGCTGGATAGCTTGAATGCATTGTCGCTAATAATTGAGTCGACTGGCAGGGTATCTCACTTTGCTCATAATATTGAACGGGTACTGGGTATCCCTACGCAATCCACTGCCTTGCTGGCAACGTTGATGCTGCGCGGCCCGCAGACGGCCGGGCAGTTGCGTGTCAATTCTGAAAGATCGCATAAGTTTGTGGATATATCATCAGTAGAGAGTTTTCTGGTTGAGCTTTCAGAAAGACCGGATGGTAGCCTGGTAGTGGAGTTGCCACGTCAGGCTGGTTCACGCGAAAACCGCTGGATGCATCTTCTCTCGGGGGAGCCTGTCATTGACGCAGGTGTGATTACCAGTTCGATGCCTGCATTTAATGGTTCATCGAGAGAGGATGAGATTTCCAGACTGAAGATTTGTGTGGCCAAGCTGACGGAGGAGCTAAGCGAGTTACGATGCAAGGTAGATAAACTATTGGCAGAGCAGAATTAAAAAAGGGGATGCCGTTGGCATCCCCTTTTTGGTTTGTGTTGCGATTTACTCTATCTTGGATTTTGCACGTAGCTCCGCAACTTCTTTCTGAACGTTTTGCTGCTGCATACGTTGTTGTAGCTGACCTTTGAGTTCCTCGAACGGTGGTACTTTCAAGTCGCGTATGTCGTCAAGCTGGATGACATGCCAGCCATATTGTGACTGCACTGGCTCCTTAGTGTACTCGCCTTTTTTGAGTGTGGTCATCGCATTCGAAAAAGGAGCGACATAATTGCTTGGTACTGCCCAATCAAGTTGGCCACCTTTCTCAGCAGAGCCAACATCCTTGGACTTTGCAGCCAATTTTTCAAACTTGGCTTTCTTGCCAAGTTGGGAAATGATGTCCTTGGCTTCTGTCTCAGTCTCTACCAGGATATGGCGCGCTTTATATTCCTTGCTGCCAACGCTGACTTTCAGGTTGTCATATTCCTTTTTAAGTAGTTCGTCACTGATCGGATTTCTTTTGGCGAAATTCTGAACAAATGCGCCAGCCAGAATGGATTGCTTTGCGATTTCGATTTGTGCCTTTACCTCGGCATCCTTATCAAGACCAAGTTTTATTGCTGTTTGCGACAACACTTCAAGGTTGATCAGATCTTCTCGAACAGCTTTACGCAGTTCCGGACTATCAGGCTGGCCTTGTGCGCCGGCAGTTTGCACACGCATATCGATCCGTGATTGCGGAATGGACACACCATTTACCATTGCTGCAGATTTGTCTGCGGCAAAAGCAGGGTTGATGCTCAATATGGCCAATATGCCTAGTGTGGATAATTTTTCAATTCTAAACATTGCTAACCCTCTTAAAAAATTATTAAAGTGAAACAATTAAAGTTCATCTGGTGATTGAGCTTTTATGGTGAGGGCATGAATTTCCTGCCTCATCATCGCTCCCAGAGCGGAATATATCATACGGTGCCTTGCTATCGTATTTTTGCCTGCGAACTGCGCCGAGACAATATTCAGTAAGTAATGTCCGCCACCATCTCGTGCACCAGCGTGTCCAGCGTGCTTGTGACTTTCATCGACTATAGCAAGCGAGATTGGTTCCAGCGGAGCTAGACGAATTTTCATTGAGGCGATGCGTTCACTCATTGCGGAAATATTTTTTTGAATGGTTTTACCTCAACGTTCTCATATACCTTTGCAGCTACATAAGGATCTGCTTTGGCCCATTCTTGTGCTGCTGCCAAAGATGTAAATTCGGCGATTATTAGGCTGCCGGTGAATCCTGCGGCGCCAGGGTCAAGGGCATCCACGGCAGGAAAGGGCCCTGCCAGCAATAATCGGCCTTCATCCTGTAAGGCTTGCAAACGTGCCAGATGCTCCGGGCGTGCGGATTTTCGCTTGTCCAGGCTGTTGGACGTATCTTGTCCGATGATTGAATACCACATCAATTGTTCTCCTTCTTCTCATCAATATATTTTGCCAGCCATGCGCCTTGCGCGAGGATGAATACCAGCATCAGCGAGGTGAAGCCAAAGAGTTTGAAATTAACCCAGCTATCAGTGGAGTAATTGAATGCCACATACAGGTTGATGAAGCCGAGCACGGCAAAGAATAGGCTCCAGCTCAGGTTGAGACGATGCCAGACATGCAGCGGCAGGGCGACTTTTTCCTGTAAGAGCAGTTTCATCAGGTTCTTGTTGAACGCCACATTTGAAACCAGCAGAATCACAGAGAACATCCAATACAATACAGTCGGCTTCCATTTTATGAAGGTTTCGTCATGCAGCAACAAGGTAGCGCCGCCGAAAACTGCGATGATGGCAAAACTCACCCACAGCATCACATCTACTTTGCCGTGCCGAAGTTTCGTCCAGATGATTTGTATCACCGTGGCAGCGATAGCAACTGCTGTGGCGACATAGATGCCTTGAAACTTGAAGGCAACGAAGAACAGAATAACGGGGAATAAATCAAATAACAGCTTCATATGGTATCCAGTGCACTTATATAGAAGGTGGTTTGCGATCAAGTTTAAGCGCAACAGAGTTGATGCAATAACGCTGCCCGGTTGGTTGTGGCCCATCCGGGAATACATGTCCAAGATGCGCGCCACATTGTTTACAGCATACTTCCACACGCGTCATGCCGTGGCTGGTGTCAGTATGTGAAACGATATTATCAGATTGATGGGGTTGCCAGAAGCTCGGCCAGCCGGAACCCGAATCGAATTTTTCAGTTGAACCAAACAGGTCAGCGCCGCAGCAAATGCAGTGGTAAATACCTGCATCGTGGCAGTCGCAATATTCTCCTGTGAAAGCTGGTTCGGTGCCACCTTGTTGGCAGATATGGTATTGCTCTGGAGTGAGTTTTTCGCGCCACTCGGCATCAGATTTTACAGTATTGTTGTTCTTCATCGTATTCATAAGAATTGTTACTTATAGAACTTCACCGGCATGTTCTGCTAGTCTCGACCGCTCGCCACGCAGCAATGTAACATGCCCACCATGAGGCCAGCCTTTGAAGCGATCGACTACATAAGTCAGGCCAGAACTGCCTTCGGTGAGGTAGGGCGTATCAATCTGCGCGATATTTCCCATGCAGACTACTTTAGTGCCGGGGCCTGCGCGGGTTACTAGCGTTTTCATTTGTTTGGGTGTGAGATTCTGAGCCTCGTCTACGATCAGGTATTTATTGAGAAATGTGCGACCACGCATGAAATTGAGTGATTTCACCTTGATTCTGGAGTTGATCAGGTCGCGCGTGGCAGCGCGCCCCCAATCGCCACCTTCCTCGTCGGGGGTGTTCAATACATCGAGGTTGTCCTCAAGTGCACCCATCCACGGCGTCATTTTTTCTTCCTCAGTACCTGGTAGGAATCCGATATCTTCGCCAACTGGAACCGTTACGCGGGTGATGACTATTTCTGAATATAATTTATTCTCGAGTACTTGCAGCAGTCCGGCAGCCAATGTCAGTAAAGTCTTTCCTGTGCCTGCATGTCCAAGCAGCGTAACGAAATCTATTTCCGGGTTCATCAACAAATTCAGTACGAAATTCTGCTCACGATTACGCGCAGTGATACCCCATATATTGTTCTTGCTGTGCGTGTAATCAGTCAATGTGCAGAGTACGGCAGTCTGGTCGCTTTGTTCCATTACTACTGCATAGAATGGTGCGGTTTCATTTTCTTGATAGACAAATTGATTGATGAACAATGCGCCGCAAAGTGGACCTTGAATCTGATAATAAGTGCGCCCATCCTTTTGCCAGGACTTCATGTCTTTGCTGTGACTATCCCAAAAGTCATCAGGTAATGGCAAAACACCGGTGTAAAGCAGATCGGTATCTTCAAGCACCTTATCGTTGAAGTAGTCCTGTGCTTCAAGGTTCAGTGCACGCGCTTTGATGCGCATGTTGATGTCTTTACTGACCAAAATTACCGGGCGATCAGGATGTTGCTTTTGCATCCCGATGACGACTCCGAGGATGGAGTTATCTGCTTTGCCAAGCTCTAAATTCTGGGGCAATTCATATTGTACGAAACTGGTCTGCAGATAGAGACGACCGGAGCAGCTTTTGTGTGCCAAGGATTCCAGAGCAATACCTTCATTTATTTTGTGTGGTGCATCACTGACAATCTCATCCAAAAAGCGACTGGCTTGTCGTGCATTGCGTGCAACCTCGGTCATACCTTTTTTCTTGTTGTCCAGTTCCTCAAGTACGAACATTGGCAGGCATATATCGTGTTCTTCAAAGCGGAATAGGCTGGTTGGATCGTGCAACAACACGTTAGTGTCTAGTACGAACAACTTTGTAGTGTCATCTGTTCCGGTTTCAGCCGGATTATTGATGGAGGCTGGTTTCATTACATTCCTTGCTGATTGAGGGTGGTGATGAATTCCAACACCTCCTGTGCGTGACCATCGGCTTTGACACCTCGCCATTCATTACATAATACGCCATCCTTGTCTATCACGAAGCTGCTGCGCTGGATGCCACGTACCTGCTTGCCATACATGTTTTTCATTTTTATTACCCCAAACAATTCACAGGCTGTTTCATCGGAATCAGAAAGCAATGCAAAAGGTAAAGAGAATTTCGCTTTGAAGTTTTCATGCGACTTGATGCTGTCGCGTGAAATGCCGACCACTTCACAATTTTCAATTTTGAATTGATCATAGAGGTCGCGGAACTGTTGTGCCTGCGTGGTGCAGCCTGGCGTATTGTCTTTAGGGTAAAAGAAAATTACCAGATGTTTGCCGCGTGTGTCGGATAAGGTGAAAGCCTGGTTGCCCGTAGCGGGCAGGGAAAAATCTGCTACTGTTTTTTTAGGCATATGTGTATTCGCTTAATAAGACCTGCATTCTTGTTAAAAAATGTACTAAAGGCAAGCTTCTTCGCTACCTCGTTAATTTTACCTGATTGTGCTACGGTTATTGATGTCTTGCCGAAGGGGATTTTATGAATGATGCTGAATATATGCGTGCTGCGCTTGATCAGGCAGTCCAGGCGCGGCATGCAGGTGAGGTTCCAGTGGGGGCAATAGTTGTTCTTGAAGGAGAGATAATCAGTCGTGCGTTCAATGCGCCGATCTCCCGGCAGGATCCTTCTGCCCATGCTGAGATGATTGCATTGCGTGAAGCAGCGCAACTGCTGGGCAATTATCGTTTGATAGGTTGCGAATTGTTTGTCACGCTAGAGCCGTGTTTGATGTGTGCCGGAGCAATTATACATGCGCGTATTGCGCGTCTGGTCTATGGCGCAAGAGACTACAAGACAGGCGCTTGCGGAAGCGTGGTGGATGCATTCGGTGAATTAACACCCTCATATGATAAAGGTGAGGTCGGCGAGGGGATGAGGTTGAATCATCATGCACAGGTCAGTGGCGGGGTACTTGAGGAGGAATGTGGTAAGGTTCTCAGCGATTTTTTCGCGATGCGTCGCGCCCAACAAAGGAGTTCATGAATCCATGCGAATATCCCCCTCTCGTTGCATTCAGAAGCAGGTTGTTGGCCTGCTGCACTGCATTGGCGGTGCAGCATGAAAATCACGATTAATATTTCCAGCCAGGTGTTGGAGTTATTCGATGATGCAGCTAACAAAGTGCATAAATATCAAGTTTCCACTGCTGCGAAGGGGGTAGGAGAGATGGCCGATAGTTATTGCACACCACGAGGCAAGCATATTATTCGCGCCAAAATAGGCTCAGGGCTACCGGAAAATGCTGTACTGGTGGGGCGCCGCCCGACTGGAGAGATATTTGCGCCGGATATGGGTATGAAATTCCCTGATAGGGATTGGATATTGACACGTATTCTTTGGTTGTCTGGTTGCGAGCCTGGTTTCAATCGGCTGGGAAAAGTGGATACCATGAGGCGTTATATATACATACATGGAACCCCGGATTCGGTGCAACTTGGTGAACCAGGTTCGCATGGCTGTATTCGGATGCGGAATGCCGATATGGTTGAATTGTTTGATGTGGTCTCTGTAGGTACGGAAGTTGAAATTACCGAATGACACTATATATTTATCTTCAGGAAGAGCGATATGGCAACTGCTTTCACAGTTAGTATGGTTAGTTGGCACGATGGTGGTCCGTTACTTAAATCTGTTCGTGAGGCGGTATTCATACAAGAGCAGGGTATACCTGCCAAATTAGAGTGGGATGGTCTCGATGAAGGATGTCGCCATGCGTTGGCGCTTAGTCATAAAGGTGATGCTATAGGTTGTGGGCGCATGCTGGAAAATGGTCACATTGGGCGAATCGCAGTTTTGCCAAAATGGCGAAAGCAAAAGGTTGGCACCGCAATTATTGAGGCCTTTCTTGATTACGCACGCTCAAATGACTACAAGCAGGTAGATGTGGATGCGCAAACCTATGCCATGCCGTTTTACCAAATGTTTGATTTCATTAAGGAAGGTGAAGTCTTCATGGATGCTGGCCTGCCGCATATCAAAATGCGCCGGAAGTTATTTCCCGGTTAGGTAATCTTCTACACTGAAATTCTTCACCGCTTCCGGCTGGGCGACAGTGAACCCGGTGATAACAGCACCGGTGGCGAATGATTCGGCAAATATCAATATCGGAGCAGGGATGAAATAATGGTATTGGATTTCCGGCCATGTGTAGTGACTGAGCCCCAGTAAAGTAAGTGTGATGGCCAGCATCATCAAGGCTGTAGCGATACCCGCGCAAGCAAAGCCGTTCAGCAGTACAAACAGGAAGAAGTTTTTCGGTAGGTAGTGCTGACTAAAGCGCAGCAACCATTCAGTGAATAGCATTGGTACAGCGAGCATCAATAGTCCGTTAATGCCTATTGAAATAATATCTATGCCTGAGTATATCCACGTGCCGAACATGATTAGTGTGAGGCTGATTAGTGCGATTGGCCAACCAAATATCAGCAGGAATAGCGTTGAGCCGATCAAGTGAAAGTTAAATCCGGGATGGATGCCGGCGCTGAGTATCCAGAAAACCGGTGTACAGAATAACAGGCCAATCAGTGCGTTACTGCGTAAACTGTTGTTCAGCATTTCGCGCCATCCTGCGAATTTAAATGCGCGTGTTAGCAGGATAAAAAATGTCAGGTTGCACAACCAAAGTAACTCGCTGTCAAAGAGGGACGCTGGCAGATTCATGTCAACGGATAGGGCAATATATCAAAAGCCAACTGTGTGCCTTGTAGTTTGCCAAGATGCACTGAATGGGTAGCATGACTTGTTATCTGAACAACTGCCAGTACATCGTATCCGCCGGTAGGGGCATTAGCCACGTTTACCAGCATGCCTGTAGCCTGCCCTTCCATGTCAGCGCTGAATAATTCGTCACCAGCCCGGGGTTTTTCATCCGCGGCGATATGAGCCAGATACATACGCCGTTTCAGTTTGCCGAGATACTGTGTGCGTGCCACAATCTCTTGGCCGGGGTAACAGCCTTTTTTGAAATTTACGCCCTTGATAAGGTCAAAGTTAACCATCTGGGCTACGAACTGTTCCTGTGTATTAGGAAGAATGAACGGGATGCCGGAGCGGATGTTAAGCCAGTCCCAGCAGCCACTACTGACAGGCCACGCCTTTTCGGACAATTTCATCCATAGTGCTGGCGCTTGTCTCAGAGTGGTATTGATCTGCCATCGCAATCCATTGATTTTTATCACGCTACCGAAATCGGCATGCGAAACGTCCAGTGGAAGTTGCGGTAACTCGCCGAGCTGGGTGTGCAATATTCCCTGTGCGTGTTCACCCGATAAACCTAATGAAATTATTTCTTCGCTCACGTCAGTGATTTTAACTTTGGCGCGTAGCACGTACATGCTCAGTTTTTTGCTTATGGCTATACACAGCTCTCGTGGCAATTGCATTAAATAGTCGTTCTCTTCGCGCCAGATAAGAAGCGTTGTGAGCATCCGTCCCTTAGCGGTATTGAGGCTGCTGAGTTGCGCGCGCGTTTTACTGGCTTCGGATATATCGTTGCTCAACATGCTTTGCAAAAATGCTTCTGCCTCTTCACCGGAGACGCGTAATGTGCCGAATTGGCTCAGATCACATAGCACCGTGTTGTCGCGTGTGGCGAGCTGCTCAGCAGCTACGTCTCCAAAGTTGTTGACGACGCCATCTTGGATCTGCGCGCCCTGTGTGGCCAGAAAATTCTGCCAATCCTGATTCATCACCTGAGTCCCGAGATTTCCAAGATGTAATCTTACCGCGAAGCGAGTGGTTTCGGATAAACTCTTGCACTATGAGGCGCTACGTTTTTCTCCTGACAAGCTTGTTGCTATCTGCCTGCGATGGCGGGCTGTGGAATAATCCTTATCCTTCAGCAGATAAGGGTATGTCCATCCTATATACGGCATTCACCGGGCGTCCCAAACATCTTGATCCAGCGCAGGCCTACAGCGAGAATGAATATGCGATTCTTACGCAAATCTACGCACCACCGCTGCAATATCATTACCTGAAGCGACCATATCAGTTGATTCCGTTGGCAGCAGCACAGTTGCCTACTGTGCGATATTTGGACAAAAATGGCCGCCAGCTGCCTGACTCTGTTTCAGTAGAAAAAATTGCCTTTAGTGTCTATGAAATCCATATCAAGCAGGGTATGCGCTATCAGCCTCATCCTGCTTTTGTGGAAAAATACAGGCCTCTGGCAGAGGATGAGCTGTCAGATATCTATGCATTGAGTGATTTTGCCGAATCTGGTACGCGTATTGTCACGGCTGCGGACTATGCTTACCAAATCAAGCGTCTAGTTCATCCCCAGTTGCATACACCTATCGCTGGTGTAATGAGTGAATATATTGTTGGACTCAAGGATTATGCAGCTATATTGCAATCCGCAAACAAGGCACACCCAGAAGAATTTTTGGATTTGAATGCCTATCAGTTACCTGGAGTCGAAGTGGTTGATGACACCACTTATCGTATCAAGATACATGGCAAATATCCGCAGTTCGTGTATTGGCTGGCAATGCCGTTCTTTTCACCTATGGCCCAGGAAGCAGAACGCTTTTACGCGCAAGCTGGGATGCGCGAACGCAACTTGACGCTGGATTGGTGGCCGGTAGGTAGCGGGCCTTATTTTTTGTCCAAGAACGATCCAAACCTGCGTATGGAGCTAAGCAAAAATCCATATTACGACAGTGAGACCTATCCTGCGGAAGGTGAAGTGGGCGATGCGAAGGCTGGATTGCTGGTTGATGCTGGCAAGCCGCTTCCGCTCATCGATAAAATCGTATTCAGTCTAGAAAAAGAAACCATCCCCTACTGGAATAAATTTCTGCAAGGCTATTTCGATGCATCCGGAATCAGCTCGGATAGTTTCGATCAGGCTGTTCAGGTAAACGTAGGTGGAGAAGCTGCGGTAACCGAGCAAATGCATGCAAAGGGCATTCGACTTTCCACCTCAGTCGCCACATCTACGATGTATACCGGCTTCAACTGGCTTGACCCAGTGGTAGGGGGCAGTTCAGAGAAGGCGCGCAAGCTACGACAGGCGATTGCGATTGCAGTGGATTTTGAGGAGTTTGTTTCCATCTTCGCCAATGGTCGCGGCATAGCTGCACAGTCGCCGATTCCGCCTGGTATTTTCGGGTATCGTGAAGGTGAAGCTGGCATTAACCGATACGTATATGACTGGGTTAATGGAATCCCGAAACGGAAATCTATCGAAGATGCGAAGCGTCTGCTAGCCGAGGCGGGATATCCCAATGGGCTGACTATGCAAACCCATCAGCCATTGGTGATCAATCTGGACACTACCGCAACCGGTGTAGGCAGCAAATCTCGACTTGACTGGCTGCGCAAACAATTCGATAAGATCAACGTGCAGCTGGAAGTGCGCAGCACTGATTACAACCGTTTTCAGGATAAGATTCGCAAAGGCGATACACAGATGTTCTACTATGGCTGGAACGCCGATTATCCTGATCCGGAAAACTTCTTCTTCCTGTTACACGGCGTGCAGGCCAAGGTTGCTAATAGCGGTGAAAATGCATCTAACTACAGCAACCCGGAATACGACAAGTTGTTTGAGCAGATGAAGAACATGGAAAATAGCCCGGAACGGCAGGCCATCATCGACCATATGCTGGAGATATTGCGTCATGATTCTCCTTGGCTGTGGGGTTACCATCCAAAAAATTACGTGTTGCAGCATAGTTGGCTGCATAACATCAAGGTCAACATCATGGCTAACAATAAACTAAAATATTGGCGTGTAGATGCCGAACAGCGTGATCGCATGCGTCGTGAATGGAATCAGCCGGTACGCTGGCCGTTGTGGCTGGGAGGGTTGGCGATACTGTTGCTTGGGATGTGGATGTGGTGGATGTTGCACCAGCGTGAGGAGTCAAAATGATCGCTTATCTCATCCGCCGCATCTTATACGCAGTGCCTATTCTGATCGGTGTGAACCTGCTTACTTTCGCGCTATTTTTTGTGGTGAACACGCCGGACGATATGGCGCGTATGCAACTGGGTGTCAAGCGTGTTACGCCGGAATCCATAGAGAAGTGGAAGCAACAGCATGGCTATGACAAGCCGCTGATGCTTAATAAAGATGCCAGCGCTATGGACAAGATTACCGATACTATATTTTGGCAAAAATCCGCCAGGATGTTCGCATTTGATTTCGGTGAATCCGATGACGGACGTAGCATCAGTCGCGAAATTACAACCCGTATGGGGCCGAGCCTGGCAATTGCCTTACCTACATTTATTATCGGTCTGATGGTAGCCATTAGCTTTGCATTGATACTGGCGATGTTCCGGGCAACCGCATTTGATATTGCAGGTGTTTCATTTTGTGTGCTGCTGATGTCTATATCAGGCCTGTTTTACATCATCGGCGGACAATTTCTGGTGAGCAAGGTGTTGCATTTGGTGCCGATCTCCGGGTATGCGAGTGGCCCTGATAGCTTCAGGTTTGTATTGTTGCCTGTGGTGATTGGCGTGATCGGCGGCATCGGTGCCAGTAGTCGTTGGTATCGGTCTATATTTCTTGATGAGATCGGCAAGGATTATGTGCGTACCGCGCGGGCCAAAGGGCTACCCGAGTTGACCGTGTTGTTCAGGCATGTGCTGAAGAATGCAATGATCCCGATACTTACTGGGGTGGTGGTAATCATCCCGCTGCTGTTCATGGGTAGCCTGCTTACCGAATCGTTCTTCGGAATCCCCGGACTGGGTAGCTACACGATTGATGCAATTAATGCGCAAGACTTCAGCATAGTGCGCGCAATGGTGTTCCTCGGTTCAATGTTGTATATATTGGGGTTGGTTCTTACAGACATTTCTTACACGATGGTCGACCCAAGGGTGCGCCTGACATGAGTTTCATGCCAGAAATCCTGTGGAGTGACGGGCTGGTATTCATACTGTTGGCAGCGCTTGCCGTCTGTGCCTGGTATGTGCGTCGTCACGAACATCTGTTATTGCCGTGGCGACGGGTAGGGCAGAATGCTACTGCGACTGTTTCATTACTGGTGTTATCACTATTTGTGATAGTGGGATTGCTAGATAGCTTGCACTATCGTGCTGCGCTACCGGAAAATAATACTGGCGAAACTGTTTACACACCTGAGGTGGTGAGCGTATTCGACAAACTCGTACAGCCGCTACGCACGCAAACCGAAAAAACCTATTCGGCACCCTTGGCTATTACACTCTATGCCAAGGAAAGCATTACTGATGCGCAAGGCAATATCATGCGTGATTATCCTCGTTTGCAATTTGGTGGTGCGCATTTGTCTGATGTGTCATTACACGATACGGATGTGTTCAAACGGGCGCTGCTTGGTGCAATGGTGGGGTTGTTGATTGGTTTGTCAATAATTTCCTTGAGCTTGATTTTATGCTGTGTCGGAAATAAAGATATTTATACTCAATTAATAAAAATTATTTCGCGACGTGGGGCATTGATAGTTGCCACGCTAATCATCGCTGCTTTCATCGGAGCAATAGCCAACCTTGCCAGTGTCTATCACGTGCTGGGCACTGATAAAGTCGGCCAGGATGTCTTGTACCTAGCGCTTAAAAGCATACGCACCGGTCTGGTCATCGGAACCGTTACCACGTTAGTCACCTTGCCACTGGGCTTGCTGTTGGGTATTGCTGCGGGCTATTTGCGGGGCTGGGTGGACGATGTGGTTCAGTATCTTTATACCGTGCTGAATTCAATTCCCAGCGTGTTATTAATAGCAGCGGCGGTACTTATGATGCAAGTGATCATAGAGACCCATCCTGAGTGGTTTAACAATTCTGCATCGCGTGCTGATCTGCGTCTGGTTTCCTTATGTGTGATACTCGGTATCACCAGCTGGACCGGGTTGTGTCGTCTGCTACGTGGCGAGACACTCAAGCTGCGCGAGTTGGACTATATCCAGGCAGCACAGGCGTTCGGTGTTTCCTCAATGCGCATTTTGACACGGCACATTATGCCGAACTTGATGCATATCATTCTGATCGTATTGGTGCTGGACTTCAGTGCGCTGGTACTGGCAGAGGCGGTGCTGTCATATGTTGGTGTAGGTGTCGATCCCTCAATGATCAGTTTCGGCACCATGATTAATGGCGCACGACTGGAGATGGGGCGTGAACCGATGGTGTGGTGGGCATTGGCTGCTGCTTTTGGTTTCATGCTAGCACTGGTGCTGGCGGCTAACCTGTTTGCTGATGCAGTGCGCGACGCGTTTGATCCACGGCTGAACCGAGCAGATTAGTTACGTCCTTGACGATTTACTCTGCTCGTACATTTGACCACACGGCATACTCATTGCCCTTAGGATCGCTAAAGTGAAAACGTCGGCCGCCAGGGAGTTCCAATATAGGCTAAATGATTCTGACTCTGGTACCTGTTATCTTGGTTTGTGTTTGTTCTAGATCCTCGCTGTATAAAACCACAAGGGCACTTCCATCCTATAGGTGGATGCAGAAAAATCAGGTTGAAAAATCCACCCTCTATTCCTGAATTGGAAAAGGCAGAATAATCTGGCACGTAATCGACAAAAGACCAGTCAAATACGGTAAAAAACTCTTTAGTGGCCTCAATATCCTTGGCAGTAACTCAAGGTTATTGATTTTTTCGTGGACATTCATTTATGGATTCTTGAATGTTATATATTGTGTCACAAGGTTTAAGTCCTTTACGACCCACCAAATAAACAAAGCCTTAAAGAAATATAAGCCATTTGTTTTCTATATTATTTGCTTCAAGTGGTCTATTTGTTCACCTAAAGCTTGATACCGGCCGAAGCGTTAGTGGTCGACTAGAGTGATATGTAAGGCTCTTTTATATTTTCAATATATTTGTCCCGTTATCACTCGTTCATATTTTATAAACCTAGTTTATTTGACACGAAATCAGCATCTTTATCACCTCGGCCAGAAAGATTAATTAGAATAGATTTATTTTCTGACATTTTTGGAGCGACACGCATTGCGTAGGCAATTGCATGAGCGCTCTCTAATGCAGGAATAATTCCTTCTAATCGTGACAGTTCCATAAATGCGTCTAAACATTCTTTATCGGTTGCGGTTTCATATTTAACCCTCTTCATATCTTTCAGATAACAATGCTGAGGTCCAACACCAGGATAATCTAAGCCTGATGCAATCGAATATACAGGCAAAGGATTTCCTTCACTATCCTGTAAGTTATAACATTCAAAACCATGGATGGCGCCTTTTATACCTTTGGTCATAGTGGCTGCATGTTTATCTGTATCTAAGCCCAATCCAGCAGGCTCAACCCCCACAATCTCAATATCATCCTCTAAAAATGCGGTAAATAAACCAATCGCATTTGATCCTCCACCAACACAGGCTGTTATCACATCAGGTAATTTACCCATTTTATCCAAAAATTGTTGGCGAGCCTCGGTGCCAACAATGCTCTGGAAATCCCTAACTATTTTAGGGAATGGGTGAGGACCAACAACTGAGCCTATAGCATAAAAATAATTTACCGGATCTTTTAAATATTCCTCAAAAGCACTATCTACAGCATCCTTTAAGGTTTTGGTTCCGCGAGTTACAGGCACCAGCTTGCAACCCAATATTTTCATT
>Ga0316190_10001907_pt1 | contig 15166 bp, 7 predicted proteins | sample Eddworburrow2_MG_FD_204929 | JGI IMG/M metagenome (GOLD analysis project Ga0316190, IMG submission 204929) | Coastal sediment microbial communities from Maine, United States - Eddy worm burrow 2 | ecosystem: Environmental > Aquatic > Marine > Coastal > Sediment | place: USA: Maine | collected... | reverse complement strand
CGCACAATCTCACGATAGAAGGACGTACTATTACCGTCTCCATCCCGCAGCGCACCAGCATAGATGCGCCATGGAACCTCGCTATCGACGTATATCCTATTGATTTTGAAATCCCCAGGGATGACCCTCAGCACTCAGTGGAAAAGCTCATTTTTTTACAAGGCGCAAATAATGCCCTTGATTGGATTCGTTCGTTTGACGTGGACCCCACCCAAATTACCGTCAGTTGGGGGCCACGTGCACCAATGCAGCGGCGGGCCCAACTATGGCTCTCATCGCCATAAAGAATGATTGACACAACCCACATACATTGACTACAATAAACTATGCGTCACCTTATTGGAAAATCACTCTCCTTCGCCAAGATCGCCTCCATAATTCTCGTTACCTATGCAGTCATCATCACCCTTTACATCCAGCTCTCACCGCACCAAAGCGCTAATACTCCAACAACGCAACAGATATTAGGGCAATACAGAGAAGAGTTAACAACAAGCATCAACGATCCAAAAATGCAAGCTACCCCTGAGCTGGCACTATTCAACAACATGAGAAGAGTGGTTATATGCATGGCCACAGGTGAAGCTTGCCTGTCCGACAAAATATCTGTCGAAGAAGCATTCTCCACAAGCATACTTGGGAGAGCCTCCTCTCTTATTACCATACCATTCACCAATCCTCCCGCCTCAGGTGTTTATTACGTACAAAGCACCCTCGCCAACGCTGGGTTCGTGCCACAAACATACGCTGCCCAAGGCCTAGGATTCACTAAGCTGCAGCCACTCATCGGTATATGGAAAGCATTTCGCGATATTACCTACCTACTGGTTGTGCTTGTCATCGTGACAATTGGTTTTCTCATCATGTTTCGGGTGCGTATCAACCCCCAGACAGTAGTAACGCTTGAAAATGCGCTTCCACGTATATTTTTGAGCCTCATTTTCATTACCCTTTCCTATGCTATTGCCGGGTTCATGATCGACATCATGTACTTGGTGATGATGGTTGGCGTTGCTGTTATCGGTGTTGGCGACCCAAATATCAATATCATTGCGGAACAGTCTCGTTATCTTACCGCTGACGCCGGAGAGCTCATAGGCGGCATGTGGGGTGTAACCGAACTTGACCTCCCTGCTGCTGGATGGGCTAATGGAATTATACAAAGCTATCTTGTTGGACAAGCACTATTTGCAGTGCTGCCTGACATAATCGGATCCGCTATTCAGCTTATTGGCATGGGTGTCTCATCGGTATTCTTTGTAGATAAACTTTGGCCTGGCTTTATAAAGAATTTACCCGCGATTTTTGACAACATAACCGTTCTCACAAACAGTGTCGGAAAGCTCCCCTCAAGTCTTGCTGCTATCACCGTTAATGGAATACTGCTCCCCGTCCTCATTGCTGGCGTGTTTCTTTGGGGTGGTGGGATCATCATGGGTCTTCTTGTATTTCTTACCTTATTTGTGCTCTTTTTCCGCGTATTCTTTCTGCTGTTTAGTAGCTATATTAAAATTCTACTTTTTATTATTTTTGCCCCGCTCTATATCGCTCTTGGAGCGATACCAGGAAACAACACATTCACCTCGTGGCTCAGGCTTCTTGCCGCAAACCTCAGCGTCTTCCCCGTAACAGTGTTTATTATTCTTACCGGGCGCGCATTATTTACCAGCATTCAAACAAGCAGTGGATCCATCTGGACACCACCTTTTCTCTATGGTATTGACTCGTCACCCTTGGCCATCCTCGTTAGCGTAGGAATGATTTACCTCCTTCCAGACATACTCAGATATGTGACAACCAAGATATCTGGGTCACAGCAGTCTCCCATCAAGTTTGGCCTTGGAACATTCCTTGGAGGAGCAGCGGCTGGAGCAGGAGGAGCGGGAGGTCTTGGATATCTCCTCAAGCAATCTGCGGCTAGTCGTGCTGTCGGATTAATTCCTGGCGGCTTCTTCAAGTCGGCAATAGGTAAATTACGAGGAAAGCCGGTAGCAGGCGAAACAGAAGCCGCTCCTGACAGACCGGATCTAACAGGAGGAACATAGCGCGCAGCCTATTAGAAAGATAGGATGGAACACCTACAAAAATATACTTCTGCTCTGACACTCTCTCTTGGAGAAGTCTGACCGCATACTAGAAGCTTATCGCAGGGATTATATTTCAATTATTTCTTCGCCTCTTCATTGATCGCTTTCCATGCCATAATAGCGGTAAAAATTGCTATACCACCCACAGCCGCAGGACCGTACTTTATGAGCATGTCGCGCCCAACTCCACCCCATGTCGCGCCCACCATCTTACGAAAGTCCTCACTCGTAACGATTCCATCATCTTCATGATATTCGATCTGGCGACTGCTTTTAAAGATTCCCCCTCTCTTCACTTTTGTATCTCTGCTGGCGATGCTGTGAGCTCTTCTTGGCAACACATCGGCCGCTTCAAGAGCCTTGGAAAATGAGTATATATCGAGGTTATCCCACTCCCATACGCGACTTGATGCGCCAGCAAACTCAGCCGCAAGAGAATGTGGCTCACGACGCTTACCGGTAAGGAACGGTTGCAAAGGATTGATTGCGTTCAAGTCTTTTTTGAAATAAAACGTAGTGAGGACTGCTAAATCGCTGGCAAGCTTCGTCGCCTTCGCCTCACCATGCACGCTTTGCAAACCTTCTTTCACTCCCTTAATGAGCTCCACCAGCGGTTCATATGAGTGCTCTTTTATTGCAACCGCGGCAAGCACCTCAGGTAGCTGGTGAAGAGTTTCTTGTATCTTCTCGACCCCTAGTGAGTGTATCTCTCCAACACCTCGTGCTATTGTTCGCTGTCCATTGTTTTTTAGCGCAAGAAATGAAAAGTCCATCTCTTCTGCCCCTTGACTAAAACGCAAATCGCCATTGCGCATCTTCTGCGCATACGCTTCGATAAAATCTTTCTCCTGAGCCACTTTACTCATCTCTTCATATAATTTTTTTGTCTGCTCAACCTCTTCATCAAGCTCAGCTTTCTCTGTATCATTCATTTCTTCATATCCTTTGTTTTCCCGCAACACTTCCTCGATAGTGTCCTTACTAACCTGATACTTACCCCTTGCATCAAAAGTTGATAGATCCATCTCTTGACCCTCCTCCAAGCTTTGATCTCGCAAATGGCTCTTCATATCCTCACTTGTACGCGTACGAACAGCGGATGTGACAGCAATAATGTTGTGCATCGCTCTATCCATCTTGAATTCATCTCCCTCCTCAGGATTTAAGTTTCTTCGGATCACCTCATATATACGCGTTCCGTCCTCAGACAAACGATCACGCTCATGATTAATGATGGTTGTTGGATCACGCTGCCACCTTGCGTACGCAAGCGCGTTGCTTACAAGCCTGGGGTTTATTCCCTTTTTGATGAAATCTTCTTCCCTAGTCTCTTTTTTCTCTTCATCGCTAAGCTCATTATATTCCTCCCTCAAGTCATCTTTTATGGTATCCACATACTGCTCTTGCGCCCGATCGGAAGAAACGGTACCGTCAGGATTCACATATGGCTCTATATATTTTTTGAATTGATTTGCCAAAAACACATCACGGTTTGACTGATGCACATCAAGATTTTCTTGTAAATCATCTAGCTTTTCTTCTTCTCTTCGACTCAGCCCTAAGCCATCTTCTTCAGTCTCAGCTTTCTTTTTTTCAAGACGAGTTTTCACGGACTCAGGTGATAAGAAGTCTTTGAAGTCGTCACTACCTGAGAAAATCTCAAGCGGCTGCACGCCAATATTTTCAAGAGCATTCCACGACGCCTCAACGTCTACCTTATCAGTTCCTTGCTCGCGCTTAAGCACACCCTCATAGGCAGACTGCATGCGCCAGCTAGTAGCCCGGCTGGCCCACCCGCCAAGACCTGCAACATTATCCATGACATCAACAAACATTTTTGTTCCATTACTATTTTCTCCATCCTCATCATTCTCCGCGCTTTCTCGCGCTTTTGCACCATCCTTGAAGGATTTATAGTATTTTTCTCGCTGCTCAAACAACATTCCATGATGAAATCGCTTTACTGATCGCTTCGCATCCTTGTCTTGCTCACCAATACGCACCAGCGTGTGCCACAGTGCTTGCTCACGGTCTGTCTGCCAGCGCACAGTATTATGGGCATTATTCAAAGGAGGTAGTAGTCCATTTTCAAAGTAATAACTCTGAAAAGTAGCTTTACCTCCTTCGGCGCTTATTACAGGATCAGCATGTGCTGCCAGCTCAATCTCATTCAATAACACTCCCTGTGAGAGGCCAACGCCCATGGAGATTGCCAGCTTCAGACGGTTTTCGTGCTCTTTGCTTGCCAGTTCAGGAAATGCAATCTTCAACTCTTCCTCAGCCATCTGCTGCACCTTTGTACGCTGTTCATTGTCTGGAGAAAAAAGCGTTGCATCGTGTCGATAATCGAGCTTTGCAAATTCATATCGAAGCAGGCGGATATAGATCGCATTTGCCTCTTTCCACATGTCACTGTCGGGCAAGAGCCATATATTATCAACGTCAGTAGCTTCCATCTTTTCAGCATATCCTTTCATGACTTCCCAAGGGTTCTTTCCTCCCGCGCCACCCAACAAGATCGCTTGAACATTGTGGTTATAGCCGCGAATATCAATCATCGTTGAGCCACCCTCCTTCACATAGTTTATAAAGTCAGCAAGCCCCACACCATCCTTATACCCCGCAGTAGGCATGGTACGATACTGCATTACGCTCTTATTCTCCCTATCAGACTTTTCAATCTCAACCTCATGAAGCTTACTTACCGTCGTGCGCTTAAAGAACTTGGCGGAAGCAAACTCGCCACGATCTCCCTTACCATCATTATAGTTCTTCATCAATTGGTCCAGCGCCAAGTCTATCTGACGCTTCGCAATTGCAATCGAGTCTGTGAAGCCTTCTTGCATCTGATTTTCAAAAAACTCCTTAGGCCGCTTGTAGTCAAACGTCTGAAATAGCCCACTATATATATTGATGATGTCACGCTCTATTGTCTCTGATAGCTGCAACTGTAAGCCTGGATCATTCCCAGCAACACCTAGTTCTACTTCTAGCTTTTCCCTCTCTTCAGCAAAGTATTCTTCAAAGTTTTCAAGTGAATAAATTGCTCGAATAATTCTCTTCCCCTCTGGACCAAACCTGCTATCAAAATAATTGTTCCAATCTCTTTCAAAATTTACTTCTCTATTTACACTATTTTCATACTCTTGGCGATCATCCAGCTCCAACGCCTGCTCCACCTCATTATGAAACTCGCCGCTAAACACTGTGGGAGAACCCTCTATAGTGTCACCCATCTTGCCGAGCATTTCTCCCACCGACGTGTGTATATGTGCGACGCTCAACAATTGTGAAGACTTGATATGGCTTAGTGAGCTTTTAAGCAGATCAGACGTTAGCTCACCCTCGCTTAGCATGGTCTGCAACATCGGATGCAGATATGCTGAAAGCACATCCAAGTCACCCATCATTGCCGCTCTATCAACAAAATCACTCAGGTGGGGAATAAGCTCCAACACTCCTTGTGATGGAGGATCGGCAAAATAATCATTATGCTCCTTCAACAACTCAATCATCTGCACCAAAGACGTGCGCACACTCTCCTGCTCTATGCTTGGCAAGCCATTTTGCGGGCCGTTATCTCTCATCACCTCAGCGTATGTGTCCAAATCATCAAATGTACTACGCACATTGTCTACCAACTCTCTTCGTCCTTGCTCATTAGGGCTCCCATCTGAATTGATGCACCCATTCAGCTCTTTGTGTATTTCTTCCCGCTCCATCGCAACCTTCTGTTGCGGGCTCATCCTCTCTTTCGCCCCTGCTCTTGCATCTTTTTTCGTTGCGGGAAACAGCTCTTTCATTTGATCGTCCTCCATAGCGCCAAACCCCATGTTGTCCTTGTTGGCAATGATTGAAGAAGATATTTTTTGCAATGTGCTATTGGAGATCCTATTCTCTCGCAATAGGTCATATAACATCGACATCTCTCGCACATCAAGATTATCTTGTGTTTGGAAATATCTTACAATGGGTTGTATCTGAAGCGCGGTATTTGCGTCCAGTCCCTCGCTAAGGACGGTCGACAAGTCCTTCAGGATCTGCTCTGCCTGAGGGCTCTGCGCATTAACATGTCCTTTCTCTATTATATAAAGCATTTTTTTCGTCGCAGAAAGCACAGATTTCTCCTGACTTTCACTCATTTCCACTATGCCCTCTCGAGCACTATCCATCTCCATTCCAAGCAATTGATAGTCTGTCATTACGCTACTTATTAGCTCACTTTTCTTCTCGTTCATCTCACTCCAAATAGTGTCGTGCACTTGTTTAGCCGCGTCGTCAAGTATGTCATAATCATCAGGTAGCTCATAATTAGCTTGCTCCAACACCTCTTCAAGCTCTGCTACTGCCATCTTTGACCTTTCAGTTGGCTCCCCGCTTAGTTGCTCGGCATTAAAGTAGTGCTTCTGCAAAAATGCATCGTCCACACCGCCCAACCCATACGCTTCCTTCTCTGCAATGAGTGATTTAGAAAGTTGTTTTATGAACTCTTGATTGCGATATTTTCCTTTTATTTCTCGAAAGTCAGCCCGTAACGTATCGATGCTTGGACTCTCACTCACTAAGTGGTCTATCAGTGAATGTAGGTGGATTGCTGCCGTGGGAGTGATAAGCTGACCAAGGTTACTGTCAATGCTTTTTATCACCAAGGTAGATGCTTCAGGAACGTCTGAGATCAGGTCGTGGGAGGCAAGCGTGAGCAGGGCTGTTGTAGAAACTAACACATCTTCTGCGTGATGGGTGGCAGATACCCCCACCTCAAGCAAGGCTCTTTCTTCATCAACTATAGATTTCTGATCTTTAAACTGTTGCTTCACTTTCTCTACATACCCATCACGATCTTGCTGCTCTTCAATCACTTCTTCTTCCGTAGCGTCAGGAAGCGTGTCAGCAATACTCAGCTCTTCTATGTGAGCTTCAACTTTTTGCCGAGTTTCAGCAGCGCGCTTTTGCCACGCGCCTAACTCTACCGTTTCTGTACCGGATTCTGCGCCTGAGGGGTCACGCGCTTCATCTTCCGACATGTCCTTATTATACCAAAGTAGTACACAAGAATACTAGGTCAATGCATATTGGAAAGCGTTATAACAATCCAAACGGCGAGCGCTTAGCCAAGAGGAATACCAAGTAGGTTGACTCCAACAAACTGGAGGATAAAGATAGCAAATATGACGACGAGCAATCCGGTGAGCGCTGAGGTGAGGTATGAGCGCGCTTTTTTGAGCTTCTCAGGATTGCCCTGTGAGGTTTGTACCAAGTATGCCGCATAAAAGATCGTCAGCAGCGATGCTCCACCCGCAAGGCCCAACCCTATAGGGAGCACCCTTTGCTCGATGAATGTCTCTGGTTGCACTGGCAAGCACCCAAGCGCAGTCCACACGCCACCGTCAGAACTTAGACATCGTGTACATCGGTCGACTTCTTCGTTATTAAACGGTTCATCGCTTGACCCGGATGATCCTGTACAAATGTCGCGCGCCTTCTCCTCAGGGACGATTTCAATCTCGTCGTATCCCATGGCTGTATCATTCTGCACGCATATGCAACCATTTGCGGTTTCTTTGGTGGTGATGTCTGATCCTGACATGCATTTGGTGTCTGCTGGCATAATTCTTTTTTCTGGATCAAGAATCTCTGCTTCTATACGCGCAGTTTGTCGTGAAAGAGCGTCTGTAACCAACCCGCACAATGCCTCAATAGTGGCATTTTTTGCAAACCCCGTCACTGCGGTGAAGGGATTCTTAATTACTCTACTTACCAGGCTCCCTTCAGACTTAAAGTTACTGAGGATACACTGCGATTCAATCTTAAATGGCTCACAACATCTATTTGCATCGGGATTACCGGGATCCCCACATGTAATACCCACGATATCATTAGTTTGACTCACTCCAAACCCCTTTGCAACTCCCGAGCCTTTAACCACATCACCATCTGGTCCTATTGAGCGGCCAAGACCGGTACCATCGCCGCCTGTACCACCGACACCTACCTGAGAACTCTCACCAGAATGTGTTTTTGCAAATACCGCTGCAAAATCTTCAGCTGTATTTGTCAAATAACCATCCTTACAACTCGAGCAAGATGCACTTGCGGCACCTGCTACATTGTCACAAACTGTATCTTCATCCCATTCGCCCAACGACGTGACGCCCTTTTGCAGCGCAACATTAAAGCATGCCGAACATACGTTTCGATCGGTGAGGTCAAAATATTTATCTTCACAAATACTGCTAATTATCGGAACGTCATCAAGATCGGCTTCACCTGCTTGGCTCGCATTGCGTGCATGAGTAGGGGAGGCGATCACGGAAAAAGAAAGGAAGAAAAAGAGAAAGATGGCAAGGTGTGACGCGAGTTTTCTCATTATCAAATAATATAACGTTATTTACAACAAATGACAATAGGAAATAGGCACATACAACCGTGCGAAGCCTACCCCGCCTCAGCCGCTGATGCTCACCTACTTCTTTAAGCTTCCACGAATGCTGGCCCAACTCTGACTAATGACGTGAGCTGCAAGGGAAGATTGCTCGACAAACTGTGGAATATTTGCGCACGTCAAACATGAGTTGCGCTGCAGAAAATACTGCAATAGATCAAAAAGAATAATGACCGGGAGTAATAGAATCGATAAAAACCATGCGTTTCGCATAAGACATACTATACACGAACCAATGTGCTTCAAGATAACAAGGTAAGCATTTAGCTCCTCAACGACCCTCAATTACGCCAAACAAAACCGACTCTTAGAATCCACCTAATTAATCATCACTTTGATGATCGGCTTATCCAACCAGCTCGTCAACGTTGATGTTATCGTCGGAACTAGCCTTCTGCACTGGAGCTTCTTCTGACTCGCTCGACTCTTGTTGCTTTTGCTCCGGAGCCGCTGAGTCATCTTTAGTAGTGATCACCAGGCGACGATCGCGACCCTCACCGATTGAATACGAAGAGAGATCGGGGTAATTTTTGGTCACATGTTCGTGTACGACTTTTCGCTCGTAAGAGGACAATCCGCGCACATACGAGGGAGAGTGATAATCAAGCGCTTTACCAGCACTTCGGTCTGCAATCTCCAATAATCGCTCTTGCTGCTTCTGGCGATAATCATTTACGTTTACCAACAGCTCGACAGATGAGCCTACTTTTTTGTATGCGACAACCTCAAGAATCTTTTGGATTGCTTTGATGGTTTCACCGTGACGACCAATGACAACGGGCGCCTCTTCATCGGTTTTTATTGTGATGTGAAACGCACCATGATCCTCGGTGACTTCCACCTCAAACTGATCGACAATTTTTGAAAGAAGCTCGTTGGCCTCTGTTGCTATAAGCTGTTTTGTATCCATAGTTGCTTTTTTGGGTAAATTAACAATAATAATAGACTTTTGTGGAGCGATCCTCTTTTTGCTGTTACTTTAGATGAGCTGGACGCATGTGACGATATTGCACGATACTGAAAATAGCGAAAATATTCCAATATAGCGAAAGACCAACCGGCAGGCTGTATGCAAAGTATCCGATCATCAGCGGCAACACATACTTCATTTGCGTGTTCATTGCCTTTTGGAAATCGCCACCAAGACTCGACTTTGCTGGTTCTTCTTTTTTGCTTTTTTTGCGAGACTTCTTTTCGACAAGCTTTGCGTCATCCTTTTTGGGTGTTTGCGTCACTTTGAGCGTCTCATGAGTTTGCCAAAACTGTAAAGCGGCAGTTGCCAGTGGAATTGAGAGATAGAGAGCATTGCCGTTTGCTGCAGGAGTAACCGCCAAGTCAATACCCAAAAACATGGTGCTAAGCGTTTCTATGCGAAGCATTGGGTGGTAAAGAAGAGAGTTGATGTTTTTGACCACTTCGACACCGGTTCCGTTTCTCAGCAGGGAATTGAGCGTCTGGTACAAACCGATAAATAGCGGGAACTGCACCAGCATCGGCAGACATCCTGAAGCGGGATTGAGTCCTGCATCTTTGTACAGCTTCATCTGTGCTTGCTGCAGCTTCTGTGGGCTTTCTTTATATTTTGCCTGAATCGTGTCCAGCTGCGGCTTGAGCTCCTGCATCTTTTTCTGCGTTGTCAGCTGTTTGACAAATAGCGGATGCAGCGCGAGCCGAATCGCCACGGTGAGCGCAACGATCGCAAGCCCAAATGCGCCAGGCAAACTAACAGCGTTAAATGCTCCATAAAACACCATCAACACGTTGACGATGGGGATAACAAAAATGTTCTCGAATATTCCTTGTTTAATCATGAAAGGTTATTAGAGCGCCAAGCGCTTACGTCCTTTTTGACGGCGACGCTTGATAATAAGTTTTCCTGTAGCACTCTTCATGCGCGCAAGAAATCCGTGCTTTCGCAGTCGCTTTTTATTTTTTGGTTGTGAAATTTGCTTACTCATGTGATGAGGTTAGTGGTAAATGGTAATTAGTAAATAGCGAATTCGTGTTTGGGTACTGGATAAGTATTTGTTGAGTGAATGAACATACGCTCTCATGCGCTGGCCAAAATATATCCCTTGCGAAATTGTCCATACGCCGCGTCGGTCACAAATGGCACAAATGGATGCAACATCGTGAGACACTCCACATACACACGCTCCAAAGCGTTGTACACCTCTATGTTACCATCTCGCAGGTCTTGTTTCAATGTTTCAATATAAAAATCAGCATATCGATGCCACAAAAATTCATACATCACGCCAAACGCAAAAGAGAATTGATACTCATTCATATGCTTATGATATGACTTTTTCACGCGCTCAAACTCCTCTAATAAATCTTTGATGGTGGAATTCTGAATTATGAATTCTGAATTATGAGACGCATTATTCTTAATCCTTAATTCTTCATTCATATGCAAAAACCGTCCGATATTCCAGATCTTATTAGCAAAGTTTCGCATAGCACGGATCTTCTCATCGGCAAGCCGCTGATCCATACCATTTCCTACTTCAAATATGAGTGACGCGCGCAACGCATCGGCTCCATACTGCTCAATCATCTTGAGGGGATTGATGACATTTCCCTTTGATTTACTCATCTTTTGGCCCTTCATGTCGCGCACCAGCCCATGAAGATACACCATTTTGAACGGAACTTTATCAGCCGCATAAAGCCCCAGCATAAGCATGCGGCATACCCACCATGGCAATATGTCATATCCCGTCTCCATGACGCTTGTTGAATAGAACTTGTCAAAATCACCCTCTTTGGTTGTTTGTAGCGCAGCAAAAGGCCACTGACCGCTTGAGAACCACGTATCAAATGTGTCAGTATCTTGCGCAAAATCGCATTCACCACAGATCTTGCACTTTTCCGGTTTGCTCACACTCACAAACCAACCGCCACCAACGTCATTGCGAGCCGCAGGCGTGGCAATCTCTTGCATGTCTGAGGAGATCGCTTCGTCGCTGTCGCTTCTGGAGATGACTTTTGCAGCACAACGATATGCCGGTATTTGTATTCCCCACACATTTTGACGGGAAATGTTCCAATCATGAAAATTCGTGAGCCAATCTGTAGCACGCTGCTTGAATTGAGGCGTATTAAACTCGACCTCCTGCTTTTCGATCGCCCTGATCGCCCGATCAGCCAGTGATCGCACCTTCACGTACCACTGAGCCATAGGTAGCGGCTCCAATACTCGCGAGCATTTGTAGCATTTTTTAAGCACCATGTCGTGGTCTTTAATCTGAGCCATTCTACCCAACTCCTCCAACTCCTCAATAATGGTTTTTCGTGCTGTAAATACGGTGAGACCTTCATAGCGCTCTGGCACATTTTGCATACGACCGTTGAACCCAATAACTGCAGGATGTGTGAGTTTGTGTTTTTTGGCTATCTCAAAGTCATTAAAGTCATGATATGGAGTTACTTTCACGGCACCCGTTCCAAACTCAGGATCAACATACTCATCGGCAATAATAGGCACTAAGCGGTCTGCGATGGGAAGTCGCACGTTGCGTCCAATATGCGCTTTGTATCGGGTATCTGTTGGATGTACCATGACTGCAACGTCACCCAACATTGTCTCGGGGCGTGTTGTTGCAACTTGAATCAATTCATCGGTTCCATCGATTGGAAAATCAATATGATAAAGCTTGCCGAGCGCTTGCTCATCGGTAACTTCAAGGTCGGAAAAACCAGTACCACAATGTGTGCAGTAGTTCACCAGTCGGTCAGCGCGGTAAATCAGCCCATCATCATACATTTTGACAAACGTCTCGCGCACAATCTGCACTATATCCTCATCAAGCGTAAACTTCAGGCGCGACCAATCAAGCGCAAAGCCGAGACGACGTAGTTGGTTTTCCATTCCTCCCCGATTCTCATGCACAAAGTCCCAAATCATCTTGTAGAGCGTGTCACGATCATAATCAAATCTACTCTTTCCTTTCTTTTTCAAGTGTTTCTCAAACACAAATTGCGTCTCTGTTCCCGCATGATCAGCCCCTGGCATCCAAAGTATTTCAAACCCCTGCAGCTTCTTATATCGGATCATAATGTCCTCATAGACATACATTGCGTGACCCAAATGAAGATCAGCATTTGCGTTTGGTGGGGGAAGGATGATCGTGAAGGGCTCTTTGGAGGATGTGTTGTCAGCGTGGAATAATCCCTGCTTCTCCCAATCTTCGTAGAGCTTTTGCTCCCACTCATGTGGCTTAAAAGCTTTATCCATAATAGAACCTCAAATTGCTAATTTTACTTTGGTGAAACTACGAAAGGCATTATACCGTATAATGTGGCTCATATGTCTTGGCTCGCCGACCCAATCCGTTGGATTCTCATCTCGGGAGTTTTGGGACTCACATGCCTACCAATTTCTGCAACGCTTTTTGCAAAATTTGCAGACCGTGGATATCCTTTTGCGCGCACGATCGGCATGTTGTTGCTCTCCTATATAATCTATATTGCCGCAACGCCCATTAGCTATTATCAGCCTTTTCAAGCGTTTAGAGATACAACGTTGTTTACCGCACTCGATGCGCTTTCACTGCCATTTGTTCCCGCAAGCCTACTTCTTATTATTGTCGGTCTTATTATTGTTCAACTTATTATAGCTAAATATATATTTAAGTTTGATGTGAGGCCTCAAGTCATACTTCAATGGTACAGGTCGATCTTGGGAAATAAGCTTGTTATTGCCGAAGAAGGATTGTTTATTGCATCATTTTTGGCACTCTCATATATTCGCTCGCAAGAACCTTCGATCCACGGTCTTGAGAAGTTTATGGACTTTGGATTCATAAACAGTATTTTGCGCTCAACTCATTTCCCACCGCTTGACATGTGGTACGGCCCCGACGCACAAGCGCCAAACGGATACCCTATTAATTACTACTACTTTGGACACCTCGGCACTGCCGTCATGATACGTCTCACCAATCTTCCTAGCCAAATCGGATACAACCTCATGTTGGCGTTTATTTTTGCCCAAAGCATGAGTGCCAGCTTTAGTCTATGTCTCAATCTTATCGGATCTGCACTGCCGAGAGTAAAAAAAGCCGCTCAATACACCGTCACGTGGTTTTCACTCGTAAGCGCGAGCATCGGCGCGCTTTTGTTAAATCTGGGTGGCAACATGCACACAATTTATCTCTTCACTTCTGGTTATTCGGGTGATAGCCCAACGCCATTTTGGCAAATCTTAACGGGGTTTCAGCCAGACCAATATTGGTACCCCAACGCAACAAGATTCATCCCCTTTACGATTCATGAGTTTCCCGCATATTCATACGTCGTAGCTGACCTGCATGGGCACGTACTTGACATTCCATTTGTTTTGCTCACGCTTGCGTTCATACTCATCTTTTTCCAACACATACGCACAAATGCAGCTCGCAAGAAGATGATAAAAATACCAATGATTGGCGCTATGCAAAGCCTTCCTGCACAATTGAGCCGTCACATAAAAAAGTCAATTTCTACCCACAAAGCAAAAACACTTGGCTACTACGGACTATTTGGCTTCATGCTGGCGGTTCACTACATGACCAATGCCTTCGATGGCCCCATCTACTTCTTGGTGCTCGTGGGAATATTTCTTATGCTGTTTGGCTTTAGCCGTCGCTTGGTGGAAGGCGTTATTTTGACTGGAGTATCTTTTGTGATTTTTTCGTTTGTGTTTACTCATCATTTCGAGCCATTTGCATCTGGAATTGGTGTTAATTGCGCAAGCCAATGGGTGATTCCCGGCAGGTATGGACCGTTTGTTGTTGAAGCAGATAAGTGCCAGATTTCCGCAGCTTGGATGATGTTTGTGTTGTGGGGCTTTTTCATCATTGCATTCTTTACCTTTCTTATGAGTTGGTATGCACAGAAAAAGAAAAGCTTTAGCAAGGCTCCATACAATCATCTTCTTGTGCTGGCGTTATTTGGCATCTCATTCTTCTTTCTTTTCATCCCTGAATTTTTCTATGCAAAAGACATCTACCCTCAGCACTTCCGTGCAAATACCATGTTTAAGCTGGGCTATCAGGCATTTATCATGCTCAGCATCGGTAGTGCCTACGCGCTATTTTGGCTATCCACACTTCCCTGGCGATACAAATACGTACTCAAATCTCTGTTTGCCGCTGCGCTTATATTTCCCCTGCTGTTTTCCTTTTATTCATTCTCCTCATATTATGGCGATATGAAGCGAGCACCCAACCTTGACGGCATGGCATGGCTTAAGCGTGATCTTCCCGCCTCATACGAGATCGTACAGTACCTCAATACCCATGTTTCTGGTCAACCAGTCGTGTTGGAGGCGCAAGGGGACTCATACACCGATTATGAACGCATAAGTGCTAATACAGGACTACCAACCGTCGCTGGATGGTGGGTGCACGAATGGCTATGGCGAGATGATGCTGATGCGGTTGGAATACGCATCCCTGACGTTGAGCAAATATATCAATCAAATGACCTTGGTCTAACTATCGCACTGCTGCGTAAATATCGTGTGGAATACGTGGTGATAGACCAGTTGGAGCGGGCTAAATATCCTGAAATAGCAGAAGAAAAATTTGAGCGTTTAGGAGAGAAAATATTTGAATCAAAAGATGGGTTTGGGGCTTTGTATAAGGTAAAC
>Ga0316190_10001906_pt1 | contig 15166 bp, 10 predicted proteins | sample Eddworburrow2_MG_FD_204929 | JGI IMG/M metagenome (GOLD analysis project Ga0316190, IMG submission 204929) | Coastal sediment microbial communities from Maine, United States - Eddy worm burrow 2 | ecosystem: Environmental > Aquatic > Marine > Coastal > Sediment | place: USA: Maine | collected... | reverse complement strand
GTACCCCATGAGGTGGCGCACTACGTCAGCGATATCCTATATGGGCTGAGACATATCCGGCCACATGGCGCTGAATGGCAGCAGATTATGCATGGTCTTGGTGTTACCCCTCGTCGTACCTGCAACTACGACCTGGAGGGCGTCCCTGTACGGCACTACCGGCGCTTCTCCTATCACTGTGGCTGCTCTTCCCATATGCTGACAAGCCGACGTCATAACAAGATTACTGGCGGGTTTGTCCGTTACTCATGTCGTAAATGTGGTGATTTGTTGCGATTGTCTGGTCAGGGTGAGCCTTAGGCCGGTACTGATTGGTGATTTAGTGGATAAACGGGCAGTGATTTAATTTCATAGAACTTTGCGCTGGTTCCCACCATCCTGGCCTCAGGGTATAAAATTAAAGGCAAAGCGGCCGATAATTTTATTACAATAGCCAGCAATTTTATGCGTCGAAAAACCATAGAGGAAACATGAGCATATCTTCTAGCATTGAGCCGGCAAGTACAGACCAACTCAGAGTGTTTCTTGCAGCGCCGGAGCGCCCGCAGGATACCTTCAGCTATAACGAGCTTAAAGGCTTTTTGTTTGCAATTGCCTGTTCACCAGAGATGATTCCGCCGTCTGAATGGATTCCGCTGATATTCGCAAATGAGGAGGCGAATTACAGGGATGAGCAAGAATCCAGCTATATTACCCAGTCCATTATGGCGCTCTTTAATCGACTCAATCAGGAGATTATCGATGAGAAGGTCCATCTCCCAGCAAGTTGTCAGCCTTTGGGTGGGGCACTTAACAACTTCGCAGACAATGCGCCGATTGCTGAATGGTCGCGTGGTTTTCTTCAGGGCCATACCTACCTCGAAGAGTTGTGGGATGAATATATTACCGAAGAGTTGGATGAAGAGGTTGGTTCCTGCCTGATGGTGTTAAGTTTTTTCTCCGACCGCAAGCTGGCTGATGCCTATTTCGAAGAGGCCTTCTCAGGTGAGCACACATTTGAACAACTGGCAGATGAGGTGTTGGAAATATTCCATGGGGCAATGGAGAGCTATGCTCATATCGGGCGATCGATTTTTGAGGTATTGCTTGAGCATGAAGAGCATAGCTGTGAATTTGCAGATGGCATAGCGCTTGAATCAGAAGATATTTGCCCCTGTGATAGCGGCAAGCACTTTAAGAATTGCTGTGGCGGCCCCAAGACGGTTCATTAAGCCTGGCCGGCTGCTCAGCGGGAGCGTGGGATGAGTAGTAACACCGATGATGGAATTGGCTCAATATTAAAGGCGCTTGAGTTTGCGGCCAGCAAGCATCGCGATCAGCGACGTAAGGACAAAGAGGCCTCGCCCTATATCAACCACCCCATCGCCCTGGCCAATACGCTGTGCAACGAGGCGGGCATTACGGATATTGAAACCATCTGTGGTGCCCTGTTGCATGACACCGTGGAGGATACTGAAACCACGCCAGAAGAGTTGACGGATGTCTTCGGCAGTTCAATTTCTGACATCGTAATGGAAGTGACGGATGATAAAAATCTTCCAAAGATGGAGCGTAAGCGCCTGCAGGTCCAGCATGCATACCATGCCAGCGACAAGGCCAAGTTGGTGAAGTTGGCTGATAAGATATCCAATCTCAGGGATATGGTTGTTTGTCCCCCGGCTCACTGGAGCCATGAGCGAAAGCAGGAGTATTTTGATTGGGCCAAAGAGGTGATAGACCAGTTACGCGGTATTAATCCGAGATTGGAATCTATCTTCGATGAGGCCTATGCGAAGAGGCCGGATTAACTTTATTCTCCATTCTCCAACCAAACCACGGTTTGATTGCGACCCTCGTTTTTTGCCTGGTACAGGGCTTCGTCTGCGTGTTCAACGGTTTTATCCCAGGTCTCATCCTTAGATAGAGCCGCAACGCCAAATGATGCAGTAATACGGATGGTTTTTCCGTCACTCAATTGAATCTCAGATTGATCCAGATGTGCTCTAACACGTTCAATGGTATTTTTTGCTGCCTTTAAGTCGGTATTTGGGAGGCAGATTAAAAACTCTTCCCCCCCATAACGGCAGATCAGGTCATAAGGGCGGAGTTGCTCATTGAGCAAGGTTGCCACATGGTGCAGAACCTCATCGCCTGCCTGATGCCCATACTGATCATTGATTTTTTTAAAGTAATCAAGATCCGCCATGACTAAGCTGCAGGATTCGCCGTTTCTTCTGAGGCGGGCATATTCCCGGTTCAGCAAATGAAAAAATGCCTGCCGGTTCAGTGTGGCCGTTAGGTAATCATAGGAATATGACAGGCTGAACAGTTCATCCCTCAGGGTGGCAAGGGCGGTGAGAAAGTCGCCTTCATGTTCCAACAGACAGTCAACCTCTTCAGTGGTTACCTTTTCATTGTTATTCAGTTTTATTGAGATTCCTCGGAGGCAGGTGTGGATATGCTTATGGGCTTTAATGGTTGCCGCAAATGCGGGGCTGTTTTCGAGGGTATCCACGTGCTTTCCATAGCACCAATGGGCAAAGTCACAGGCTTTATATGAATCTGATTTAAGGGATTCTTCATCAAAAGGTATGTTGCAGACCAGATTGCGGGTCCACTTTGATAATGTCTGGCTATGCATGACAATGGCTTGATTAACTTCCTCAAGCGCGGCTTTGATTTCGTTAAGTGATGGTCTTTTGGGACTGTCTGGCGACATAATTGATGCCTGCTTCTGCCTTAGTTATCTCTTAAGCCTAGTTTAAATAGGGTTTGCATCCAACTGTCGGTCTTTGGATGGGCTCACTCGGAAGCAAAGCGGATGTCACCATAAAAGGCCACGGCATGACCGCTGCTGTTATCGGTGTCGGTCATGATGGCAATCACGTCGATAGTCGTGATCTCCTCACCAAATAGGCGCTGAAAATCCTCACGCACATTGCGCCGCTCCGTTACCCATTGCCCCAGTTCCGTATTGCCGGAACGCAGGGCAAGCATTTGCGCCTTATCGGTGTAGGCATTGGGCCAGGAACTGCCCTGGGGCCGGTTGCTGGACCAGACATAATCGATGGCACGGGTACGCCAGGGGAGCAGGCCGCCTTTTTTTACCACATAGAGTCGGGCGGGATAGTCATCACCCTGTTTGGTGCGCTCATCGATGTTGCCCAGGGTATTCTCCACCCGCCAGCGCCAATAGAGATAGGGTGTCTGTTCCAGATCCACCTCAGTTTCAAAGGCGAGTCCTGAGGCGCTGGCCCGGCTTTCCGCCTTGAGTACAGATACTCCATCCATCTTCACGATCCGGTATTGGGTGTTGCCTGCAAAGCTGGTCTCTTTCCAACCCATCAGCCCCTGGGTGGAAAAGGCACCCACCAGGGAATCCGCCGCCAACAGGGGGAGTGCGGCACAAAGCAGAATCAGGAGGGCACATTTTCGTCCAATGCTTCCCCGGCTGGGTGGTGATTGATCAGATAACCCGGTCATTGCCCCCATCCACGGGCAGTTGGGCGGCAGTGGTCTTGGCAAAGAGTGGGCCGCACATCTCCGCTGCCAGGGCAGCCACATCATGGCTGCTGATCTCCACCTTCATCAGATTCTTGCGCTTGTACTGCTCAACACTCAGGCCGTAGTGGGCGGCACGGCTTTCCAGCACCTCATTGGTCCAAAGGCCGGTATCAAATACCGCATCCGGATGCAGGGAGTTGATGCGAATGCCATCGGCACTCCATTCAAGTGCCGCGATACGTGCCAGTTGATTCAGTGCCGCCTTGGAGGCGGAGTAGGCCGCGGCCCCTGGTCCAGGTGCCGGCACGTTCTTGGAGCCGATGACCACCACCCGGCCACCGCCGGGGGCCAGCTTGAGCAGGGGATGGCACTCGCGCATCAGCACCAGGTTGGCATCCAGGTTGATGCCCATGACCTTGCGCCACTCATCGGAATCCATGGCCTCGATGCGGCAGCCGCCGGGGAAAATTCCGGCATTGAGGATGAGCATATCCAGGCCACCGAAGGCACAGACCCCTTGCTCCAATGCTGCCTTGAGTTGTTCTTCATCGGTCACGTCACAGGCCAGGCCCAGGAAGTCGGCACGGTTAAAGAGATCAGAGATAGCAGGATTGATATCCAATCCGATCACTGCCGCACCACGCTCCAGCAACGCCTCGACACTGGCCTTGCCAATACCGGAAGCCGCACCCGTCACCAGGGCCACTTCACCACTGAACAGGGGCGGATTGCCCCCTTTGCTCAGCTTGGCCTGTTCCAGGTCCCAGTACTCCACGTCGAAGATGTCACTGGCGGGCAGGGCCTGATAGCCCCCCAGCAGGGTGGCCCGTTGGATGATCTCCATGCTGTGGTGGTAGATGTCGTTAATGATGGCGGCATCCTTGGCCCGACGGCCGATGCAGCAGAGCCCCAACTCAGGATCCAGGATCACTCGGGGGGCCGGATCCAGTATGGACTTCGGCTCTTTGGCCTGGGCGGCATTTTGCTCAAAATAGGCCTTGTAGGCATTGCAATAGCCCTCCAGATCACGGCCAAGCAGTGGCAGCCGCTTGGTGCGGATTACGTGGTCCGGTGTGGCGGGCCCCTGCTGGGCGATGGTGGCGATATCCTCTCGATTGGCGAAGCTGAGGCACTCAGGTGCCTTGTCCACCGCCAGGATTACGGGGAAGCCGGCGGCATCGGCAACGGCCCGACGCAAGGCTGCGACCCCTGTTCGCTGGGGGCCTTGAGACGGTATCTCTTCCGCCACCGGCAGCTCCCAGGCATCCTGTGCCTTGAGGTAGTCCTCGGCACGGCCGACCAGTTCAATCATGTGCTTATAGGACTCCTTGGCCGTCTCGCCAAAGGAGAAGATGCCATGGTTCATCAGCACCATGCCGATGGTCTTGTCCGTCGCTTCAGCGGCAAAGCGCTCGGCGCAGAGCCTTGCCAGGTCAAAGCCCGGCATCACATAGGGGATGATTACCAGCTCGTCGCCATAGAGTGCTTGGATGCGCTCCAGGCCATCTGCTGTATTGGTGATGGTGACCACCGCATCCGCGTGGGTATGATCCACATACTTGAAGGGCAGGATGGCATGCAGAATGGTCTCCACCGAGGGGGAGGGGGCCGAGGCCAGGGTCATATGGGTCTTGAGCTCATTGACCATCTGCGGGTCGGGCAGACTATCGAGCTTGGCCAGCTTCAGCAGATGATCCATGCGAACCGGTGCAAAGCCCGCCTCTTCGATGGTCTCCAGGTCCCAGCCGCTCCCTTTGACATAGAGGATGTCCTCCTCCTCGCCAACGATATTTGTTTCCCGCACCTTGACCGAGGTGTTGCCGCCACCGTGCAGTACCAGGGATGAATCCTGTCCCAGCAGGCGGGATGTATAAACCCGCAAGGCAAGGTCAGAGGTATGGCGGGTGGCTTCCTGATCGTTCCAGCGATTCTGCATGGTTTCTCTCGGTTGTGAATTTTGTGCAAATACTCGGGATCAGGATTATAGCTTGGCTGTGGGCCGAGTTGGAATTCAGGGAATACAGATATTCAGCTGAATATTACCGTCCCTGCAATAAACAGGTGTTACTGCCGCACAGAATGGACACGCAACTATAATCTTATGCATTTTTCATATTGATTAGGGCTGAGTGAATAGCTAAGCTCATTGATAGGGTTTATCCACAAGAACAATATGCACAACCTCCATCTGGGGTTATTGACCTCCTTTCTGCCTTAACCAGGACATGGTAGTGGATCAATACATGAGATATCTCTATCTGGTTATTGCCATTTTTGCATATGGCTGTGCGCCAAATTATTCAAACAAAAATCCAGATGCTGTTGCTGCAGGAGTCGAGGTCAATAATCCAGAGTTTGGGGATCATGTGGTCTATAGCGCACCCAGGATCTTAAAAGAGGATAGTGTCGGGCGTCGCATCACCGATCAGTTGCGCTACAGACTCAAGGGCTGGGTGGATCGGGAAGAGGGCGAATTAAACACTCAATTGCATATCAGCATCATGTATGAAGCAACTAACTGGCGTGCCTACAATGGGGCGAGCGTTAGTGATGATCAGCCGTTAAAGCTTAAAAAGCTTAATACCAATGTCAAATGCATAAAACACCAGAACTATGAGATATGTGCCCGGGAAGAGGTGGTTGGCATTCCTATTCCTGCCGATTATCTCACGGCCAATTCAAGTAAAGGCATTGCGGTACATGTGAATTCCGATAAGGGATTTACCCATGTTATCAATGTGCCTGCCAATTATATTCAGGGCTATCTCATGGCCCTCAATGAACGGGGCATCAGGCGTGATCAAATGATGCATGCCTCTGTTAAAGTCAATGAAGCAGAACAGCCATCAGTTCCTGTTAGGGATGTGGCACCTGGCGGTAAAACAAAAAAGCAGGAACAGCATTCTAAAATGGCTGTGGCTAATCCCGTCACCTTTGAGGATGGGGTGGCTGCCATGGAGAGAAAGGATTATGCCAGTGCCTATAAGATTTGGCTGGTATTGGCGCAAAGGCTTGATCCACGGGCGCAGGCCTATCTGAGTGGTCTCTATGCGCAAGGCTTGGGGGTTGAGAAGAATGATCGCCTGGCCCAGCGTTGGTTGGCCGGGGCTGCATTTGGAGGTTATGCGCCAGCCCAGCACCTATTGGGTAACGCCTATCAGCATGGCCGTTTTGGAGAGACCAACCTAAGTCAGGCCAGCTATTGGTGGCGAATGGCAGCGCTGCAGGAGCATCCCGATGCCCAGTATCGGCTTGGCATGGCCTATATGAATGGGGAGGGTGTGGAGCGAGATCTGGATAAAGCGGCGGATTGGTTTAAGCGGGCGGCACAACATGGATCGGAAGAGGCGGCGGTAGAACTGCAGGGCATACTAACGGCAAAGCGAATGCAGGCTGCTAAGGCAAAACAGGCGCAACAAATCGAAAAAATTGAACAAGCGAAAAATACAAGTGTTACTACATGGATAGGCCGCCAGCCTCCTGATGCATATACGATACAGCTGTACGCAACAACCAAGCAATCTGCGGCACAACAGTTTATAGCCCAAAGCGAACTCAAGGATGAGCTAGAGGCCTTTAGCTTTGATAGAGGCGGGAAGAGATACTATGCCATTATAAATGGCAGCTTTGACTCTATTGCTGCAGCCAGACAGGCCATAAACAGGCTGCCGGCAAAGACCAAAAAGAATGGAACCTGGATCAGGAATTTTGGCAGCATCCATAAAATAATGCTGAATGCACCTTAGTTGCCAGGTAGCTTCTTCGGCTTGCCTTTGTTGTCCACGGCAACATAGGTAACCGTGGCTTCCGCCACCCGATGCACGCTTGTCGGGTCTTGTTCCCGTTCGACAAAAACCTCGGTATCGACCCTGATGGAGGTGCGGCCAACCTTGGTGACCTCGGAATAGCAGCTGACAAGATCACCCACCAACACCGGCTTGATGAACTCAAAGTTGTTGACGGCGACGGTGACGACTCTTCCCTGGGCAATCTCGCAGGCCACGGTGCTGCCGGCAATATCGACCTGGGACATAAGCCAGCCACCGAAGATGTCACCAAAGGCATTGGCGTCTGCCGGCATGGCCAGTACGCGGATGGCGAGTTGACGTTCGCCGGGTTTATGCTCTTCGATTGGCGGCTTAGACACTAGTGTCCCTTGTATAGCTCTTCCACTTCATGTGCATAGACCTCAAGGATACGATCGCGTTTCAGCTTGAGGGTCGGGGTGATAAGGCCGGCCTCTACGGTCCAGGGTTCGGCGATGATGGCAATCCGGTGAATCTGGGCATAGCCCGGGAAACTGTGTAACTGCTTGGCCATGCGTGCCCGCAGTTCCTTGCATAGAGCCTTGTTCTTGAGGGTTTTGGAATCATCGGGATCCAGGCCGAGGCCTTTGGCCAGGTTGCTGAATTGTGGTTGATCCAATACCACCAGGGCGGAGAGAAAAGGCTTGGCCTCGCCCAGTACCAAGACCTGTTCAAACAGGCTGTCCAGGGCAATGGCCATCTCCATATCCGCGGGCGGCACCTTTTCGCCATTGGCCAGCACGATGATCTCCTTGATGCGACCGGTGATGAAGATATGCCCCTGTTCAATGCGCGCCTTGTCACCGGTATGCAGCCAGCCATCGCCATCAATCATCTGGGCTGTCGCCTCTTTATTATTCCAGTAGCCCAGCATGACGCTGGGACTGCGTGTCAGTAGTTCATCTTTGTCACCAATTTTCACTTCAACCCCTGGCAGCGGGGTACCGATGCTGGCCGGGATGTTGTCTTCAAGTGTATTGCCACCGATAACCGGGCTGGTTTCGGTCAGGCCATAGCCCTGCTGCACGGGGATACCCAGGCCGATGAAGAGGCGGGTGATATCCGGGGAGAGGGCGGCGCCACCGCTGACGGTGAAGCGAAGATTGCCTCCAAGCTTTGCCTGTACCTTACTGGCGACCAGTTTCTCCAGCAGTGGCCACAGCAACAGGGCGGGTGACCAGGGCCCACGCCCTTGATCATGTTCAAATTTACGCCAGCCTACATCGACCGCCAGATTGAACAGCTTGCGGGCGATGGGTGGATCATGCTCCAGCTTGGCCATGATCTTGGCGTAGACGCGCTCGAAGATGCGCGGCACCGAGATCATGAGGGTGGGTTTGATCTCCAGCAGATCCTCAGCCAGCTTGAGTATGGACCGGGCGTAGGTAATGCTGGAACCTGCGGCCATGGGCAGGTAGTAGCCCACCGTTCGCTCAAAGGTGTGCGACAGGGGCAGGAAGGAGAGGAAGCGATCATCGGGATAGATAGCGTACACCTTCAGTGCCGCATGGACGTTCCACAGGATATTGTGGTGACTCAGCATGACCCCCTTGGGTCGGCCAGTAGTGCCCGAGGTGTAGACGATAGAGGCCAGATCATCTGGTGAATTCTCATGGGGCTGTATATCATCACCTTCGGCCGGCAGCCAGTCGTTGGCATAAACCAGATGGGGCTGCAGCATGGCCGGCCCCACCGGCTTGAGGGTGACGATCCGCACCAGTCCGGCGAGTTGGTCCTGGATGTCCTGCAGTGCTTCCCACTGCTCGTTGTCTTCGATAAGAAAAAGTTTTACCCCCGCATCCTGCAGGATATAACCGATGTTCTCCGGGCGGTCGTTGGTATAGATGGGGATTACCGCCAGGCCAAGGCCAAGGGCGGCCTGTTCGAAGATGACCCACTCCTTACAGTTGCGCACCATCAGCGCCACCCGGTCGCCGGGCTTCAGGTCATCCTGGGCCATGGCGGCCTGCCAGCGGGCGACCTGTCGGCCCATCTCCTGCCAGGTGGTCTTGTCCCAGCGGTGATGCACTTCGTCATACTGGACATAGGCCACGCGATCCAGGCTGCGGTTTACGCGCGCACGAAAGAGGGCATCCAGGGTGGGGGCCTGGTCAATGGAAATGGTGTCGGTTGTATGCTGCATGACTCGGTTGGGGCTGTTTCCTGTGTTTATGATTTGTAGGCAATCAATAAAACGGAATCATACTGCGTTGATCATGATGTAAACAGGGTTTCCCAGCCCTTGTCGGCCACAAAACGTCCCCCCTGGCTCTGTTCCATTTTTTCCAGCTGCTGGCGGATATCGTCCAGCCCCCGATTCTCCACATAGTGCATGGGGCCGCCACGGAAGGGGGCAAAGCCGGTGCCAAAGATGACGCCGGCATCCAACATGTCAGCACTCTCCACCACCCCTTCCCGCAGACAGGCGACAGCCTCGTTGAGCATGCGCAGGATCAGGCGGTCGGTCAGGTCCCGTGGCGGCACATAGCCCTGAGACTGGGTCGGTTTCTGCTTTTTGCCCTTGGCATAGCGATAGAAGCCCTGGCCACTCTTACGCCCAAGGCTGCCTTTCTGCACCATTTCCCGTAGCCGCTCCGGCACCTGGACCGGGATATCCTCAGCCAGCTTGTCCGCCACCGCCAGACAGATATCCAGCCCCACCGTATCCGCCAGCTCGATGGGCCCCATGGGCATGCCAAACGCCATGGCTGCATTGTCGATAAAGCTGGCCGGCACCTGTTCGTCCAGCAGTTGTACCGCCTCCAGCAGGTAGGGCATTAGGATGCGGTTGACCAGAAAACCGGGGCTGCTTCTGACCGGCAGGGGCAAACGATCAATGTGACGGGCAAAGGCCGCGGCCCGCTTGGCCTCTTTCTTATCGGTGTTCTTGGCGCTGACGATTTCGATCAGCTGCATCTTGGCCACCGGGTTGAAGAAGTGCAGACCCACCAGGCGCTTGGGATTCTTCAAGGCAACATTCAGCAGTTCCAGGGGAATGCTGGAGGTGTTGGTGCAGAGCAGGGCGTCCTTCTTGATGCGCGGCTCCAGATCCTTATACAGGGCCTGCTTGGCCTCCACGTTCTCGAAGATGGCCTCGATAATGACATCGGCCTTGGGCACGCCGGTGCCCCCAACATCCGGAATCAGGCGATCCGCTGCGGCCTGTACCAGGTGGGGTTTTTTCAGTTTTTTCTTGAACAGGGAGTAGGCTCGGCCCATGGCTCGGTTCAGGAACTCCGGCCCCCGGTCCTGGAGGGTGACGGTGAAACCCTTGAGGGCACACCAGGCGGCGATATCACCTCCCATGACGCCTCCGCCCACCACATGCACATGCTTAGGTGCGATGTCGGATTTGCGCCCCTGGGATTTGAGCTGCTCCTGCAGGAAAAAGACCCGGATCAGGTTCTGGGCCGTCTCGCTGCAGATCAGTTCGGCGACCTTTTCCGCCTCACTGGCATACATGTCGTCCGGACGGTCGGCATAGCGCTCCCAATGATCGATCAGGGCATAGGGGGCGGGGTAGTGATCCTGTCTCGCTTTCTTGCCCACCTCCCGTTTGAGATAGGCCGCCACCAGGGGGCGAAAGGGTGCGCCGCCGGGAAATTTCTGCTGCCAGGTCGGCCGATGGGGCTCCGGGCGCTCCAGGATCATGTGTCGTGCCGCGGTCAGCAGATGACGCTCGGGCACGGCCATATCCACCAGCCCCAAACGACGGGCCGCGCTGCCGCTGAAGCTGCGACCGGTAAGCATCATATTGAGGGCCGGCAGGTGGCCAATCAGATTCATGCTGCGCACCGAGCCACCGAATCCGGGAAAGAGTCCCAGCTTCACCTCGGGCAGGCCGATGCGGGTGCCTTCGTCCTCCCGTGCCACACGGTAGCGGCAGGCGAGAGCCAGCTCCAGGCCGCCACCCAGGCAGAAGCCGTGGATCAGTGCCAAGGTGGGGAAGCTGAAGCCCTCCAGGCGCTTGAAGATGGCATGGGCCCGCCGAATAATGCTGTGGGCCTCCTTGGTGTCCTTGACCCGGGTGAAGCCCTTGATGTCCGCCCCGGCGATGAAGCCGTTGGCTTTGTCGGAGAGGATGACCAGGCCGATGGGATGGGCCTGTTCTATCTTGACCAACTGGTCGCTCAACTCCTCCAGGGTTTCGTCGGAGAGTACATTGGTGCCGCTGTCTGCGTGGTCGAAATGGAGCCAGATGATGCCGTCATCGTCTTTTTCTCTACGCCAGTGCTTGCTCATCAGCTGTCTCCCCCTTCACGCTCCACCAGCATGGCGCCCCCCTGGCCGCCGCCGATGCAGATACTGGCAATGCCCCGCTTGGCATCCTCCCGCTGCAGCACCTTCAGCAGATGCAGCACGATGCGGGTGCCGCTGGTACCCACCGGATGGCCGATACTCACCGCACCACCATCCACATTCAGGCGCGCCGGATCGATGGGGTCCATGGGCTTGTCCAGCCCCAGCTGGCGGCTGGTGTAGAACTTACAGGTCCAGGCCCGCTGGCAGGCAAGCACCTGGGTGGCGAAGGCTTCGTTGATCTCCCAGTAGTCGATGTCGCTCACCGCCAAATTGTGACGCTGCAGCAGGGGCAGCATGGCGTGCACCGGCCCCAGTCCCATCCACTCGGGGTTGAGCCCGGCCCACTGACAGTCGGTGATACGTCCCAGCACCGGCAGCTTGTATTTTTTAACTGCCGTACTTGAAGCCAGCAGCAGCAAGGCGGCACCGTCGGTTACCTGAGAGCTGTTACCGGCGGTGACCTTGCCAACGGTACGGTCGAAGAAGGGTTTCAATCGGCCCAGCTTGGTGATGTCCGTGTCAGGACGCAGCCCTTCGTCCTGCTGATAGAGGGTGCCGTCCGGCCCGTACATGGGCTCGATCTCATCCATCCAGCCCTTCTCCAGGGCCCTGGCCAGGCGCTTATGGCTCTCCACCGCGTAGGCATCCATCTCCTCCCGGCTGACGCCGAATTTGTCGGCCAATACCTCGGCGGTCTGGCCCATGCTCATGCCCACGATGGGATCCCGCAGGCCGCGCATCAGGGCGATGATGGGTTTGAAGTGGCCGGCACGCAGTTTACCCAGTTGCTGTAGCCGGGCTGGCAGACCACGAGCCCTATTCCAGGCGGCGAGCCAGGCCACCATCTGTTCGCTCAAGAGCAGGGGGTGATGGCTCATGGCCTCGGTGCCGCCGGCCAGCACCAGGTCGGAGCGTCCGGTGGCGATATTCTGGGCGGCGCAATCCAGGGACTGCATGGCCGAGGCGCAGTTGCGCTGCACCGTCCAGCCCGGCACCTTGTGGCCGCAACCCAGCCGCAGGGCCACAATGCGGCCGATGTTGGCCTCATCCGGTCCGCTGGAGACGCAACCCAGTATTACCTCATCCAGGGCATCGGGCTCGAAGGGCTGGCGGGCGAGCAGGGCACGCCCCGCCTGGACCGCCAGGTCCGAGGCACGGAAGGGGCCAGGTGGACCCTGGACCTTGAGAAAGGGGGTGCGGCTGCCGTCCACCACGTAGACGGTGCGGCCTTTGAGATTGGTTTTGGGGCTTGCCATGTACTCAGCTCCCTCGTTGTTGTTTTAGGGTCTGCTGCTGTGACAGAAATGCAATCCGTCGCGGCAGAAACCTGCCTTTTCATACTCTAATTGTAGGTGCGGTGCGTAACTACGAATATTCACTCATCCTGGGCCTTGGCCGGCGCTGCCTTTTTTCGGCTGCGTTTCTTCTTGGGTGCCGCCTTGGGCTTGGTCCCACCAAGACTGTCAAAGGCATCCACCTGGACCACCTTCCGGCGCAGGGCCTCCATCTCATCCAACAGTTGGATCTCTTCCTCCTTAATCAGTCCCTGCTCCTGACCGGCCACCGCCAGCTCATGGATGGTCTTGCCGGAGATCAGGCCGGCACGGCGTGCCTTGGCCAGGGCCTTCTCGATGGGGGCCACCTTTTCCGCCATCTCAATGGCCAGTTCCAGACGCCCGACGGCCTGATCCGGGTCCCTGGTGATGAAGACATCCGAGGTCAAGCGATCCCGCGCAGTAGAGGGGCTTAACAACAGGCGTGCCGCTTTGTGTCCACGATGATCGTTCGGTTCGGATAAGGGGCGGCCACTGGGAAATACCAGTATGTGCAGCACCCAGGCCAGTGCCTTGCTTGGCATGTTGCGGATCAGGGAGTGCAGGCTCTCCTGCATGCGATAGATCCCATCATGCAGCGCCCATTCAACAAGGGGTAGATCCTCTGCCTGTCGACCCTGGTCCTCGTAGTGCTTGAGAACTGCTGAGGCCAGATAGAGCTCGCTCAGCACGTCCCCCAGTCGTGCGGAAAGGCGCTCCTTGCGTTTCAGCTCACCGCCCAGGGTCATCATGGCGGTATCGGCACAGAGGGCAAAGGCGGCGCTCATCCAGTTGAGATACTGGTAATAACGGCTGGTCGGCCCATCATCCGGGGTGGAGGAGAATCGCCCGCGGGTAATACCCAGAAAGCTGCTGCGGGCGATATTGCTGATAATGAAGCCGACATGGCCAAAGATCGCCTTATCGAAGGACTCCAAGGCCTCGCCATTCTCTCCCTGCTGAGCGGCCATGAACTCCTTCAACACATAGGGATGGCAGCGGATGGCGCCCTGGCCAAAGATGATCATGCTGCGGGTGAGGATATTGGCCCCCTCCACGGTGATGCCGATGGGGATGGCCTGATAGGCGCGGCCCAACAGATTGCTGGGGCCAAGGCAGATACCGCTGCCGCCCTGAATGTCCATGGCGTCATTTATCACCTTGCGGTAACGCTCGGTCAGGTGGTACTTGATAATGGCGGAGACCACCGAGGGCTTCTCTCCGCTGTCCAATGCGCCCAGGGTCAGGGTGCGGGCCGCATCCATCTGATAGGTGAGACCGGCGATGCGGGCCAGTGCCTCTTCCACTCCTTCGAAATAGCCGATGGGGGTGTTGAACTGGCGTCTTACTCGGGCGTAGGCGCCGGTGTAGCGGCAGGCTGCCTTGCCGGCGCCGGTAGACAAAGCGGGCAGGGAGATGCCGCGACCCTCGGACAGGCACTCCACCAGCATGCGCCAGCCGCCGCCGATCCCTTCCTGACCGCCCATGATCCACTCCATGGGGATAAAGACATCACGTCCATAGTTGGGGCCGTTCTGGAAGGGAATGTTCAAGGGGGCATGGCGCTCGCCAATGGTAACGCCCGGGGTGTCGCTGGGTATGAGTGCCACCGTGATGCCCAGTTCCTCGTCGTCTCCCAGCAAATGTTCAGGATCGAACAGCTTGAAGGCCAGGCCGATGACGGTGGAGACCGGTCCCAGGGTGATGTAGCGCTTCTCCCAGTTCAGGCGAATGCCCAGCACCTCTTCACCTTCGAATTCCCCATTGCAGATTACGCCCCGGTCCGGCATGGCGCCGGCATCACTGCCGGCCTCCGGGCCGGTGAGGGCGAAGCAGGGGACCTCTTCACCGGTGGCCAGCCGTGGCAGGTAGTAGTCCTTCTGCTCCTGGGTGCCGTAATGGAGTAACAGCTTGGCCGGGCCAAGGGAGTTGGGCACCATGACGGTCACCGCGGCGGTAACGCTGCGGCTGGCCAGCTTCATGACAATGGTGGAGTGGGCATAGGCGGAGAAGTCCAGACCGCCATACTCCTTGGGGATGATCAGGCTGAAAAAGCGCTCTTTCTTGATGAACTCCCAGATCTCGGGGGGCAGATCGTAGGTCTCATTGGTGATCTTCCAGTCATCGAGCATGCAGCAGAGTTCATCCAGGGGGCCGTCGACAAAATCGCGCTCCTCCTGGGTGAGCCGCGGTGGCTGCATTCTTAATAGGTGATCCCAGTCCGGACGACCGCTAAACAGCTCTGCATCCCACCAGACTGAA
>Ga0316190_10001904_pt1 | contig 15177 bp, 12 predicted proteins | sample Eddworburrow2_MG_FD_204929 | JGI IMG/M metagenome (GOLD analysis project Ga0316190, IMG submission 204929) | Coastal sediment microbial communities from Maine, United States - Eddy worm burrow 2 | ecosystem: Environmental > Aquatic > Marine > Coastal > Sediment | place: USA: Maine | collected... | reverse complement strand
GCCGGCAGAACGGAAGAACGTTCACCGGCAGGCCAGGATAATTTCTGGACCTGGCGCGAACGCATGTACGCACTCGCCGACAGACTCGATGCAGATGCGCTGGCTGCGATCGCACGCCAGGCTTATACGGAAATGCTGGCCAGCGGATACACGTCTGTCGCGGAGTTTCATTACCTGCACCGGCAAGCAGGGGCGGACGACAAAGAAGATGTAATGTTCCAGGCGATCCGTGCTGCGGCAGAGAGCAGCGGCATTCGCCTGACCTATGTGCCCGTACTGTATGAGCGTGCAGGATTCGACCAGCCAGAACCCGAAGGCCACCAGAAACTGTTTGCTCTCGACCTGGACAGCTTTCTCGAGCATCACGGCCGCGTAAGCAAACAGACGACAGATCGCATTCACATCGGCATCGGCGCACACAGCCTGCGTGCGGTCAGCCAGGAATCCATGCAGGCGATCGCCGACGCGTCGCTCGCAGCGGGTATTCCGCTTCATCTGCATATCGCCGAACAGCAGCGCGAGGTCGACCAGTGCCTCTCAAGCTATGGCCGACGGCCGGTGCGATGGTTGCTCGACAACTTCGTCGTCGACGAGCGCTGGTGCCTCGTTCACGCAACTCATCTGGACGTCGAAGAGATCGGAGATCTCGCTGCAACGGACGCTGTCGTCTGCCTGTGTCCGAGTACCGAAGCGAACCTTGGCGACGGCCTGTTTCCGCTACACGATTTCCTCAGCGCAGGTGGCCGAATCGCGATCGGGTCGGACAGCCACGTTTCAATTAATCCGTTCGAGGAACTGCGCTGGCTCGAGTATGGCCAGCGACTGGCTTCACGGTCTCGCAACATCGCCTCGCTGCAAGAGCCGCACGTCGGCCGGGAGTTGTTCTCGCGCGCGCTCTCGGGTGGCTTGCAGGCGAGTGGCCAGACAACCCTGGGTATACAGGTCGGCGCGCCGGCGGACCTGGTCGCGATGTACGACGAAGACCCGATGCTGGTCGGACACGGCGCCGCGTCATTGCTCGATGCACTCGTGTTTTCCGGTTACCAATTGCCGATCGAGCGTGTGATGGTGAACGGCGAATGGCGAGTCGTAGATGGCGACCACATCGATCGTGCCGACACGCGGCAAGCCTACGCGGATACTCTGCAACGAATTGGAATTGCATCGTGACCGTTGCCGCAAAACCTATGTATCAGCAACTCAAGGACCTGATTATAGGCCGCATATCGAGTGGTGAACTGCGCCCGGCCGACCGTGTTCCGTCCGAGAATGACCTCGTAGAGGCGATGAACGTATCGCGCATGACAGCCAACCGCGCACTACGTGAACTGACGGACGAAGGCTACGTTCGGCGTATCGCGGGGCGCGGTACATTCGTGTCGGATTTTCGAGCGGGCTCGCACGTCCTCGAGGTACAGAACATCGCGGACGAAATCGAGCAGCGCGGTTCCACACATACCTGTGAGGTCCTGCGGCAGTCATTGCAGCATGCCCGCGGCGAGATCGCCAAAGCATTGCATGTCGAGCAGGGCAGCGACGTGTTTCACCTGATGCTGGTGCACTATGAGAACGGCACGCCCATCCAGCTCGAGGACCGGCATGTCGTGGCCGATTTCGCACCCGATTGCCTGCTGCAGGACTTTAGCGCGGTGACACCAAGCGCTTACCTGACGTCAATCTCTCCGTTGCAGGAAGCAGAGCAGGTCGTTCGCGCCGCGCAACCCAACGCCGCGGTGCAACAGCGATTGAAGATGGCTGATGGCGAACCTGGCCTGGTGGTTATGCGCCGCACCTGGTCGCATGGACGGCCCGTCACATTCGCGCGCTTACATCATCCAGGCAGCCGCTATGAGCTGGCTGGACATTACACCCCGCCCGGGACACCCAAATCGACGACGGCAGACGTCGTGGAACTGGAGAAACTGCAACAATGAACACCAAACGTATTATCAGGGCGCCGACGGGCACCAGTCTGCAAGCAAAAAGCTGGCTGACCGAAGCACCGCTGCGCATGCTCATGAATAACCTCGACCCTGATGTGGCCGAGCGGCCCGAGGACCTCGTTGTCTACGGTGGTATCGGCAAAGCGGCGCGCAATTGGGAGGCATTCGACAAGATCGTCGAAACATTGAAGGAGCTTGAAAGTGATGAAACGCTGCTGGTGCAGTCAGGCAAGCCAGTTGGCGTATTTCGCACGCACGAGGATGCACCGCGTGTACTGATCGCCAATTCGAACCTGGTACCGGCATGGGCGAACTGGGAGCACTTCCGCGAGCTCGACCGCAAGGGCCTGATGATGTTCGGCCAGATGACGGCCGGTTCGTGGATTTACATCGGTAGCCAGGGCATCGTCCAGGGCACTTACGAGACCTTCGTCGAGATGGGGCGCCAGCACTACGGCGGCGACCTGCTGGGTCGCTGGATTCTGACAGCGGGCCTCGGCGGCATGGGCGGCGCGCAACCGCTGGCCGCTACGATGGCTGGTGCATCGATGCTGGCGATCGAGTGCCAGCCAAGTCGTATCCAGAAAAGGCTTGAGACGGGCTATCTCGACACCAGCGCTGAGTCGCTGGATGAAGCACTGGCCCTGATCGACAGGTCGGTAGCGGATCGGCAGCCGCTCAGCGTGGGACTGCTCGGCAATGCGGCGGAAATCCTGCCGGAACTTCTGCAGCGTGGCGTTCGCCCTGATGCCGTAACTGACCAGACCTCGGCGCACGACCCGGCGAACGGCTACCTGCCTGCGGGCTGGACGTTGAAGCAATGGGAGCAGGGGCGAGAGAGCGACCCGGATGCGGTTGCATCTGCTGCCAGGAAATCGATGGCGGTTCATGTTCGGGCGATGCTCGAATTTCATGCGGCCGGTATCCCGACTTTTGATTACGGCAACAACATCCGCCAGGAAGCCAAGAATGAAGGCGTAGACAATGCCTTCGACTTTCCGGGATTCGTTCCCGCGTACGTGCGGCCGCTATTTTGCCGCGGCATTGGGCCGTTTCGCTGGGCAGCCTTGTCGGGCGATCCGGAGGATATTTACAAGACCGATGCCAAAGTGAAGGAGTTGATTCCGGACAATGAACATCTGCATGCATGGCTTGATGCTGCGCGCGAACGCATTCACTTTCAGGGCCTGCCGTCACGCATCTGCTGGGTCGGGCTAGGCGAACGCGACAGGCTTGGCCTGGCGTTTAACGAGATGGTAAGAACGGGTGAGTTGAAGGCCCCCGTCGTGATTGGGCGTGACCACCTCGATAGTGGCTCAGTCGCGAGCCCGAATCGCGAAACCGAGGCGATGCGAGATGGCTCCGACGCAGTGTCCGACTGGCCAATACTCAATGCCTTGCTGAATACCGCCAGTGGGGCGACCTGGGTCTCATTTCATCATGGCGGCGGCGTTGGCATGGGCTACGCGCAGCATGCCGGACTCGTCATCGTATGTGACGGTAGCGAGGCGGCGGACAAGCGTATCGAGCGCGTGCTCTGGAACGATCCAGCTACGGGCGTCATGCGGCATGCGGATGCAGGCTACGAGGACGCCATCGACTGCGCACGTGAACACGGCTTGCACTTGCCGATGCTCGAGGATGGAGATTCGACATGAAGCTGACCATCGATAACCAGCTCATCACACTCGCGGAACTGCGCGCAGCGTGGCGGCAACCGGTGACGGTGATCTTAGGGGGAAACGCGCGACGACGTGTCTCCGAGTCCAACGAGCTTATTGCGGACGTTGTTGCTGGCGGCGAGCAGGTATACGGCGTCAACACCGGCTTCGGGCAATTGTCCCAGGTTCGAATCAGTAATGACGAGCTCGCGCACCTGCAGGAAAACCTCGTCCGCTCGCACGCTGTCGGTGTCGGTGAGGATCTCGATGACGATATCGTACGGCTGGTCATGCTGATGAAAGTCATTGCGCTTGCCGAAGGATTTTCAGGTGTGCGGCCGGAACTGGTCGACGCGATCTGCGCATTGATCAACAACAACATCTACCCACGTATTCCGTCGCAGGGGTCGGTGGGCGCATCGGGAGATCTCGCCCCGCTGGCGCACATGGCCGGCGTGTTGATCGGCGTCGGTGAGGCTAGGGTTGCCGGCACGATAGTGCCAGCCGAGCTGGCGCTCAGTGAGGCCGGGCTCAGTCCCATCAAGCTCGCGCCCAAGGAGGGCCTGGCGTTGCTGAACGGCACCCAGGTGTCGACGGCCCTGGCACTGGCTGCGATCTTTCGAACCGAACATCTGCTGGCAGCGACACTGGCGGCCGGTGCAATGGCATCGGACGCGATCAAAGGCAGCGACACACCATTCGACAAACGAATTCAACGAGTTCGCGGGCACGGCGGCCAGATTGCAGTTGCCGGCGTACTGCGCGAACTCATGAAAGGAAGTGACATTCGTGCATCACACATCGAGTGTGATCGCGTTCAGGACCCTTACTCGATTCGTTGCCAGCCGCAGGTTGCGGGCGCGTGCCTCGATGTGCTGCGACACGTCTGCAAGGTCATCGAGACCGAGTCGAATGCGGTTACCGATAACCCGCTGGTTTTTGCAGACTCGCGCGCCGTTCTTTCCGGTGGCAATTTTCACGCTGAACCGGTTGCTCTTGCTGCAGACTACCTTGCGCTGGCAATCGCGGAGCTCGGCTCGCTGTCAGAGCGCCGAATCGCACTTTTGATCGATTCGCACCTTAGTGGCCTGCCTGCGTTCCTGGTCAAGGAGGGCGGTCTCAACAGTGGTTTCATGATGGCGCAGGTAACGGCGGCGGCGCTGACATCTGAGAATAAGTCACACGCGCATCCGGCCAGTGTCGACAGCATTCCGACGTCGGCAAACCAGGAGGACCACGTCAGCATGGCGACGTTTGCAGCCCGGCGCCTGCACACGATGCTCGACAACGCGCAAAACATCGTCGCCATCGAATTGCTCGCTGCGGCGCAGGGTGTCGAGTTTCATCATCCGCAGAAAAGTTCGTCGGCGATCGAAGAGATCATGGTTGCGCTGCGTGAAGTGTCCCCGACTTACACCGAAGATCGTTCCATGTCAGCAGATATTTCGCGCGTTGTAGCATTAATCGACGGCGGCAGGTTCTGTGAGTATTCGGCCTCGATCCTGCCCAGCCTGAGCGCATGACAGACTGCTATTCATTTCACCAGGGTGTCTCGCCATTGCTCGTCAGCGTGCCCCATGACGGACGCGAACTGCCGCGGAGCATTGCGGCGAGCATGACAGATGCGGGCAGGGCGCTGCCCGATACGGACTGGCACGTTGCTCGTCTGTACGAATTTGCGAAAGAGATCGGCGCATCGATGATCGTGGCCAATTATTCGCGATACGTCATCGACCTCAATCGGCCTGCCGATGACACATCAATGTATGAGGGGCAGAGATCGACTGGATTGTGTCCGTTGCAAACCTTCGATGGTCGGGACCTCTACCCTGGTGACGCGTCGATCGATATCGAGGATCGTTTGGCTCGCTATTGGCGCCCCTATCACGACAAGATGCAACATGTGCTGGAAGCGTGCCGCGACAGCCACGGGCATGCACTGCTTTGGGATGCGCATTCGATCACGAGCCGGATGCCAACCCTGTTCGACGGTGAACTTCCCGTACTCAATATCGGAACGTATGACGGCCGCAGTTGCGCCACTTCCTTGTCGGATGCGGTGTTGAGCGTCGCGCAAGAGTCGCCCTATGACGTGGTATTTAATGCGCGATTCAAGGGTGGCTATACAACGCGCCACTATGGCCGACCCGCGCAAAACGTCCATGCAATTCAACTGGAACTCGCGCAGCGGGCATACATGGATGAGCAGACGCGGGAATACGATGACGAGAAAGCGTCGCAATTGCGCGACACTTTGCGGCGGATGTTGAGTGCCCTTACAATGCCGGCATGAAAATACAATCGATGTACAAAATCTGGGTGCTCACGATCGTGGGCTTTTTCCTTAGCGCTTGCACAGTGTTCGAGACGACGGCCACGAGTATCGACCAGGACGCCGACGAGGTCTTGAAAATCTTCACGACGGACATTGATGGCTCCGAGGTTTTTCTGAACCAGTCAGCGGGCTATCTCGTTTTTCCGCGGGCTCTGCGGGCTGGCCTGGTTGCCGGTGCAGAGACGGGTGAGGGCGTGCTGAGAATCGGCGGCAAGACTGTCGACTACTTCCGCATCACGAGTGGCTCGCTCGGTTTGCAGGCCGGCGCGCAGGCACGGTCGATCGTCATCTGCTTCATGTCGGAAAGCGCGCTCAACGATTTCCGCAATTCGAGCGGCTGGCGCGTTGGCGTTGATGGTTCGGTCGCACTGATTGACGTTGGTGCGGGTAAGACCATCGATTCGCAGAACGTTCGCGATCCTGTAGTTGGATTTATCTTCAACTCATCGGGGCTGATGGCGAACCTGACACTCGAAGGAACGAGGTTCACGAAAATCAACAGGTAGCTCTGCTTGCTCAACAAGACCACGTAGGAGCCCGCCAGAGCAGGTGGGCCGTTACGTGGTTTCGACGATCTTGCCTTGTTTCCTGGCGTTCTCGTCGAACTGGTGTTGCCACTCGGACCGGGCGGTCGCCGGCGTGATTTGTACGGCCGTTACCTTGTACTCGGGACAGCTGGTTGCCCAGTCGCTGTGCTCGGTTGTCACGACGTTGGCGCCGGTTTCCGGGTTGTGGAAGGTCGTATAGACGACACCCGGTTGAACGCGCTCCGTGATCGTCGCGACCAGCGAAATCTCACCCTTGCGACTCGACAATGCGACGAGGTCACCTTCCTTGATACCGCGCATCTCGGCATCAGACGGATGCACCTCGAGCAAGTCGGCGTCGTACCAGACCATATTGTCGGTGCGTCGTGTCTGGGCGCCGACATTGTATTGCGACAGGATGCGGCCGGTCGTCAGCAACAACGGGAACTTGCGATTTGTGCGTTCTTCCGTGGGTACGTAATCAGTTTCGATGAACAGGCCCTTACCGCGAACGAAATTGTCGATGTGCATGATCGGCGTACCCATCGGGGCCTTTGCATTACACGGCCACTGCACACTGCCGACCTCATCGAGGAATTTGAAGCTGACGTTCGCAAACGTCGGCGTCAGTTCAGCAATCTCATCCATGATCTCGGCTGAAGTGGTGTAGTTCATCGGGTATCCGAGTGCCTGCGCCAGTTCCTGGGTGATCAACCACTCGTCTTTACCCTGGCTGGGTTTCATTACCGGGCGAACGCGGTTGATGCGGCGCTCGGCATTGATGAAAGTGCCATCCTTCTCGAGGAATGAGGTTCCGGGCAGGAAAACATGTGCGAACTTCGCGGTCTCGTTGAGGAACAGGTCCTGCACAACGACACACTCCATATTGCGGAGCGCCGCTTCGACGTGGTGTGTGTCCGGATCAGATTGCGCGACGTCCTCGCCCTGGATGTACATGCCCTTGTAACGGCCAGCACAAGCTTCGTCGAACATATTGGGAATGCGGAAGCCGGGCTCAGGATCGATTTCGACACCCCAGTGCTTTTCAAAGGTGCCGCGAACCTCGTCATCTTGCACCGGGCGGTAGCCGGGTAGCTCGTGTGGGAATGAACCCATGTCGCAGGAGCCCTGCACATTGTTCTGTCCGCGCAGCGGGTTCACGCCGCAGCCCGAAAAACCGATGTTGCCGGTTGCCATCGCCAGGTTCGCCATGCCCATTACCATGGTCGAGCCCTGGCTGTGTTCGGTAACGCCGAGCCCATAGTAGATGGCACCGCGTTCTGCGCGCGCATAGAGTCGCGCGGCCTCGCGAATGTCGTCGGCCGGCACGCCGGAGATTTTTTCAACCTCTTCAGGCGAATTCGCCGGTTTCAGAATCATCGTTTTCCAGGCGTCGAACGATTCGGCGTCGCAGCGCTCGGCAACGTACGCATCGTCGGCAAGACCCTCAGAGACGATCACATGTGCGAGCGCATTAATAACCGGCACGTTGGTGCCCGGTAACAGCGGCAGGTGATAGTCGGCTTCGATACGTGCGGACTTGACCAGGTCGATTTTCCTGGGATCTATGACGATGAGCTTTGCACCCTGGCGCAAACGCTGTTTCATTTGCGACGCAAAGACCGGGTGGGCGGCAGTCGGATTGGCGCCGATGACAACAATGACGTCAGCATCCATGACACTGTCAAATGGTTGTGTGCCCGCTGAAGTACCTAGTGTTTTATTAAGTCCATAGCCCGTTGGTGAGTGGCAGACACGTGCGCAGGTGTCGACATTGTTATTACCCATCGCCGCGCGTACCAGTTTCTGTACGACAAATACTTCTTCGTTAGTGCAACGCGATGAGGTGATGCCGCCAATTGACTTGCGCCCATGTTCAGCCTGGATGTCCTTGAAGCGTTTGGCCGTGTATTGAATGGCCTCGTCCCAGCTGACTTTTCGCCAGGGCTCGTCGATTGAGTCGCGAATCAACGGATCGAGAACGCGATCGCGATGCGTCGAATAACCCCAGGCAAAGCGACCCTTGACGCAACTGTGGCCATGATTTGCCTGGCCATCCTTGTCGGGAGTCATGCGCACGACCTGGTCACCGCGCATTTCCGCGACAAATGAACAGCCGACGCCACAATAGGCGCAGGTGGTCTTGACGCTGCGTTCAGGCTGTCCATGATCCACGATGCTCTTTTCCATCAGGGTCGCCGTCGGGCATGCCTGGACACAGGCACCGCAGGAAACACATTCCGAGTCGAGGAAGTGCTCGCTGATGCCCGCTGAGACTTTGGAATCGAAGCCTCGCCCCTGGATTGTCAGCGCGAAAGTTCCCTGCACTTCATCGCAGGCGCGCACGCAGCGCGAGCACACGATGCATTTGCTGGCATCGAACTGGAAGTAAGGGTTGCTGGAGTCGACCTCTGCATCGAGGTGATTCTCACCTTCAAAACCGTAGCGCACTTCGCGCAACCCGACGGCCCCCGCCATGTCCTGCAATTCGCAGTCGCCGTTTGCAGCGCAGGTCAGGCAGTCGAGCGGGTGATCGGAGATGTACAGCTCCATGACGTTGCGGCGCAGTTGCGCGAGCGCTTCAGTCTGGGTGCGAATTTTCATGCCGGCTTCGATCGGCGTGGTACACGAGGCGGGGTAGCCCTTGCGACCCTCAACCTCGACGAGGCACATGCGGCATGAGCCGAATGGTTTGAGGCTGTCGGTAGCGCACAGCTTCGGAATGTCGACGCCCGACTCACGTGCCGCACGCAGAATGCTGGTCCCGGCCTTTACGGTCGTGGGCAGTCCATCAATCTCGACCTGTACCGTATCCGTACTGCCGGATGCCGGCGTGCCGAGGTCTGTTTGCCGAACTCTATTCACTGATCAGCCCCCACAGCAGACGCGAAATCTTCAGCGAAGTATTTTAAGACACTCCGCACCGGAAAGGGTGTCATTCCACCCATTGCACATAACGACGCATCCTCCATCGTGTCGCACAATTCGACCAGCAGGTCGTAGTTCGCTTCGCGCTCCGTGCCTGCAATCATGCGGTCTATGACCTCGACGCCACGGGTCGAGCCAATACGGCATGGTGTGCATTTGCCGCAAGACTCGATCGCGCAGAATTCCATCGCAAAACGCGCCTGTTGCGCCATATTCGCGGTGTCGTCGAAGACGACGATACCGCCGTGCCCGACCATGGCGCCGATGTCGATAAAAGCCTCATAGTCCAGCGGCGTGTCGAGCTGCTCGGCAGGGATGTAAGCCCCGAGGGGTCCGCCAACCTGTACCGCCTTTACAGGTCGGCCACTGGCGGTCCCGCCGCCCCAGTCTTCGATCAGCTCGCGCAGCGTGATGCCAAAGCCTTTTTCGACCAGGCCGCCGCGCTTGATATTGCCCGCAAGCTGAAAGGCGAGCGTACCGGTTGAGCGATTGACGCCAAACGATGCATATTTCTCACCGCCAAGATTCATGATGTTGGCCACTGATGCGAGCGTCACGACATTGTTGACCACGGTCGGTTTGCCGAATAGCCCTTCGTGTGCCGGCAGTGGGGGCTTGTAGCGCACGATGCCTTGTTTCCCTTCCAGGCTTTCGAGCATCGCGGTTTCTTCACCGCAGACATAGGAGCCCGCTCCAAGATGCAGTTCGATATCGAAGTCAAAGCCGCTGTCCTGGATGTTTTTACCCAACCAGCCCGCGTCACGCGCGGTGTCGATGGCACGCGACAGTATCGAATGTGTGAGCGGATACTCGGAGCGCAGGTAGATGTAGCCGCGCGTCGCGCCGACTGCGAAACCCGCGATCATCATGCCCTCGATCAACCCGAGTGGATCGCCCTCCATCAGAATGCGATCGGAAAACGTGCCGCTATCGCCTTCATCAGCGTTGCAGGCAATGTATTTCTGCTCGCCTTCTGCGTCGGCGACGGTCTGCCATTTGATGCCCGCAGGAAAACCCGCGCCGCCGCGACCGCGCAGTCCCGATGTCTTTACGGCGTCAATAACTGCTTCTGCCCCCATCCCGACAGCTTTCTCAAACGCCTTGAATCCCTGGTGTGCCCGGAAGTCGTCGATATTGAGCGGCTCGACGAGGCCGCAGCGCCAGAACGTCCAGCGATCCTGGTTAATCAGGTAGGGGATTTCGTTGATCGCGCCGAGACGGCTCTTGCTCTCGCCACCGCGCAGGAAACCGGCCTCGAACAATGCGGGCACATCGGCCGCTGCGACATTGCCATAGGCGATTCGCTTATCGTCGACAAGTACCTCAACCAGCGGTTCCAGCCAGGTCGCGCCCCAGGAACCGTTTCGCACAAGCTCGATACTCTCGCCTTTTTCCTTGGCGCAACGGGCGATCGCGATGGCGACATCGTCGGCGCCGACAGACACGGCTGCCGTTTCGCGCGGGACGTAGACTCTTGTTGCCATCAGCCGGACTCCCCGAGCGAAGCCATGATGTCATCAAATCGTTCGTTGCTGACTCGACCGTAAGTTTTGCCATCGACCATTATCGCGGGCGAACAGGCGCAGTTGCCGAGGCAGTAGACGGGCTCGAGCGTGACATCTTCGCCATCGAGGTTGGCCGCAGCGTGCGCCGACAGCTTACGGCTGCCCATTGCCTGGCAGGCTTCCGCCTCGCAGATCTTGACGATGTGTTTGCCGGGCGCCTCGGTGCGAAAGTCGTGGTAGTAACTGACCACGCCGTGGACCTCGGCGCGAGACAGGTTGAGTTCTGTCGCCAATTGTCGAATGGCGTCCTCGGTAATCCAGGCAAACCTGTCCACAAATGCGTGCAGGATCTGCACCAGCATCTCCGGGCGTGCGCCAAAGCTCGCGACGATGTCGCTGGCTGTGTTTTTGTTGTATGGCTCGTGTGTCATTCCGTGATCCGATGTTGGCCAGAGTAGATGTTAAACGTCTCACCGCGAAGGAATCCAACCAGTGTCAAATCAAATTCGCTGGCCAGTTGCACGGCAAGGCTGGATGGCGCGCTCACTGCGGCCAGCAGTGGCATGCCTGCGACGAGTGCTTTCTGTGTCAATTCGAAGCTGGCACGCCCGGACACCATGAGGCCGAGTTCTGCGCCAGGCAGCCCGCCCTGCAGGAAAAGAGAACCGATAACCTTGTCGACCGCATTGTGCCGCCCGACATCCTCCATTGTCACGATGAGATTCCCTGCCGAATCGAAGGCGGCGGCGGCATGCAGCCCGCCAGTCTCGTCGAATGTGGTTTGCGCGGTTCGGAGCTTTTGCGGAATGCTGGTCAGCAGTGCCGCGCCAAACGAGGCGGGGCTGCCACTGAGGGGCTCAACGCCAATGACACGCAATGCGTCCAATGACGTTTTACCGCAGACACCACAGCTTGATGTCGTGTAGAAATGGCGCTGCAGGCGGCCGAGGTCTACCTCGACATCGGGGGCGAGTTCGACGCGAACGACATTGCGGTTGCCGCTGTCGGGCGCAGGTGGCCCACAGAGCTCGATCGACGAAATATCACTGGCCTCGTGCACGATCGACTCACCAAACAGGAACCCGGCTGCAAGCTCACGGTCATTGCCGGGGGTGCGCATCGTGATGGAAATGCTGCGCGTCGCACGGCCGTCGGGCGTCGAAAACGCGAGACGGATTTCGAGCGGCTCCTCCACGGCAACACTGTCACTTTGTGCCGCCCGCTGGCCGTTCGAAACTCTGCTGATACTAACTGCGTGACTGCGTGCAGCCATAGTGCTGACGTCGTTATTTGCCCGACTGGCGAGTATATCGCCGTGCTGTCAGTTCGTCGCGGCTGTAGCACTCGTGGCCACGAAAAACGCCACTATCGACAGCTGCTTAATGATAATTGTTCTCAACAAGTGGGCGTCCGGACAACGAGGGCAGTGTCCGTTATGCTGCCGTTCAGAAACATCGTCTACAATTCGTCGCAGTTTGATCATTATCGTTTTAGAATGCTTGGCCCCGGACACGTTCCGGGCCAGCCAGTAAATATTAAAGGAGACTCCGTTGAGCAAGATTGCCCGTCGCAAATTTATCCAGTTATCAGCTGTAGCCGTTGCCGGTGCACTGGCAAGCCCCGGGCGCAGAGCGTTTGCGCAGGACTTGCCGCATCTCGCCGAAGACGATGCCATGGCAGGTGCCATGAAGTATACGCACGACGCCAGCACGGTAGACCCCGCCACGCGTGCCAATCCGGCTGCCGATCAGAATTGCGCCAATTGCGCATTGATTCAGGGCAACGACGGCGACGAGTGGCGCCCCTGCCAGATCTTCCCGGGTAAAGCCGTTAGCGCAAAAGGTTGGTGTTCCGTTTGGGCGCCCAAAGTTTGATCGCCATTGACTGACGATCAGGAAACGCCGGCGCTTGCGCCGGCGTTTTTGCATCCATGAGCAACCCACGGATCCAGCATTTTTACGACGAGCCAAGCGGAACGCTTAGCTATGTCATCTCAGACGAGCAGAGCGGTCATGCGGCTGTAGTCGACCCGGTCGTGGGCTACTCAATGGTGTCTGGTCACCTCGACACGGCGCCCTCTGACGTCATCATCGAATATGTGCACAAAGAGAAACTGGGACTGGAGTGGATACTCGAGACCCATGCGCATGCCGATCACGTGACTGGCGCGCAGTACATCAAGTCGAAGATCGGCGGCTCCGTGGCGATCGGAGAGGGCATCCGCGAGGTGCAGGCGCACTTCGGACCCGTATTCAATCTTGGCGATGACTTCGCGTCCGATGGCCATCAGTTTGATCGCCTGTTTTCGGATGGCGATACCTTCAATATCGGTGAACTCACTTGTGAGGTTATTGCGACCCCTGGACACACGAACTGTAGCATCAGTTACCGAGTCGGCTCAGCCGTATTCGTCGGCGACAGCATGTTTATGCCAGACTTTGGCACGGCGCGGTGCGATTTCCCCGGCGGCGATGCCGGGCTGCTCTTCGACTCGATTCAGCGAGTTCTGTCTCTACCCGGAGATACGCGCCTTTTCATGTGTCACGACTACATGCCGGGCGGGCGCGAGCTGCGCTGGGAATGCACTGTCGATGAGCAACGTAAGAACAATATTCACGTCAACCAGGAAGTCGACAAAACCGCGTTCTCGGCGATGCGGCTTGAACGCGATGCGACACTGAATTTACCGGCGTTGATTGTGCCGTCGATTCAGGTCAACATTCGGGGCGGGCATCTTCCCGACGCCGAAGAGAACGGCATCGCGTATTTGAAGACACCCATCGACACGCTGTAATCGACCTGACACGGAGACCACCTTGTTCGAGACGCTGCAAACGATGCCGGCGGACGCCATTCTTGGGCTGATAGCCGAATATCGCAATGACCCCCGGCCCGAGAAAATCGATCTCGGCGTCGGCGTATACCGCAATGCCGCCGGCGAGACGCCGATACTCAATACCGTCAAGAAGGCTGAACGCCATCTGGTCGAGACGCAAACGACGAAGTCTTATATCAGTACGGCCGGTGAACCAACGTTCAATGCAGCCATGCAGGCGATGACATTTGCCGGTGCGGTGACAGACGATCGCCTGGTAACGATTCAGACACCCGGTGGATCGGGGTCGCTGCGCGTCGCGGCTGGCATGTTGCTGCGGGCAAAGGATGCAGTGACTGTCTGGGTCAGTGAACCGACGTGGGCAAACCACGTGCCCCTGCTGGGTGGGGCAGGGCTGCAACTAAAGTCCTACCCGTATTACGACACGAAGCGTCACGTCATCGAGATCGACGCAATGCTCGAGACTTTGCGTGGCGCGCCCAAGGGTGATGTTGTGTTGTTGCACGCCTGTTGCCACAACCCGACCGGACTGGATCCGACCGAAGACGATTGGCAGGCAATTGTGGAAGTAATCGTCGAGCGTGAATTGCTGCCGTTCATCGATATCGCTTACCAGGGATTTGCGCGCGGTATTGCTGACGACAACTACGTGATTCGGGAACTCGCGCGGCGTGTGCCGGAAATGATCGTTTCAAATTCCTGTTCCAAGAATTTCGGTCTGTACCGTGATCGCGTCGGATCTCTGTCACACCTGTGCGCCGACACTGCGACGCGCGACATCGTTTCGAGCCAGGTGAGTAGTTACGTACGAACGCTGTACTCTCTGCCGCCAGACCATGGCGCAGCTGTTGTCAGCATGATTCTCAATGACGCCGAGTCACACGCGGAGTGGCTCGACGAGGTCAAAGAAATGCGGGATCGCCTGCAACGCATGCGGACGCTGCTGAACGATGCGCTGGTCAAGAAGATTCCCGATCACGATTTTTCGCACCTGGTTCGCGCCAATGGCATGTTTAGCTACCTGGGCACAACGCCGGAGCAGGTCGAGCGCCTCAAGAGGGAATTCGGGATTTACCTGGTCAACACAAGTCGCATCAACGTGGCCGGTATTACCGGAGACAACGTCGGCTATCTATCCGACGCTATCGCCGCCGTTCTGTAGGAGCGCTGCTTGCAGCGCGACCACCGCGCCCGCCCTGTAGGAGCCCGCCCCAGCGGGCGACAACGTTGCCTACACGACACGGCGCGACGGGGCATTTATCTCCCTCATGGCTCGCTAACGCTGCGCTTTACTTCGGTCGTCAAACACCCCGTCGCGCCGGTCCCCCGATCATCGGTGCGGTCCGGGGAGGCCGAGGGCGGGATGTTTGTTGCCGGTAGTAAAGCGGACCGCAGGGAGCCATACCGGCAACAAATATGCCGGTCTCGAGCCTGTGCGACAA
>Ga0316190_10001903_pt1 | contig 15178 bp, 12 predicted proteins | sample Eddworburrow2_MG_FD_204929 | JGI IMG/M metagenome (GOLD analysis project Ga0316190, IMG submission 204929) | Coastal sediment microbial communities from Maine, United States - Eddy worm burrow 2 | ecosystem: Environmental > Aquatic > Marine > Coastal > Sediment | place: USA: Maine | collected... | reverse complement strand
GGCACCGGCAGACCGCCATCACCGCCGAGCATCAGCCACAGGCCTGCAAATGCCAGTAAAATGGCGAAAGCCCGCCATGGATTGAGCTTGATGCCAAACACCACCCGATCAATCAGGGTCGCCCAGATCGGCAGCATGTAAAACAGGAAAATCGCCCTGACGACATCGGTGGAAACAACCGCATAGAAGTAACAGACCTCGGATACGCCGATACCGATGCCGACAAGTGCCATCCAGCGTATGTGCTCGGCACGCCATTCACCCCATCGTGCAGCCGCCAGCACGGCGACTGGCAATGCAGCGCCCATAGCCAGCGCAGCCGACCAGAACGGACCAAATCCTGCTTCAGACAGATAGCGCAATGGAATCCAGAACAGACCCCACAGGCCGGCACCAATGGCAATCGCGAGCGCGCCACGAAATGGCAATGAGAACAATGGATGTGTCATCACTGATGTTTAATTCCAAGGCAAGACGCAATTGAGCCATTCGACCCGCAGATCATCGCTGCCCGCCAAAGGCGGAAGTGCGACCGTCCAGCGAAATGATGTGATCGTAAAGCTCCGGCCGGCGATCCCGGAAAATCCCCCAATAGGCACGCTTTTCAGCCAGGTCATCCAGGTCAAATGTGTGGGTCAACACGGTTTCGTGCACCCGATCTGCCTCTGCCACCTTCTCTCCCGTAAAGTCGGCAATGAACGACGATCCGTAAAATGTCATTTCGGTGCCGTTGCGCCCCGGCTCGGTGCCGATCCTGTTGGAGGCCACCAGCGGCATCAGGTTGGCGCCGGCGTGCCCCTGCTGCACCCGCTGCCAGTGAGCCGCCGAGTCCCATGAGGGGTCCAGCAACTCCGATCCGATCGCGGTCGGGAAAAACAGCATCTCTGCTCCCATCACCGCCATCGAGCGAGCTGTTTCAGGAAACCATTGATCCCAGCAAATGCCGACCCCGAGACGACCAAAAGATGTGTCCCAGACCTTGAAACCGGTATCACCTGGAGAGAAATAGTACTTTTCCTGGTAACCTGAACCGTGCGGAATATGGCTCTTGCGGTAAATCCCCAGGTCAGTCCCGTCAGCATCAATGATGGCAATCGAATTGAACCGTGCATTGCCGGCTTCCTCGTAGAACGAAACCGGCAACACCACGCCGAGTTCTTTCGCGACACCCCTGAAGTGCTCAATTGTGGGGTGACCCTTGGCCGGCAGCGCGCGGGCATAGAACTCCGGCAACTCGTCCTGACAAAAATAATACCCTTCAAACAACTCCTGCAGCAGGACGACATTGGCCCCCTTGGCAGCAGCTTCGCGAACCAGTTTTTCACCACGCTCGACGTTTTCCGATACAACATCCGTGCAAGCCATCTGCGTGGCGGCAAGTGTTACATTACGCATCTGACCTTATCCTCCATTGGTTGTGCACAGCGGTTCCTGCTGGGTTATGCAGTGCACCCCGCCTCCGCCCTTGAAAATATCCACCGCCGGCACCGACACGATCTCGCGGTCATTGAACAGCCGCCGGAAAATGCCGGAGACCACCTCATCCTGCGGATCATCAAATTTGCACAGCACAACGCCTCCATTAACGAATGAGAAATTCACATAGGAGCAGGACAAAGGCTCACCGTGCTCGTAGCGCTCCTTTGGCGCTTCGAGCACTATCACTTCCATCGCCCGGCCACGTGCATCAGTCTGCGCACGCATGATGGCTTCAATTTCCCTGGCGGTTTCAAAGTCAGGGTGATCGCGATCCGGCTGGCCATGCACCACGACAACGCCCGGCTTTACGAAGCAGGCCAGCGTATCAACGTGACCATCGGTGCCGGAAACCGAGGTGTCGGCCTGCAGACCCCGCGGCACCCAGATGGCCTTGGTTGTCCCCAGCTTGCCATGCATTTCGGCTTCGATTTCCGCGCGCGTCCAGTTGGGATTGCGGTTGTGGTTCATCTGAACGGTTTCGGTGAGCAGCAACGTGCCTTCACCGTCGACGTGTATACCACCGCCTTCGTTCACCAGTACTGACGGTAGCCGTGTGGCCCCCGTTTTTTCAGCAACGAACCTGGCAACAAGTGCATCGGCGGAGCCTTCCGGGAAGGTGCGGCCACCCCAACCATTGAATGTCCAGTCGACAGCACCAAGTGCGCCTTGCGCGTCGACTACAAATGTTGGCCCGCAGTCGCGCATCCAGCTATCACCAAGCTCGCGCTCAACTATGCTGACAGCCCCATCGAGATACTTGCGCGCGGCTGCTTCCTCACCCGGATTGCAAACCATGGTGACCGGTTCGAACCGGGCTATTGTATTGGCCGCGCCGGACCATGCCCTGTAGGCAGCGTCAGGCGAACCGACGAATTCCATTACATCAGGATTGCATGGCCAGGCCATCCAGGTGCGCTTGTGCGGAGTCCATTCAGGCGGCATCGTCCATGTCATGAAAACAAATTCCTGGTTTGATCGCATTTGGCAGAGAGGTGAAAGCACAACACTGGTTGTGTCACCCGATCGTGACCTCAATCAAACAGGACATTCAACAATTTGGAAACCCCTTCTTTGAGCACCGGCAGGTGCAGTTCTGCGGCCATCAGGCTCACCCGCACCGTGGGAGCATGGAAAGCCATTGCGCCGAAATACCGGTCACCCGGGAGGTAAATCGGCACTGCAACGGCAACCATACCATTCATGAATTCTTCCCGATCCACCGAATGGCCTTGCCTTGCCACCTTGTCCAGTTCAGCCAGCAAGCCACTTACGGTGGTATGCGTATTGCCGGTGTGAGCTTCGAGTTTGAGCATTTCAACAAACTGCGTACGGCGTTGCGGCGGCAGGCTTGCCAGATAGGTTTTGCCACTGGCAGTACAATGGAATGGCACATTGCTGCCAATTGGCAACTGGATGCGGAATGGCCATTCGGTTTCGACCCTGTCGAGATAACGCATGCCGGCTTCTTCGGGCACAACCAGGTTGACGGTCTCGTTGATCTTGCGTGCGACCTCCTGCAACACCTGGTGGCGGGCAATTGACGTATCGCTGGTGGACAATAGCCCGGCGGCCATGCGCCGTAGCCTGCGAGCGGGCCGCAGGCGGCGTGTATCGGAGTCTGGCGCCAGATAGCCCTCGGCCAGCAAAGTCTGGCAAAGTCTGTGAATAGACGGCTTCGGCAAGCCCATTTGCCGGTTGATCTCGCTTGGCGTCATCGGCCGACCTGCCTCAGCGACAATTTCGGCAATCTTCAACAGGCGCAGGTTTGTAGGAACCCTGTCAGCGCCAGGGGACTGCGATACGTCTGCTTCACTTGTCATGTTGGCCCTTCTTGTGCTCACAACACCCGTTTCTCTGGACGTTTTTACATACCTGAGCTTAATTTTAGCTTGCGACGACGTCAGTTTAATGTTTCTGTTGTTAAAAAACAATAATAAAAGTCTCAATTTTTAAAGAGGTAAGAATTGGAATTTGACTACGTGATCGTAGGGGCCGGTTCTGCGGGATGCGCGATAGCGGCGCGCCTGTCCGAGAATCCGTCTGTCAGCGTGGCCCTGGTCGAGGCCGGCGGGCGCGACAGTTCACCGTGGATTCACATTCCGGTTGGATACTTCAAGACAATCCAGAACCCGGCCCTCAACTGGATGTACCGGACAGCGTCTGATCCGGGCCTCAACGGGCGGCAACTGAATTGGCCGAGAGGCAAGACACTTGGCGGCTCCAGTTCCATCAATGGCCTGCTCTATGTTCGCGGCCAGGCCCAGGACTATGATCACTGGCGCCAACTGGGCAATGCGGGCTGGGCCTGGGAAGACGTTCTTCCATTGTTCAAACGCGCCGAAAACTGGGAAGATGGCGAAGACGAACTGCGTGGCGGCGATGGTCCGCTTTCCGTTACTCATTCCCGCAAGTCCTGGAAGATTGTGGATGCATGGGTGCAGGCTGCGCAGAACGCGGGTTTTCCTTACAATACCGACTATAATGGGGCCGACCAATACGGTGTCGGGTATTTTCAGCTTACCGCTCAAGACGGATTGCGCTGCTCAGCGGCAAAGGCTTATCTCAAGCCCATTCGCGACCGCAAGAACCTGGAAATCTTTACCAATGTGCTGACGGAAAAGGTGATCTTTGACGGCAAGCGCGCCATCGGCATCAAGGGCGCGCGAGGCGGACAGTCACTTGTCATCAAGGCGCGCAACGAAGTCGTCCTGTCCGCAGGCGCGATCGGGTCTCCACAGATCCTGATGTTGTCGGGAATAGGCCCTGCCGGCCAGTTGGCCGACCACGGCATTGACGTTCGCCATGTATGTGAGGGCGTCGGTAAGAACCTGCAGGACCATCTGCAGGCACGCCCGGTGTACAAATGCTCTGTTCCAACCATAAACACGCGCACCCGGGGTTTGTGGAACCAGGCCAGGATCGGTGTGGAATATGCACTGAGGCGGACCGGCCCAATGACCATGGCGGCCAGTCTGGGGACCGGTTATCTGAAAACCAGGCCTGAACTTGAATCACCTGACATTCAATTTCACATTCAGCCGTTCAGCGCCGACAATCCTACCGAAGGCACCCACAGTTTCGACGCCTTTACAGCATCGGTCCTGCAATTGCGCCCGGAAAGCGCGGGTGAACTGGTGTTGAAATCCAGCAACCCGAACGACCATCCCGAGATTCACCCGAACTATCTTGCGACGCAACTTGATCAGGACACCATTGTCGAGGGCATCAAGATTGCACGACACATCTGCAGGCAGCACCCGGTGGCGGATGTGATTACCGAAGAACACGCACCGGGCGCAGCTATTGCCGATGATGACTATGACGCATTGCTCAACTGGGCGCGTGACACGGCCACCACCATCTATCATCCAACCGGAACTTGCAAAATGGGCCCGGACAGCGACAGAATGGCAGTTGTGGACGAGCGCTTGCGCGTCAAGGGCGTTTCAGGACTGCGCGTTGCGGACTGCTCGATCATGCCGCAAATCGTTTCTGGCAATACCAATGCACCTGCCATTATGATCGGCGAGCGAGTGAGTGACATTATTCGTGAGGACGCTCGCTAATGTGGGAACACATCATCGATTTCAGCCAGATCGTTATCGCCGACATCATTCTGTCTGGTGATAATGCGCTGGTCATCGGCATGGCTGCAGCCGGGCTTACTCCGAAACTGCGCAAGCGCGCCATCATATTCGGCATGGTCATCGCGGCCCTTTTGCGTATCGTATTCTCCATTGTAGCCACCAAGCTGCTGGTCGTACCCGGCATCCTGTTCATCGGTGCGTGCTTGTTGTTCTGGGTGTGCTGGCGGCTTTACCAGGACTTGCGCGTACACACCGAAGAACACGCCGTTGACGCATTGGAACTAGCAGAAGACGAAAGCCAGGGCTATACCGGCCCGCCGCGGCGCACCATGATGTCAGCGCTGCTGTCGATAACCGTCGCCGATGTCTCCATGTCTCTCGACAACGTACTTGCGGTTGCAGCGATTGCCGACGGAGACACCCAGAAGCTGGTGTTCGGACTTGGCCTCGCCATCCTGCTGATGGCGTTTGCTGCCACATTGATCATGAGACTTCTGACCAAATACCCCTGGATCTCGTGGCTTGGTCTTGCCGTCCTGTTATATGTTGCAAGTGAAATGATGTATCGCGGTCTTCTGGATCCGTCGCACGGGATGTTGAAGCTCATGGGGATCGCGTGATGTAGAGAATTACAGGTTGCAGGCCCTGTGGAAGCCAAACGGCTACCTGAAGATACTGCAAGCAGAACGCTGGACGGACTGGTTCCGCTCAGTAACGAACCTAAAGTGTTAAGAGAACGACTTAAGGGAGGAAAACCATGTCGATTTTCAAGAATATGATACAGGCAACCGCCGGTATCGCCCTCATGGCAACAGTTGCGGCAGCTCCGCAGATTGCCGAAGCCAAGACGGTTATCCGCGTACAATCGGTGATCTCAGCAACTGCTGACGAAGTGACAATGCTGAAAGACTTCGGTCAGGATGTATCGGATCTGACAAACGGTGAAGTTGTCTTTGAAATCCTGCCAGCCGGTGCTGTTGTCGGTGTCAAGGAAACCCTTGATGCGGTTGACAAGGGCCTCGTCGAGGGTGGCTTTGCATGGACCCATTACTGGTCAGGCAAGCACCCGGCTGCCATGCTGTTTGGCTCACCGGTTGCCGGTGCCGGCGTCGGCATCGACAACATCGCGTTTCTGTCGTGGTTCCAGTATGCGGGCGGCAAAGAGCTGTATGAACAGCTTTGGACAGAAATGGGCATGAACGTAAAAGGCTTCATGTTGCAGCCTGTTGGACCGGAAGCGCTGGGCTGGTTCAAGGAGCCAATCAACTCCATGGCCGACTTCCGCAAGTATCGGTTCCGCACACCTCCCGGCATTCCGGGCCAGACCTACAAGGACATTGGCATTGCGTCGGTGGCCATGGGTGGCGGCGACATCCTGCCGGCACTTGAAAAAGGCACGATCGATGCGGCCGAGTGGTGCTGCCCGAAACCTGACTCGGTATTCGGCTTCCAGAAAGTGCTCAAGCACTACTATCTGCAGGGCCTGCACCAGGTTGTGGTGAATGCCGATCTGTATATCAACGGCGACGTCTACAACAGCCTCACAGACCTTCAGAAAAAGGCCCTGGAAGTTGCCGCCAACGCATCGTTGTCAAAATCGATGTCTTACCGCATCTACGAAAACGGCAAGGCGCTGAAGAAGCTTGTGGAAGAAGACGGCGTCATCCTGCATGACACACCAGCCGACTATTTCCCGGCATATATGGGTGCAGCCAAGGCTGCTCTCGAGAAGAACGCGGCGGAAAACCCGTTCTTTGCCAAGGTTTGGCAGTCCCAGAAGGATTTTGCTGCAATCGCAGTGCCGTACTGGGCCGGATCGCAAGCCTCCAACGCAGCGCTCGGCAAGGCTTTTGCTGACAGCGTGAAGAAGCAATAATCCGATAACGGACCGGTGGGCATCCCGCGGGATGCCCACCAACTATTCTGCATGTGCAAACCGGGCATAGAAACCGGTCAGGTCACATAAGGATACCAACTATCTGGACTCTCTGGGAGGAGCGGAAAATGGCTGAGGAAATTGGCGAACTCGACATCACCGACGAGTTGATTGCAGAGCGACGCGCGGAAGAACCCGGACAAACACCGGAAGACATGACGCCCTGGCAGAGGCCTATCACGGCGTTCATTGACGTGCTCAATCTGTGGGCAGGCCGGATCACCTGTTTTTTACTGATACCTCTCATCATTGCGATGGTATTTGAGGTCGTTTCCCGCAAACTGTTCGCGGTGTTCACGGACTATGGCCTCAATGAACTGGCCATTTCGCTGGGATTTGGCCCAACCCTTTGGGTCTATGATACAAGCCGTATGCTCGGTGGCGTGCTGTTCATGGCGGCTGCCGGCTATGCGCTGATGCGCGGTGTGCACATTCGGGCTGATTTCCTGTACCGGAACTGGACCCCGAAAACCCAGGCCACCGTGGATGCAGCACTGTATCTGCTGCTCTACTTCCCCGCCATGCTGTTCTTCTTCTGGAGTGCATTCGGTTTCACCCTGGATGCATTCGGCTGGCATGGATGGGACAGGCCGTGGGGCATCTGGGAGCGGGCGAGTGATTCAACCTGGGCACCTTTGCTTGGCCCGGCCCGCGCAGCCATGCCGATAGGTGCGCTGCTGTTGTTGCTGCAGGGCTTGCCCGAACTTTTCCGGGCTTTTCACCAGATGGGCAAGGAGCGCGAAGCACAGTTCCTTAGAATACTGCCGTTGTACGTCATCGTGCTGGCGGTAATTTTCGTCAGCGTGTTCTTTCCAAACATGGTTCCCTTCGACGACTGGTGGAAAACAGTTACATCATCAGTCGGGATATTCGAGTTCTCCAAACCCACCATCGGGTTGTTCATGCTGGGAGCCATGCTGTTTTCAATCTTTGTGGGCTTCCCGATTTCGTTCACGCTGATCTTCCTGGCATTCACTTTCGGGTCCTGGGGCGCAGGCAGCGCCTTGACCTTCTACCTGATGACCCTGCAGACCAATTCGGTCATGCTGGACGATCAGCTTGTTGCGGTTCCCCTGTTCATCTTCATGGGCATCATGATGGAACAGGCCGGCCTCATGGAAAGGCTTTTCAAGGCCGTTCAGCTGATGATGTCGCGAACACGCGGTGCGCTTTACATTGCGGTATTGTTCGTTTCCATGATCTTCGCAGCCGCCACCGGCATTGTGGGAGCGTCGGTGACCATTCTGGGCATCATGGCAGCCAAGACCATGAACAAGTCCGGCTACGACGTAAGGCTTGCAGCGGGGACAATTACTGCGGGTGGCACGCTCGGCATTCTGATTCCGCCGTCAATCATGCTGATTGTCATGGGTCCGGTTCTGGAAGTGCCTGTCACCGACCTGTTCCGTGCGGCAATCATACCGGGCATCCTGCTTGCCGTGCTGTACATGGTGTACGCCATCGGGCGTTGCATGATCAATCCGAACCTGGGCCCTATCCTGCCGGCAGATGAACAGCCGGAAACCTCACCATATTATCTGCTTGAGGTGATCGGGGTCATGGCGTCAATCGTTGTGCTGAGCTACCTGTTGGGTGCCGGCGCGTCCGGGAGTCTCGCCTTCATTCCACTCGGCGGACTGATCCTGCCGATCCTCTGGCTGGCATTCATGTACTTCGCCTATACGTGGACCCGCAAGACCAGGCCGGGCGGGTTCTATTTCTCGGACCTCTGGTATGAGTTTTTCATGGGCCTTGTGCCGCCAACCGTACTGATCGCCTTTGCGCTTGGTTCCATTCTGGCCGGTTGGGCAACCCCAGCCGAAGCCGCCGCGTGTGGTGCATTTGGAGCAATTTTGCTGTCATTTGTCTACCGCAAGCTGACCGTGTCCGGCTTCTATGATGCGATGATCAAAACACTGGAAATCTCGGTGCTGATCATGTTCCTGGTTGCAGCTTCCAATTTCTTCGGGGCCGTGTTCTCAAATCTGGGAACACCCAAGTTCCTCACCGAAGTGCTGTTGTCGATGGAACTGTCCACGGCTGCCATGCTGATATTCGTCATGGCCCTGGTATTCCTGCTGGGGTGGCCGCTGGAATGGGTGCCGATTGTACTGATCATCGTGCCGATCCTGGTGCCATTGCTGGTCTCGCTGAATGTGAACCTGACGTGGTTTGCAATACTGGTCGCCGTGAACCTGCAGACCGCATGGCTCAGTCCGCCGGTGGCCCTGTCCGCCTACTTCCTCAAGGGGGTGGTACCGGAGTGGGACCTGAAAGACATCTATCTCGGCATGATGCAGTTCATGGTCATTCAGGTGATCGGCCTGATACTGATCTTCGTCTTCCCCGGCTTTGTGCTGTGGCTGCCGGACTGGTTGTCGTCGGGCGGCGCTCAACCGTTCCTGAGCTATGTCGGATATGGCAACTGACCGATACTGCTGCGCACCAACAAAGGGCCCGCTCTCCATTGAGAGCGGGCCTTGTTGCCTTGCCGGGTCAAATTGAACGTAAGGGCGATCCGCCTGTGTATTGCGTCAGACGGGCTGAAGAATAATTTTCGGGGCTGCGCATCGACCGCTGGCGATGTCATCGAATGCCTGGGCACCGGCGTTCAATGGCCGTTTATCGATCCAGCTCAAGTCGCCCAGCTTGCCGGTAAAGATGGCATCTGCGGTGGCGTGGAAATCAGCCATTGTGTAGGTGTAGGTGCCGATAAACGTGATTTCCTGCAGTGTCATCCGGCGCACATCCAGCCCGCCCTCCGCCGCACCCAAACCAATGTGCATGATGAGCCCGCCCGGCTTCACCAGCTTGCTCGCGGATGCCCTGGTCGCAGCAATACCCACCGCATCAATAACCAGGTCCGGCGCGTCATCATCACCTGCGGCCGCCAGGCACTCAATGTCCCCGGTGTGCATGATCCGCTCGCGCCGTGATGAATTGGGCTCCACGATAGTCACCTGGTTCCCTCCCTGCGCCCGGAACGCCAATGCGGCTCCCAGTCCTATGGCCCCTCCACCCAGGACCAGACAGCGCACTTGTGCCAGATCGCCACCCAGGGTGGCCTTTGCCAGCCTGACGGCATGCCAGCCACACGCCAGCGGTTCACACAGGGCAGCACTTTCCAGCGGCACATGATCGGGGACATTGACCAGATTGCCCTCGGGCATCGCCAGAAGCTCGGCAAATGCACCTTCGCGCGGCGGCATAGAAATGATCTGGCGGGTGGCACACAGGTTATCCCTGCCCGCCACGCAAGCCTCGCAGGTACCGCACGTCACCAGGGGATTCACGGTCACTCGGCGTACGGCGCCCCCGAAACCGACGATTTCCCCTGCCGCTTCATGCCCCAGGATCAAAGGCGCGGGCCGGCGTTCGTCATGGCCTGCCCATGCATGCATGTCGGACCCGCAAATGCCGGACGCTTTCACCCTGATCAGCGCCTGACCTGCCGTCGGCCTGGGATCGTCGACATCGGTAAACTTCATGGTCTTTTCGCCCGTGTAGACCAGTGCCTTCATTTTGGTATGTATCCTCTTTCAATGGTCAGTACCGAACCGGCCCTTGCTATGTTAAAGAAGCCGCTGGAAATCTCACCGGTCATCACAGCAACCTGTTGACCAGGGCCCAGCGATGCAACAGCTCGCAACACCTCGTTCAGTAATTTTTTAACAGGTAACTCCAAATACACAAACTATGAGTAAAACGGCCTGGCTCTCAGCTGCGTCCACACTTGGCCGCAATTCAGGTCTACCGCATTGTAGTTGTAGACGACCTACACTGTTGAAGGGGTTCAAACTCATGATCCGCAAGTTCTGTTTATCCTTGGCCCTGGTGTCCGCCGTGTCTGTGCAGGCCATTTGTGCGTCCGTTACCCCTGCCAACGCAGGCAGCAATGCCATCATCGAGATGACAATCGGGAAAATTGGTTTCCTGATTGGCGTTTCTCGCGGTGACGGCAAGCTGTTTTACAATGGCCGGCAGGCTGAGCTGGACATAAACGGTTTGCGGGTCGGACTGACCATAGGTGCCTCATATGCAAACATGCGCGGAGAAGTCTATAACCTCAACCGCCTGGAAGACATTGCCGGCACGTATGTGACCGCCCAGGCCTCTGCTGTAGCGATCAGCGGCGGCGGACAAAACCTGGTCCTCATCAACGAAAACAATGTCCGGCTGGTGCTGTGGGGCGAACAACGGGGCCTTGATGCATCCCTGGATGCCGGCGGCATGCTGATTACACTGAAATGATCACGGTGTAACACCGACGGGAAAACGTCATAGCATGTGTCGCAAAAGTGTATGTGGTTTCGCGAATAAGGACATGCTCAGACAAATCTCCAGCGCGCGGTTTTGCTTGGTCAAAGCCTGAACCGACCTAGATCAGCCCCATTTTCTTCAGCGAACTCAGGTCCAGCGACAACTCGCGGCGCTGGAACTGGCCAAATACTTCTGACAGAAAAGCTCGCAGGCGCAGCCGCATTGCCGGTTGCAGCGTGGTGTAGCGGCCATCCTGGAACTCGATGAACGAAAACGGGGGGTCTTCGGCGACCAGCATCGCCTGCCGGTCGAGCAATGGCAGGCTGAACACGGCGTCCGGCTCGATCTCTTCGTACACTTCGCGCGCCTGACGGCTGACAAGCGGATTACCGTTCCAGGCATTGCGGATCAGATAAAAAGTCTCTGCAGCATACGCTCCTCGCAGATCTCGCGCAGTCATGACGGAGATTGCGGTCTGGTCCAGCACATACACGATGACCATCTCGACGCGCACATCATGTGCCGCGTTGATAAAATCGAGATCATCGACAACTGTAAAAAACGTATCCAGCGCGTGCGCCGGCAGATCGACGACGTAGTCGCGATCCGGTTCTGCGAGAATTGTGTCGAAAAGCCTGATCTGACCACTGGTCTTTTCAACACTGATCAGCATCGACCGATCAGGATAGAACCCCTTTATGCGGCCGCGTGGCTCATCGCAATCGAACACATAGGGGTTGCGGCCGGCCACCAGCAGATGATCCATCAACAGGCGCGCAGTCAAAGTCTTGCCGTTGCGTGCCTCATCGGAGCACACAACAAACATCCGACTTGCCGCTCTTTCGCTCACGTAAATCGTCCTGTTGATACCCCGGGATGACTGGACAGCCGTTCACGCGCCACGAATCATCGCAACACTTGCCAGCCACGTATCCAGCTTAACCCGATTGCGCCACAGATCAGGCTTATTATACCAGCAACCTGCAGATGTCCGGATGGACAGCCCGCTACCCGGCAGCAGTTGTGCTGCCGTGCACGCAGACCCGCACGCAACCCGTGGCACAGGAAACCCTTACCGGCTCAACGATGGTTCAGCCCTTGGACTTGCCGGTATCCCCGGAACCACCCGATGTGAGCATCTGGATCAGGCGAAGCTGGTCGAACTCGTCGTCGATTTCAGAACACCACTTCTTCACATAGCCACGCAGCACGAACGAGAAGTCGCCGGCCTTGCCCTTGTTGTCCTTGTTGTCGATGAAGTTCTTGTAGGTCACATCAGCAAGATCAACCTGCTCTGCGGCCATCTCGTTGAGCTTTGGAATAACAATCTCGCGGGCTTCGTTCACGTTGGAGAAATACCGCTTGTAGGTCTTCTCGTCCCACTCAAAGAAATTGGTTTCGTTGATGAAGTTACGCGCGACGGTGTAATCAAGACCTTCCACATACGGAGTCACCTCCTGAAGCTCATCCAGCGATGCGATAGCCGGACCAACCACGTGGATCAGACCCAGTTCAAACACACCGTCCCGAGCGGCCTGCAAAACGCCGATTTTCTCAAATGTTTCCAAGGCGTAAGAGAGATTTCCCGCCTTCAGATCCACGACTGTCACCGGCACTTTGGCGGTCTCCAGTGTATCCAGCACCTTCATTTGATCCGCCACATTGTGCAGATCAATTATCTCGGTGATGGCCGGGTAGAACCTGTGCAGGGTGCCGCGCGGATTTTCTGTATCAAATGCCCGTGCCAGAACATTGTGACGATGCAGGTAATCCAGCAGCGCGCGTGAGATTGTCGTTTTGCCAACGCCGCCCTTGTCGGCGCCGACCATGATGACTACTGGTTTCATCTACTTAAATTCCCTCTATTCAATGCCGCCACAACGTACGCCCTGCAACGGGCCTCAAAATCGAATACCATGTCTTGCGCGCTGATGCCACATCTACCCACCCGCAAAGAAAACAGTCTTTTACAATGACCACTGAAGATCAGAAAGCTGTGCCAATCACTTACAGCAAAGCTGTTGGCGCACTGGAAAACTCCAGGTGGACAGACCTCGACTTTTTCAGGTCCGGTGCCGCCATCGAGACCGCGTTGCGGGTAGATGCGCGCGTGCAGGCAGGTGTGCAGGTTTTGCCGTCAGCGGCAGACGTTTTCAATGCGCTCAAATTGACGCCACCGGACCAGGTCAGAGCGGTTGTGCTGGGGCAAGACCCCTACCCCACGCCCGGAGATGCGCATGGCCTCGCATTTTCGGTGGCAAATCCGGATCAACGGGTACCACCGTCGCTGCGAACGATATTCAAAAGCCTGGAGGCCGATCTCGGTGTCGCGCCGCCGGCCCACGGCAACCTCACCCAGTGGGCGCGTTCGGGCATCTTGCTGCTCAATGTAACGCTGAGCGTCGAGGCCGGCCAGGCAAACAGTCACAAGGATCTGGGCTGGGCAGCGCTGGCAGGTGAAATCCTGCAACACCTAAACGAGCGTGCCACGCCGATAGTCTTCATGCTGTGGGGCAAGTTTGCCCAGAACGCAGGTTCCGGGTTGGACGCGTCTCGGCATTGCGTCATCAAGACCGCTCATCCCTCACCACTTGCCCGCGGTGCCGGACCGCAACACAGGTTTGTTACTTCGCGTCCATTTGCACATGCGCGAGACTGGCTATTGCAGCGTGGCCTTCCACCAATCGACTGGCGCCTGTAGACTGACTTGGGGCCGTAATTGTCAACAGACCCTAGAGGACACCAGACAAAGGTACACCAATCTAATGCCCCAGGCCGAAGACCGAAAATACTCGCCTTCCTTCAACGGCCCCGAAGGACAGGAGGACATGCCCTGGCTTTTCACCATGGGACCGGTGATTACGTCGCGCGACGTAAAGCTCGCCATGCTGGCTGACTGGAGCATGCGGGACACCGAATTTGTTTCGCTTACGCTTGGCGTAACCGAACAGTTGCTCGAGCTTGTCCACGGGAGCAGGGAGTATGACTGCATACCGTTGCATTTATCCGGGGATGCCATTCTGGAGAGCGTGCTGGGCGCGTTGGCACCGACAGGACGCAAGCGCAAGACACTGATCGCGGCGCACGGACCCCACGCTGCGCAGGCGACAAATATCCTGACCCATATAAAACGCCGGGTGGAAAATATCGCCGGTTCAGATCTCAAGCCGGTCACGACCAATCGACTGTCGAAGCTGCTCCAAGCCGATCCTGACATACACACTGTTTATCTGGCGGAAACCGATATTGCCACCGGCCTGATCAATCCGGTGGCCAAACTGGCAGCGGTTGCCCATGAAGCCGGACGCAGGGTTATCCTGGATGGCCGCGCCAGCATCGGGGCCATGCCTTTCAGTCTCGCTACCGGCACGGTGGATGCTGTAATAGGCGTGCCCTGGGCATGTATTGAAAGTGTTCCCGGGTTTTCGTTTCTCATGGTGCGCCGGGATCTGCTGACAGACAGTCTGTTCACCTCCCCGTCTGCCTCACTGGATCTGCTTCAATTGTGGAACGGCATTCATCGCACAGGTTGGTTTCCCGGCACGCCGCCAGCGCATGCCATTGCCGCTTGTGGCGTTGCATTGCGACGACTCTATCTCGAAGGTGGACCCGAGATGCGGCACAAACGCTATGAAGACAATCACCGGCGGTTGCTCTCAGGCATGGCGGAACTGGGATTCTCGCCTGCTCTTGCAGATGGCACTGCAACATGCGGCTACCTGACCTTGTTCAAACCTCCTGCGGACACGCATTATTCTGCGGCATCATTCATCCAGCAGCTGCGCCAAAGAGGCTTCGTCATTATGGATGGCGACAACTGTCCGGGAGCTGCCGGCGGCTTCAGAGTAGCCACGATCGGAGCCATGGACGAAACCGTAACAGCGCGGTTTGTGAAAGCAGTCGGTAAAGTCATGCA
>Ga0316190_10001902_pt1 | contig 15182 bp, 12 predicted proteins | sample Eddworburrow2_MG_FD_204929 | JGI IMG/M metagenome (GOLD analysis project Ga0316190, IMG submission 204929) | Coastal sediment microbial communities from Maine, United States - Eddy worm burrow 2 | ecosystem: Environmental > Aquatic > Marine > Coastal > Sediment | place: USA: Maine | collected... | reverse complement strand
TCAATGATATCTGAAATAAGTTCAATAATTTCTGGAATATGATCGCTGACCTTTGGTTCAACATCAGCTGGGGCCACACCCAAGCGAGATAGATCTTCATCTGCTTCTCTTATCATTTGCTCAGAATGCTCGAGTGCTCCGACCCCGAGTTCATTTGCACGTTGAATGATTTTATCGTCTACATCGGTGTAGTTTCGAACATAGGTGACAGCATACCCTTTGTAAGCCAAGTAATTTCTTATGACATCATAAACAATGGCCTGCATACCATGACCAATGTGGCACACATCATAAACAGTGACTCCACATGCATACATGCTGACTTTACCTTCCTGTAAAGGAATAAATTCTTCTCGCTTATTGGTTAATGTGTTCTGGACAATTAAGCTCATGATGCTCCCTGGCTGGATCTTTAGAATAAAAAATATGTTGTTAGAGAACAAGATCTCTAGACTGATTCTCGTTTGTGAGGATGCGCTCAAAACGAAGGTCTTTCATTATATGGAATTGATACCCGCTTGTCGATAGCCAGATAGTTGAGACAGAATCTAGAATTTTAATAAACACCGAGTACCATAGCATGTAGTTGTGGTTACATGAGAAGACGGCACTTCTGAAGAAAAAAAAGGAGTGCTCTAAGAGCACCCCTTTATGGATTCAATCAATGTAGTAATTGACTAGGCATAAACTGGCAGGGAAGCCGCCTCGTTTTGATAAGCCGACATTTCTTCTTCCTGGGTGGAAATACAGTAGTGTTCCTTACTCTCAAGCAATGCTAAGAGGAATCGAGCATGAACTTCATGGCCCGCTTTACTTGCAGAAAAATCACCCTGAAAACGGTAACCGGCAATAGAGAGATCTCCGATAAAATCAAGAATTTTATGTGTGACAAACTCATCCTTGGAACGAAGCGAGCCATTTAAAATATCGCTTCCATCCAGAACAATGGCGTTATCAACACTTCCACCTTTGATAAGACCCATTTTCTTGAGATGGTTGACATCGCTCAGGAAACCAAACGTTCTGGCAAAAGAAATTTTTTCAACAAAGGTTTTCGCGTCAATTGAAGCTGTTTTGTTTTGTGTTCCAATGAGTGGATGCTGAAAAGAGATATGGTAAGAGACTTTGAAGTCTCTTGAAGGTTTGACTGATATTTTTTTTCCATTCCATTCAAACTGAAAAGGCTTCGTAATTTTAAGAATTTTTCTCGCGACTCTTTGCTTCTTAATACCCGCTTGCTCAATAAGATAAATAAAGGGTGCAGCACTGCCATCCATGATTGGAACTTCAGGGCCATCAAGCACGACTGTAGCATTATCAATACCCATGCTATAAAAAGCGGAGAGGAGATGTTCTGTTGTCTGAACGGTTGCATCTCCACACTTGAGGGTAGTGGCGAGCTGCAGGCGACCCTTGTCAATTGAGAGAGGATTCACTGGAATCACGCTTCCACCTAGATCTTTACGGACAAAGACGATGCCTTTACTTGGTGCGGAAGGTTTGAGAACCATTTCAATCGGATTACCGGAATGTAGTCCAATACCAACTGCCCGTACTTCATCTGCAAGTGTTTGTTGAAATTCCATATACTCCTCCGCACTGTTAAGTGGAGCAAGAGTTAGACCAAATCAGATAAAACCTATTAATGGCATTTACAAGGGCCTTATTATCTTTATTTAGACTAACATCCATCAGGTGTTGTACCCTTTTAAATCATCGTATTCTGCAGGACTGTTGCAAAAACAACACAATTTAATTCAGTTTTGTGTTTTTTTTACCATACACTTATGTCTTTTGATGTTTCTGATAGGAACCCAGCCCACCTGGACAAAGTAAATGAGTCACAAGTCTTAGCCTCCATGTTGGGTTAGCCCACGTTTTCGGACAACATGCGGAAAATTCATGCTAGAGTATCTCTGATTTATTTGTGGATTTAAGAATTACCCTGTTTTATGGAGGAACCAAATTGAGCCAATCGGTTTTTAAACAATATCCGTCTACATTCTGGATTGCAAATGTCATGGAGATTTTTGAGCGCATGGCCTGGTACGGATTTTTTGCCGTATCTTCACTTTATATCACGGGGTCCATAGCATCAGGCGGCCTGGGGTTTAGCTCTGAGGACCGGGGTCTCCTTCAAGGAGTGGTTTCCTTTTTTGTCTACCTCCTGCCTTTTCTCACAGGCGCACTGGGTGATCGCTATGGGTACAAGAAAATGTTGATTATCGCCTATTGTATCCTATCTCCGGCCTATTACTTTTTAGGCCAATTCAAGACGTTCCCGACCTTTTTTGCAGCTTTTGCTCTGGTCGCTATTGGAGCAGCTATTTTCAAACCGTTGATCGTCAGTACAGTTGGTTTGACAACTAACAAAAAAAATGCCTCTCTTGGATTTGGTATCTTTTACATGATGGTCAACATAGGTGGTTTTGCAGGGCCTTTTGTTGCGGCTGCGATTCGCAATGAAGGCTGGCAATACGTTTTCATCGCATCCTCCATCTGGATTGCCTGTAATATCCCCATTGTCCTCATATTCTTCAAGGAACCCACAGTTGAAGCTGGGTCGGAACAGAAAAGGTCGTTCTCAAAAGTGATGACTGATATGATTGAGGTGCTTGGTAACGGAAGGTTCTTTTTAATGATTTTCGTCCTTCTCTTCATTTGCGTGATGGGCTCGAAATGGTTAAGTACCTCTGAAATGTTTACCTGGGCTGGCATCTGGCTTGGACTAAACCTGCTGGTGGACTTGGGTCTTGGATTTGCGGGCCGACATGACAAACGCATGCAACCCGGGAATAAGCGCTTTTTGCTGTTCTTACTGCTACTGTCAAGTTTCTGGGTCTCGTTTAACCAGATTTTTATTACACTTCCCGAGTATATTCGTGATTTCTGTGACACCAAACCAATGATGGATTCCATTCTGCAGTTTCTAGGATCCATGGGACTGGGTGACGGCAGCTTGAACTGGATACAAAATGTATTTGCAAAAGAAGATGGGTCCATTAAACCAGAGCATTTCGTCAATATTAATGCCATGTGCATCATCTTCCTGCAACTCATCGTTTCGGCAACTGTCGCCAAGCTAAAGCCTCTAATCACGATTATGATTGGAATCGGAGTAACAGGTCTTAGTTTCATTATGTTGATGTTTGGTGTAAGCCCCTTGCTGGTCATCTTTGCGGTTGCCATCTTTTCAGTAGGCGAAATGCTGACTTCTCCCAAGGCCAAGGAATACACAGCCCATGCGGTAGCTCCACCGGATAAAGTTGCGCTCTATATGGGTTACTATATGTGGTCCAATGCGTTGGGTGGACTGTTTGGAGGCATTCTGTCAGGACAGCTCTATGGGCACTTGGCTCGTGACATGAATCGACCCGACCTCATGTGGCTTGTTTTTGCGGGACTAGCAATCCTATGTGCCGTTCTGATTTTTGTGTACCATAAACTCCTAGGAAAGAAACTGGAAGAGGAACATGCACGCTTAAGTCAGGCGTAAATCCGTTTTTAACATAGGTAAAAAACCTATACTTCCCCAAAGGGTTTTGTTCAGGCAAACAACACGGATTGTTGTCTGAGCTATAGCCCGATTGAGTTCAAATACCATTGTGGATTCAGGTGATCTTCCGAAACCCAGACCGTCCAATGATCGTATGCTAGGTTGATAATGTACGGGAGGGGACAATGGGAACAGTTTTACTTGCAGCACTGGTGTTTCTTGGCCAAGGCTCCTTTGTAGTTGATACCAATAATAGCGGAGAGGGAAAGGAACTGGTTTTAATTGAAAATTTGAGAATAGGACCAAACTCTGATGAAGAACATGGTATCTGGCCCGGTCCCTATTTGAGTTTTGAAGTCAATAAAAATGGCCATATCTTCATCGTTGATGACCAGGAAAACAGAATCCTTGAGTTTAATGATAATGGGGAATATTTAAGGCAGTTCGGAGGTCGGGGGGAAGGCCCTGGTGAGTTCCAAGGATTGAATCGCTTTCAGTTTTTAAATGATGAGACCGCGCTCGCCTTTGAATCCCAGGGACCAGTGGGCTCTCTCACCACTTATGATCAAAATTTGGAATTTGTTGGTAAAAGAATCCTGTCTGTTGAATTTAATCCAACGATTTTGGTCTTTTCGCCTGACGGGAAAACTCGATGGTGCCGTTATACCAGGGGAATTCCTGAAAAAAGGGTCATGGTGAAAGGGGTTGGACTTCTGAATGAAAAGGATGAACTTATTTTGGATCTATTCCAGGATGAGGTGGCGATGTTTAACCCCCAGAGGGCCTTTGAACCGGATTTCTGGTCTGAATTCATCGCGTCTCAATTAAAGGCTGATTACAATGGCTTTAGAAGTTATGGAACATTTGACTCAAAGGGGAATTTCTATTCAGCTATTGGGCATAGCTACAAAGTGATACGATGGGAACCTGACCTCAAAAAGGACTTGGAAATAAAAGTAACCTATAAACCCATTTTCAGGTCTGATGAAGAAATGATGGAGGCAGTAACCCCTATCAAAGATCAACTAGATGCCCAGTTACCGCAGAATATGTTCGATGTTATAACGGATGGTGTTATCAAGAAAGCCATTAAATTGTCGGAATATACAATCACTAAACCACCGGTTTTTGGACTTACGGTCATGGAAGATGGGGCTATGATTGTGGTTCACGATGTCAACGCCTTGACCGGAAATGAGTCTGGGGATATTTTTGATGCGAAAGGCCAATTCATAGGCAGGATCAAAAATTCACATCGAGGCCTGCAGGCAATGGTCTTCAAAAACGGCCAAGCCTATACAATAGAGTTAAATGAGGATGACGAACAGGAGTTTGTGCGCTACACCATAAGTTGGAAATAACAGATCTACACCAGAATGCCATTTTCATATGGTCGTCTGTAATTCAGCTGTATGAGCACGGTCGACAACAGACTGGGTCAACCAGACCGGGTCAACCAGACTGGGTCAATCCGATCGCCTATATATCAGGTTGATCTTTTAGCTCATTGAAGAGGGCAACATAAGATTGATATCGACGCTTGTGAACACGGCCATCTTCTGATGCAACACGTACAGCACAACCTGGTTCTTTTAAATGCATGCAATTCGAGAACTGACAGTCAGCCTGCACCTCGATAAACTCACGAAATCCAAACCGGATGTCTTCCATAGGCTGAGGTGGCGGAAGGAACTCTCTGATACCAGGTGAATCAGCGAGGTATCCATGCTCTGAGATGGGGATCAGAAGTGAGTTAGATGTTGTGTGCTTCCCCTGACCATCCTTAGTGCTGACTTCACGCACTGCCAATGAGACATTAGGACAAAGTGTATTAATCAAACTGGATTTCCCAACTCCTGATGATCCAGTCAGCAGCGAGATCCCTTTTTTTGAGATCGACCTGAATTCATCCAATCCTTTATTGAATTTAGCGGAAACTCCAAGGACTTGGTAGCCGATTTCCTCATAATATTTAACCAAATCATTTGATTCCCAAGATGGTTCCAGATCAATTTTATTTAATATGATGATTGGTGAAATTTGGTGGAGTTCACAGTATACAAGATAGCGGTCCAGCATTCCCCAGTTGATCCCCGGTCTTTGAAAGGCAGAAACGATAAAAACCCGGTCCAGATTCGAGGCCATGATTCGTTTTTTACCGGGCCGCTCATTAATTGATCGCGCAAACTGATTTTTCCTGCCACTGATCTTAACAATCAGCCCTTCAATTCCCCTGCCTTTCTGCTTCCTTTTAATAATCTCAACCTGATCTCCAACAACTGGAAGTCTGTAATCAGGGTTTGAGTTTCTGCGCATGTCACCCTTTGGCTGGCAGAGCATCATATGCCCTGACAAGTCAACCCGGTACATGCGGTTGTGGGTTTCAATAACGAGACCCTTCATTGTTGAGTACCCTCAATAGAACTTTTGAGGGTAGCCCAAAATGAACCTCCCACCTGACTTAACAGAGCTCGATACCCATGGCCAGGCCATTTCCGCCACCCATGCACAGGGCAGCCACTCCACGCTTAAGATTCCTCTGCTTGAGTGCATAAATCAATGTCGTAAGTATTCTGGCGCCTGAGGCACCAATGGGATGACCGAGTGCCACAGCGCCACCATTTACATTTATTTTCTCCGGGTCAATGCCAAGCTCACCAGAGACAGCGCATGCTTGAACAGAAAATGCTTCGTTCAGCTCAAACAGATCGACATTTTCAGCGTTCCAACCTGTCTTTTCAAACAGCCGCTGTGTCGCAGGTACAGGAGTCATCATGACCCATTCAGGTTCAAGCCCACCAATTGCATAATCGATTATCTTTGCCAGCGGCTTCAACCCAAGTGCTGAGGCCCGATCCGCACTCATGACTACAAGTGCTGCTGCTCCATCATTCACACTGGGAGCATTTCCTGCGGTAACCGTTCCACCTTTTTTAAATGCGGCTCTTAGTTTTCCAAGTGATTCCGCGCTCGTACCCTTCCTTGGGCTTTCATCCACAGACACAACCAGGGCTGGACCCTTTCTCTGGGGTACTTCTACGGGCACAATTTCTTCAGTAAAACGACCATTTTCAATTGCATCTAATGCTTTACGGTGCGATTCCGCCGCATAAGCATCCTGTGTTTCACGACTTATTCCAAACTTATCCGCGACCATCTCCGCGGTTATCCCCATGTGAAAGTCGTTATAAATATCCCATAACCCATCATTGACCATGGAATCAACAACCTGCTGGTGCCCCATGCGGTAACCCTGACGGGCTTTTGGCATCAGGTAAGGTGCCTGACTCATACTTTCAAAACCTCCAGCCAAATAGGCGTCACCGTCTCCAGCTTTAATAGCTTGAGCCGCTAACATTACTGACTTGAGACCGGATCCGCAAACCTTGTTAATTGTAAAGGCACCTGCACTTACAGGAACACCCGCATGAATGGAAACCTGTCGAGCCGGGTTCTGGCCCTGACCTGCAGGAAGCACACAACCCATGATAGTCTCTTCGATTTCTTCATGTGGTACTTTGGCCCTCTCAAGGGCAGCCTTAGAAGCGATGGTTCCAAGTTCAACTGCTGTCAGAGGCGATAAACCGCCCTGAAATTTTCCTACTGGAGTCCTTACGGCACTAACTATAACAACGTCTCTGGACATGTTTTCTCCTTTCTTTCATGCTCTTTAAATAATCTGGGTTTTTATTATTTTTTGTCCGCCCATGTAGGGTACAAGGGCTTCCGGTATGGCAATAGTGCCATCTTCCTGTTGATAGTTCTCGAGTATCGCGACCAGTGTTCTGCCAACAGCCAGACCACTTCCATTAATTGTGTGGACGAATTGGTTTTTCCCATCCTCTTTGAAACGAATTTTTGCACGACGTGCCTGAAAATCGGTGAAGAGAGAACAGCTCGATATCTCCCTGTATTGATTCTGGGCAGGTAACCAAACTTCAATGTCATAACACTTGGCTGCTGAAAAACTGAGATCACCTGAACACAATTGAACCACACGATAGGGCAAATCAAGACGCCTGAGCACCTCTTCAGCATCTTTTAGAAGTTTTTCTAATTCTTCAACACTCTTGCTGGGATGTACAAACTTAACCAATTCAACCTTGTTAAACTGGTGCTGGCGAATCAGGCCACGGGTATCTTTGCCGTGAGCGCCTGCTTCAGAACGGAAACAAGGGGTAAACGCTTGGTAATAAAGAGGCAGCTGCTCCTCTTTCAGTATCTCATCTCGGTGGATATTGGTCACCGGAACTTCGGCAGTTGGAATGAGATAATAGTCTTGACCTTCCAATTTAAAAACGTCTTCTTTCATTTTAGGAAATTGACCCGTCCCATACATACTCTCGCCATTTACAATAAAAGGCGGAAGGACTTCAAAGTAGCCTTGCTCTGTATGAAGATCAATCATGAAATTGATCAGGGCGCGCTCAAGTTTTGCACCATCGCCTCTTAACAGGGCAAATCGTGCACCTGTAATTTTTGTAGCAGTCTCCATGTCAAGAATTTTTAGGCACTTCCCCAGTTCAACGTGATCATGTACTGGGAATGTAAAAGATCTGGGTTTCCCCCATGTAGCTATCTCGATATTATCAGCTTCATCCTTTCCTATGGGAACAGTTGGATGAAGCATATTGGGAATGCGATCGATGATTTCTGAGAGTGCGTTTTCACTCTCTCTTTGTTCGGTATCTAAATTCTTAATCTCAGTTCCAATATCAGAAACACGCTGCTTAATCGCCTGTGTATCTTCCCCATTCTTCATCATGATTCCAATCTGTTTGGAAGTCGTTTTTCGTTCGTTTTTTAATTCATCAGATCGTTGGATCAAAGAACGTCTTTTTTTGTCAAGTGATTTAAAATCTGTCAGATCCAGTTTGTTCAGGCGCGCCTCGATCATAGAAGCTACAAGATCAAGGTTATCCCTGAGGAATTTAATATCTAGCATGTATAGTCTCCGGTCGTTCATTCAGGCATCTAGCCCTGATTGGCCACATGACTCACCTTATGTCCACCATAAAGGCGAAATGCGAGAATGGAGGGGATGTCGCCCCCGCAATCAATAGTGGCAGGATAGCAAAAATAACCGGATTTTTCAGTCTAAATAACCACTAAGGTGGAAGGAATATGATAATTTGATCTATTTTTGCCCGTTCTTGTCGTGTTCATACGTGTCGATCAGGAATATTCTGAACCAAGCCGGATTAAACAGCAGGATGTAAATCAGAAAAAATGCCGTTAATGGAATGAAAAATAGGAGACTATCCACAATCAAAATGAGCACTGCAAGAAGAATACGCGTCCGGTATATCATGGCTGAACCTCTCAAATGCATTTATTTTTGTTCCATGAGCACCTGGCTCATCGATTTAATTGGGTTTACTGAGAAAATGAATTCCACTGGAAAACCAAAGTACTCACTGATACGAAATGCCATGTCCAGACTTGGATTGTATTCTTCACGTTCTAAGTAGCCCACGGTCTGAAAGTTAACTCCGATAATTTCAGCCAGCTCTTTTCGGGAGAGCCCCCTCTCCTGCCGTAAAACAGCTATCCGGTTGTAAAGTTTGCGAGTTCTCATTCTGCGTCACCGGGAACGTCTCTTTCCGTCCATGCGAGGATGGATCCAGGCAATGTATGTGCAAAGTAAATCAGACTGGTTACCAGTGGAATGGTGTTCAAAGCCTCCATATTGGAGCCCATCTGGACCAGGAACGCATGTACCAGCATGATTGCCAGGCATATGATCGAAAACCATCCGTAGGCATGATGTATTGCCCGGTGAGTGACCTGCAACTCCCGCTCGTCAAGCATTTCTGCCTGGGCATGAGTGAGCTTCCACAAACCCGAGTTCATGTGTACACGAACAGATGTAAATACAACCAGAATAAATACAAGGATGCCCAACATGGCAGCCATGTGAGTCATCACTTCATATGCAGTCACGTAGAAAAAACATAGATTCATGATGACGAGACACAAGTAGTTGACTACGACAACGCTTCTGAGTTTTCCCTTATTTTGTGATTGGTCCATCTCAGTCCTCCTCTCGTTCTTTTTGGAGATTTGATTGTTATATATAACGTTTTGTTGTATATATGCGCATTTTGTTGCAATGTGTCAAGAAGTAATTCTAAATAGCTCGGCTCCATTTCTTGTTCCCATTGAATGAGAGCAGTCCCGAGGGAACGCTGATTATGGTTGGCAGCCTGTTGGCGCTGGTCTTTCTATTTGGCTGTTCCCTCCTGGTCTACAGCTCATATTTTGGGTCTTCTCCCCGTCCTTCCCATGGGGTATGATCCACAGAAGAGGTGATTCAATGTCGACAATTACACAACTTGAGTATGTGGTTGCACTTGATCGAGAGCGTCATTTCGGTAATGCCGCCCGAGTCTGCCATGTTTCACAGCCAACACTTTCGGCGCAAATCCAAAAACTGGAAGATGAATTGGACGTGATTATATTTGATCGTTCAAAGAAGCCTATTATTGCTTCAGAAACAGGGATAGAGGTTATTGAACAGGCAAGAGTCATTCTTCGCGAGCATAGGAAAATATTCGATATCGCCAGCCAGGGAGGATTAGAGCCCAGAGGGGCTTTTAATCTGGCTGTTATTCCTACATTAGCGCCTTATTTGATTCCTCTCTTTGTGAATTCTTTTTCTAAAAACTTCCCGAAGGTTCAAATAAAAATTAATGAGCACCAGACTGATGACATCATTCGTCTGCTTGTTGAAGATGAAATTGATGCAGGAATTCTGGTAACACCTCTCAAGGACGATCGCTTGATCGAACGGCACCTTTTTTTTGAACCCTTTTACGCCTATGTCTCTCAGGACCACTACTTGTCTTCATGCGACCTGATTTCGGAGGGAGAAATGGACATAAGCGGCCTTTGGATACTGGAAGAGGGTCATTGTTTTCGCAATCAAGTGTTAAAAATCTGCTCACTTGAAAAATCGGGAACTGTTCTGCCAAATGTTGAATTCGCCAGTGGGAACCTAGAGACTCTCAAGACACTGGTCCGTAAAAGCACAGGCTATACACTTCTACCCGAATTAGCGGTAAATGATTTGAGCCAACATGACCTGAACACTTATATAAGGAGTTTTAAAAAACCAGTTCCTACAAGAGAAGTGAGTATTGTTCACAGCCGCAGCTTCTTAAAGGAAAAAACCATCAGTGCCCTTGAACAATCTATTCTGAAACATTTACCTCCCATAATCAGATCCCTAAAACGCAAAGACATTGAAGTAGTAGATATTTTCTGATCGTTATAGTTTTTATCTATCGAAACATAGAAAAGTGATATTGTGCTTTTTGGTTTAGAAGGTGTAAACTACAATTATTGAAAATTTCTTAAGGAGGAAATTATGGAAACGTTAATTAACCAAAATTTACCAGAATTCAAAGTTGAGGCTTACCAGAACGAAGCATTCTCAACAGTGACTCACGAAGATTTGGCCGGAAAATGGTCTATTCTGTTCTTTTACCCAGCTGATTTTACATTTGTATGTCCTACAGAACTCGGTGACATGGCCGACAAGTATGAAGCATTCAAGAAAATGGGTGTTGAAGTCTACTCAGTGAGTACCGATACGCACTTCACACACAAAGCCTGGCATGATACTTCAGACACCATCAACAAAATAAAGTACCCCATGCTGGCAGATCCCACAGGTCATCTCTCACGCGCGTTCGGTGTTTACATCGAAGAGGCGGGTTTAGCCTATCGTGGAACTTTTCTCATCAACCCGGACGGGAAAATCATGCTATCTGAAGTCCAGGATAACGGAATCGGAAGAAACGCTGATGAACTGATGCGAAAAGTTCAGGCTGCTCAATTTATAACAGAACATCCTGATGAAGTCTGTCCCGCAAAATGGAAGCCCGGTGGCGAAACATTAATTCCTGGTTTAGACCTTGTAGGCAAGATCTAATAATTCATTTCTAAATAGACAGGGTGGCTACACCACCCTGTCTAAAACCATTTATTAAGTAGCCTAATGTTTAACCACGAACATGGCTGGCAGTCTTAATACACCCGAAATGACATAAAATAACTCCATAATCCACAAGGGGAGATTAATCCTTTCCCAAACTTGTTACAGTGAACACAATAAATTCATCCCACCATCAACAATGCATTCAGGAGGCATAAATGCTTGATTCTCAAATCAAAAAACAACTTCAATCAGTCTATAAGCAGCTGGAAAGTGATTTTGAACTGTTATATGACGATTCAGAACACGAGAAACAAGCCGAACTTTTAGAAATGATTAAAGATGTTGCTTCAACATCTGATCGTATTCAAGTGAAACCATCAGGTCAAAAAGCCTCCGTTCCACAGTTCTCACTAAGCATAAATGGTAAAAAGAATGGTATCTCATTCAAAGGCATTCCTGGTGGACACGAATTTACGTCACTTGTCCTGGCCATACTCAATTCAGATGGAAAAGGGAAGTTACCTGACAAAGGTTTCGTAAACAGAGTTCAACGTCTCAAAGGGCCCATTCAATTAAAAACCTACATCTCTCTATCCTGTGAAAACTGTCCCGAAGTTGTTCAGTCTCTCAATATTATGGCCACAATGCACGATGATTTCAGCCATGAAATGATTGATGGAGCTTTTGTGCAGGATGAAATTTCAGCATTGGGAATTCAAGGTGTTCCCAGCGTCATGCATGGTGACCAGCTGGTCAGTTCAGGAAAAGTCAGTATGTCAGACCTCCTCACCAAATTGGAAAAAGTATTCGGATCGACCCCACAAACTCAAGAAGGCGGGGATCTTGGTAACTACGATGTCCTTGTCATTGGCGGTGGCCCAGCAGGTGCTTCATCGGCCATATATACTGCGAGAAAAGGCTTAAAGACAGCTATCATCGCCGAGCGTCTCGGTGGTCAGTTGCGCGACACAAAAGGTATCGAAAATCTCATCTCAGTCCGCTACACCGAGGGCCCTGAGCTTTCCGCAAAATTAGCCGATCATATCGATCAATATGATATTGATATTTTGGAACATCGCCGCGTTCAATCCGTAGAAAACGGAGAAATAAAACAACTGCAACTCGACAGTGGTGAAACGATCAAAACACGTTCACTAATCGTAGCTACAGGGGCAAACTGGCGAGAACTAGGCATTCCCGGAGAAAAGGAATACATAGGGCGAGGCGTTGCCTTTTGCCCTCACTGTGATGGTCCCTATTACAAAGGCAAGGATGTAGCTGTGATTGGGGGCGGCAACTCGGGTGTGGAAGCCGCTATCGACTTGGCTGGCATTGTTAAATCAGTTGTGCTGATCGAATTCCTCCCCGAACTCAAAGCAGACAAAGTACTCATTGATAAACTGGAATCGCTTTCCAATGTATCCATTATCAAAAATGCCAGAACCTCTCAGGTATTTGGTAATGGTGAAAAAGTTACAGCTTTAGAGTTTGAGGATCGTGCCAATAAGAACCTTAACAACATAGACCTGGATGGTGTTTTTGTCCAAATCGGGCTCATGCCAAACAGCAAATTCATCAGTGATCTTGTTGAGACTAACAGGTTTGGTGAAATTGAAATAGACCACAAATGTCGTACCAATATCCCTGGTATTTATGCAGCTGGAGATGTAACAACTGTTCCATTCAAGCAGATAATCATCTCCATGGGCGAAGGGGCAAAAGCTGGTCTCACTGCCTTTGAAGATCAGATGATGGCTTAAGCAACCATGCCTGAGGTGACACACCCGTCCCGGGTGTTGTCTAGTTTTCATCACCATTTTGCCAGAAATTCAATGACTGCACCCGAAATGGGTGCATCACCTAAAAGGACTCGCTTTTCTTTTTCCTAGAAAACAGGACAAGACCTATCAAATACTCCCAAGATTTCATTAAAATGGGGTAGAATGCCAGGTTGAGTGGCGTTTCATGCCCTGAGAGTTCCACTTGTGTTACTCAAGAAAGAGATTTTAAGCGTGGAATGGCCTGTTTTCTGTCGAATTGCTTTAGCAGGTATATTTGAGAACTTATAAGAGTTAAGGAAGAACACATGCAGAATTTTAATATTGAAGAAATCCTTAAAATAGCGATTAAAATCGAACAAAATGGAAGGGCTTTTTATTTAAAGGCCGCTGAGGTTTGCCCTGATCACCATATATGGCTCACTCGTCTGGCAGATGAAGAAATAGCTCATGAACATGTTTTTGAAATGTTCTTCAACTCTTTGGTAAATAAAGACTCTTCTGATCCTGTTTACGAAGACCCAGAAAACCTGGCCATGATTTACCTGCATTCTATTGCCGACTCGATTATTTTTAACCTGGCCAAGAACCCAGCGGAATCCTTCTCGGAAAACCCAACTATTGATGAAATCATAGAAGATGCTATGAGACGTGAACATGAGGCCATCCTTTTTTATAATGGTCTCAAAATGGCCATGACGGATGAGAAATCAATCGCTGAGATTGAATTAATTATCAGAGAAGAAATGGGGCACGTAGCGTGGCTGAAGCAAAAACAAGTTGAGATTCAAGAGGAAAATATCAATACTGGGCCTGAGTTTATCTATGAAGTGGCTATCGTAGGTGGCGGACCTGGCGGAGTCAGCATGGGTGCAGAATTGGTTGAAAAGGGGCTTGACCCGGAACAAATGATTATCCTGGAAGCTGCATCAAAGACCTCATGGATTATCCGTAAACTCTATCCCGAACAAAAAATGGTTACCGCCAACTATAAGGGGTCGACCGGCGATTGTCTCGGTGTGATGAAAATGAGAAACATGTCCAAGGAGAGTGCTCTTCAGATGTTATCTGAAGCAGTTACTGACTTTGGGTTAAAAGTCTTTTACGACCAACCGGTTTTGAAGATAGAGAAAGTTAAAGACCTTTTCCATATTCAAACAAAAACCAATCTGATTAAAGCGCGTTTCTGCGTTATTTCAATCGGGGTTTTTGGAAAACCGAATCAACCTGATTACACGATTCCTCGTGAGCTCACTGAAAAAACATCATTTGATGTAACCTCAAGTAAGATTGCAAATGAGAAGGTTCTGGTTGTTGGTGGAGGTGACTCCGCATCCGAGTACGTCCAGTACCTTTTGAAAGCGGGCAATAAGCTGACGCTGTCTTCAAGAGAAGCGGACCTCTCGTATATGAATGAGGACAACCGTCGTATTACCTCGACTCAAGGAATATCTGGTGAAATCAGTTTACTTGCAGGTTCAAATGTTTCGGGTATTAAGCCCGAGGGTAACGGCATCAGGGTGAGTTTCCTGGACGAGGATATCGACTCCATTTTTGTCGATCGCATTGTCTATGCTCTGGGAGGAACAACACCCATGAATTTCTTGAAGGTTACAGGAATCGAACTGGATGGAAACTTCCCCAGGCTGTCTGACGCAAATGAGAGCAGTGTTCCAGGTTTATACTTAACTGGAGATTTAGCAGCAAGAACGAATTTTGGAGCAATCGCAACTGCCTTTAATTCTTCATATTACGCAGCCATGAGCCTGGCTCCTCAGTTGAAAATCGCGACTGAAGTCTGAGGAACACCAGCGTTTAGGGTTGCCTGAGATTCATCTCAACCTGGGTTGAACGTTAAGGGCCTTGTGCCACAAGCTTTTGATCTCGTACTTTATTACAGACAACTTAGTGAAAAGGACTACTTGACTTTTGTATTGGAGCTTCATAGTGTTCATGGTTAAATATC
>Ga0316190_10001901_pt1 | contig 15183 bp, 15 predicted proteins | sample Eddworburrow2_MG_FD_204929 | JGI IMG/M metagenome (GOLD analysis project Ga0316190, IMG submission 204929) | Coastal sediment microbial communities from Maine, United States - Eddy worm burrow 2 | ecosystem: Environmental > Aquatic > Marine > Coastal > Sediment | place: USA: Maine | collected... | reverse complement strand
TTGTAATTGCGACAAATAAAGGTCATTATGAAAAAGTACTAAGTAATATTCAAGAGATCAAATCAAGAAGCGGAAAAATTATTGCAATAGTTACCGAAGGAGATGTTACTGTTAAAGAAATTGCCGATCATGTCATTGAAATTCCTGAAACCCAAGAGGCACTTACACCATTATTAACAACCATTCCGTTACAATTATTGGCTTATCATATTGCTGTAATGAGGGGTTGTAATGTTGATCAACCAAGAAACTTAGCGAAATCAGTTACTGTGGAATAGTTCTGATAATTTTATTTATTTTAGCTTAAATTTTGATTAATTTTTAATCTCTACACAAAATATTATGGGTAAAGGATTGATTATAATGTTGACCGTTTTTGTCATTGTTGGAATTATTCATTTTATTTCAATGAAAATGATCAAAGTTTCAGAAATCAAAAAACAAAAGATTAGAAAAATGTTTTGGTATTCCTATGGAGTTATTTTTACTCTGTCGGGTCTTGTTAATTTAATTGAAAAAGAAGAGTTAAATTTTATATTCCTCACACAAATGATTGTTGGTTTATTATTTATTATTCTAAATTTTTTAGGAAAGATTGAAATAAAACCAAGTTAGTTTTATGTTATTTCATTTCATCCCACAAACATTTCAATCACAATTACTGTAGAATAACTTATTTACCATTAAATTCACTCATTGTATTTCCAATACCGGCTGTTCCGAAAGATTTGACCAGTTCGTATGATTTCTCTAATCTTTCTGGTAGTTTTTCGGTTTCTTCAAGGTTCCATTCACCTAAAACATAATCAACTTGATTTCCTTTTTTAAATTCATCACTAACACCAAATCTGAAACGTGAATAGTTCTGAGTTTGTAAACTATCACTTATATCCTTTAAACCGTTATGTCCACCGGCACTACCTTTAGATTTTAAACGAATTGTTCCGAAAGGAATATTAAGGTCGTCACATATTATTAGTAAATTTTCTAACGGAATTTTCTCTTTGACCAACCAGTATTTGACAGCCTTACCGCTTAAATTCATAAAGGTGGCTGGTTTTAGTAGAATAAATGTTCTTCCTTTAAATCTAAATTTAGTAATGGCACCTAATTTCTGAGATTCGAAAACTATGTCTTCCTTTACGGCGATTTCATCTAAAATCTTAAACCCTATATTATGTCTGGTATTCTCGTATTTGGAACCAATATTTCCAAGACCAACGATTAGGTATTTTTTCATAAGATCAGGACTATCTTTTTTAAAACTAAATAAATTCTTTATCAGAGAAGGGATTTTCATTAAGTAAAAATATAAAAAAAAGCTTCGCGAATGCGAAGCTCTTTTTAATAAACGTATTTGTTAACTTACAAATTACTCTTTTGGAGTACCTTCAGCCGCAGGAGCTCCACCACCTTCAGCGGGAGTTTCAGCGCCCTCAACAGCACCTTCTTCGCCCTCTTCACCTTCTTCATCTTCATCGACTTCAACAACTTCAACAGCACGTGCCATTCTTACTTGTGTAACGACCATATCATCAGGATGTAATATTGAAAATTCATCATTTTTCAAATCCAAAACAAATATTTTATCACCGATATCAAGTTTAGAAATATCTGCATTAATAAAATCCGGTAAGTTTGCAGGTAATGCTCTTACTCTTAATGTTCTATTAGGGAATCGCAATACTCCACCGGCAACTACGCCAGGAGCACTTCCCATTAAGTGGATAGGAATATTCATGGTAACTTCTTTATCATCAAATAATTGATAAAAATCAACATGAAGAATTTTGTCAGTAACCGGATGAAACTGAATGTCTTGCAATATGGCTTTTATTTTTTCGCCATTTTCTAGTTCTATCGCCGCAGTGTAAATATTCGGAGTATAAACCAAATTTTTGAACGATATTTCGTCCGCTGAAAAGTGAATTGCTTTGTCTCCTCCGTATAACACGCAAGGAACCTTTCCAGCATTACGTAAGGCTTTGGTAGATACCTTGCCCACGCTTTCTCTTTGAGATCCTTTGATCGTAATAGATTTCATTATTTTACTTAAATTAAATTACATTAAAAATTGACCGCTGATCGATTGGTTACTATGAACCTTATGCATCACTTCAGCAAATAAAGGGGCGCAAGATATAACTTTTATTTTAGAAATTTGTTTTTTTAAGGGAATTGTATCTGTTGTAATTAACTCCTCTAATTTAGAGTTTTCTATACGCTTATACGCCTCGCCAGAAAGAACTGCATGCGTACATATTGCACGTACACTTATAGCTCCTTTTTCCATCATTAATTCAGCCGCTTTAGTTAACGTTCCGGCAGTATCTACCATATCATCAACTAGAATTACATTTTTACCTGCTACATCACCAATTAATTCCATATGCGAAATCACATTCGCTTTTTTACGTTGTTTATAACAAATTACCACTTCACATTCGAGAAATTTTGAATAGGCATAAGCCCTTTTAGAACCTCCCATGTCAGGAGAAGCAATAATGAGATTGTCTAAATTTAAAGCTTTGATTGCCGGCAAAAATATTGTGGAAGCATATAGATGATCTACGGGTTTTTCAAAAAAGCCTTGAATTTGATCAGCATGCAGATCCATTGTCATAACTCTTGTCGCACCTGCCGCTTGTAATAAATTCGCCACCATTTTAGCGGCTATTGGAACTCGAGGTTGATCTTTTCTATCTTGTCTGGCCCATCCAAAGTAGGGTATGACGGCTGTTATATGACGTGCAGAAGCTCGTTTGGCTGCATCGATCATCAATAGCATTTCCATTAAGTTGTCAGATGATGGAAAAGTAGAACCGACTATAAAAATCCGTCTTCCTCTTATAGATTCTTCAAAACAAACTTGGAATTCACCATCACTAAAAATATTTTTTCTAGATTTTCCTAACTCGGATCCAAAGGCCTCGGCAATTTTTTTGGCAAGATCAGCAGATTGGGTACAAGCAAAGAGTTTAGGTCTTGGTATTTTTTGTTTCATTTTTTGTAAAAAGTTGTGATGTTAGTATTGCATTATGTAATACTTCACAAAAGTAAAGATTATTTAAAAAGAAGAAGCAGTTAAAATATAAAATATGGCAGTAGAACAAAAAATATTTTTTAGATTTGCAAACCAATTATTTTTGCCTTGGTGGCGGAATTGGTAGACGCGCTGGATTCAAAATCCAGTGATCGCAAGGTCGTGTGGGTTCGATTCCCACCCAAGGTACAAAAAGCCTCATAGTTAATTGACTGTGAGGCTTTTGTGTTTATTGATACTCGCCATGTTACCCACAATATACCTTATTTCAGTAGTTACTGGTTATTAATTTAATGAGCTTGTTGTTAGTGTTAATACGGGATAGGTTTGAAATACCTTTGTTTGCTTTAGCATCTAAAAGGAATAAATGGATTTTATACCGCTTATGATTTTTTAACGACATTAATAGATTTATTACCTTAGTACACACATAATGGGAATAAAAAACATAGTCTTTATTCCTACGTTGCCAGTAATTTAAAATTCGGAATCATGAAAAAACTACTCCCTTTTTTCTTACTATTTGCCATTACATCTGTAAATGCCCAATATATTCACGATTCACTCAAAGTAGACCAGGGTTATATCCACTATTATACCAAGGGAAAAGGAAAACCAGTTGTTCTCTTACAAGGTGGGCCTGGCTATTCTAGTTATTATATGCGAGGAATTTCTGATTCGCTTAGAAACTACAGAACAATACTCATAGACTACCAGGGGACTGGACGCTCACAATATCAAAAGGCAGACACAAATTGGGTAAGCTATGATAGGATAATTAAAGATGTTGAGCATGTAAGAAAGCATTTAAGTATTGAAAAATGGGCTGTGATTGGGAATAGTTATGGTTCACATTATGCACTTTATTACGCTGTAAGACATCCGGAAACCATCTCAAGAGTAATACTGAGCGCTAGTCCTGGAACCAGTAATTATTTCCTTGTTTATTATGGGGATAATATTAGCATGAGAAGAAATCCAGAGGATATTGAAGCCATGAATAAATTATCCGATCCAAGTCATGAAATACAAATGAAGAGGATGAGAATATACTTTAGACCCTACTTTTTTGATGCCACGAAGGCAAGTTTGGTGTTTACCCCACCTGAAGAAGAGAGCAGGATATTCTTTAACCGTGATTTCAATCAGTCAATATATGCTTGGGAAGGGTTTTCAAATTGGGATATTTCGGAAGAAGTTTACGCACTCACTATTCCCATTCGTATAATACAAGGTAGGCAAGATCCGGTCAATGGCACAGAGGTTCAACTATGCGAAAGAGCCAGGGATTCCAAATTGATCTACATTGAAAGGGCAGGCCACTTTCCATGGGCAGAAAAACCAATTGAGTTTTTTACGGCACTTCGTAAAAGCATGGAAGATTAAAAAAACTACAGGCAACAACGTGAATAATTAATTACTTCTGATTTCCCTATAGGAAAATCCTAGGAATTAATTAACTTAGTCTTTCATCGGAAAAACTCTAATTGAGTTTCCCGTAACCAATCATACACGAACACGTTGGCCTTCATTATGATAAACTTTTACAAATGATTAAATTCTTTCATGAAACTAGACAACCATTGCCTACTGAAATGAATATACTAAATTAGTATCATGGAAATGCAAACCGATTATTCTTTTTACGATCGCCCAATTTATAAGCTTACTCTCTCAATAGCTACAGCCCTGTTTTTTATGCTTTTTTTACTCATCTTTCAGCCTTTTGGAGTGAATAACTATTCGTCAAAACGAATTTTCACTTTAGAATTTATTGGCGTACTCTCAGAGGTCATGATTGTGACACTCGCAGTACTGTTGATAAATGAATTCTTACTTCGAAGATGGTTTATCAAAAAATTAACGTTGGGGAAGATCATAGGCTGGAGTATTTGGACCTGTTTCTTACTGGGTCTAGCAATTTTCCTATTTTACAACTGGATAGGAAACTGGCACGACTTTTCAATTTCGAGTGCCGCGGAGTTTATTATGGATATTACCACTGTGTCAATCTTTCCTATGTTAGGCACCTTCTTTTATTTTCGATATAAAAACCTTCATAAAGCCTTCCAGCAAGTCGTCAGTAATAAACAAGAGCACGCTGTTCAAGATCAGCTTATTCATTTTGAAGGACAGGGTATAAACGATAACCTCATGATAACAATCGCCGATTTTATTTACGGGAAGGCACAGGACAACTACGTGGAATTGGTCCACCGGAAAAATGACAAGATTACCAAAACCCTGATTCGAATACCTCTATCGGTGCTCTCAGAAAAAATGTCCTCAAAAATGATTATAAAGTGCCATCGGTCGTTTATTGTAAACCTGTATCATGTAAGGGCTATAATAAAAGGTTCTGAAATGAAGCTATTTCTCAATTACATTGACAACCCTATTCGCGTTTCCAAGCCGTATCATCAAGAAGTTGACGAGCGTCTGAAACAAGTCAAAAATTTCAATTGAAATTCATTCACCACAAATAATCGATTTTCACCACAATTCCTTGCTTTTCTTCTGCTTCATATCCTATATCATTTATGTTTGCAGAAATTTTAAATTTCAGAATATGAAAAAAGTAAACAAAATAAGTATAATGATCTTGGGCTTAGGACTTATACTGGGAAGTTTATCAATCTATGGCCAGAAAGCTACTACCGAAAGTATTTTACAAACCTATATTGATAGCTATGTGAACGATCCAATGGCTCTATCCGCCAATTTTGGAATCAAAGTAGCCGATGACTGGTGGACTGTCAGTATAGAACGTGTGGAAGATCCTTATAAAGTAGGTAAGGAAAAACAATATACCTTTCACAACTACGGACCACACAATGTGACATTGCGGGCCGGAAAGCCAATAGAGCCGACATGGTATTTCGGATTTGCAGACCGGCCTACCCTTGACAAAATTAATGAACAGGTATGGACAGCAAGTACCGCATCGGCGAAATCTACACCAGCAGATATCGTAGCGCTGGATATTTTTGATATGGAAGGGTTTCAATCAAACCAACAGACAACAGCAATTGCATACCAGACTCTGGAGCATTTTTGGAAAAGAGACGTGGGTGAAGTCACACGATTTAGCCGAGACAGTTCTCTACCAAGTCATGGTGCACAAATCGTAGCACTCTACACCATGAAAGACAAGCGAATTAGCTGGTTTACTCTTGGCACAGAGGAAGTAGCCAATGGAGATCGTGGGTTGGACAAAGGACAAGTACCCAACCTATTTATTATTACCAACGGCAAAGGCAAGGCACAAATAGGCGATAAAGAAATGGATCTTGAACCGGGTATGAGTGTCTTTGTTGGACCTTATGTGAAGCATGTACTCTACAACCCATATAAAGAACCGCTCGAAGGAATCTTGATACTATTTGGTGATAATATTGACTATGCTAAAGGCCAATCCTATGTTGAATTTCTGGAAAAGGAATATGAATTTTACAAGGTAAATGAAACAGCCACTAGCAGTGTAATCAATCATTAATTTCAAACAAAAATCCATAGAAAAAAGAACGTTGAAGTTCAGTTTTTTGTGTTTCTAGGACGACATAAATAAAAATTTCTGGTATGAGCGTTGAAGGTTATTATCGAATGTAGCGGTTTTACAGCTAAAACTAAATGAAATTTATAAATTTAAGGTTAGTAATAATCCGAAAAGGTAAAGCGTAAAAATCCGCTACTTTTCATATACAAGACCGTTGTAATTAATTATAGAAATTTAACAAGTGAATTTATCAGAATATGTAAAAAAAAGAAATGGAGTTCCAATGGGGGCGACTAATTCATTAAGGAATATGATATCTCGTTCTTTAGGAGCTGATAGGTTTTCTATATTTTGGAAGTACTGGAATCCCATTTGGAGTTATTATTTAGGTAAATATATTTTTAAACCTCTTAAAACAATCCTTCCTCCTGCTTTATCATTAATTCTAACATTTGGCTTTTGTGGATTTTTGCATGATACAGTTATTATGTTATTAAGATGGGATTTTGCATTACTTTTTACTCCTTGGTTTTTAATAATGGCTTTATGGCTTGTGATTAGTGATTTTATAAAAATAGACTATTCAAAGTATACTTGGATAGGTCGAGCCTTTATTAATATATTTATAATTGGGAGTTGTTTCATTCTTGCGTATCAGATAAAGGTTTAAAAAGTTAGGGATGTATTTTGTGAATTAATATTAATTCTTATGGTATAATATTATAGAAAAATAAAGAATAAAATTTAGATATTTGAGTTAAAGCCACCTTAGGGTGGCTTTTTCATTTATAAGCAACGCACATTTTATAAAATAATCACAAGACAGCCCTTTATTATTGTATTTTTTTTATTACACCACAACCAATTCTTGGACCTGCTGCACCTGCTGGTTGTGATGAAAAATCATCAGGGCCTTCATGAATAATGATTGCTTTTCCAACTATATTTTTCGTTTCATCCTCGCAACCAATACACCATAAATCGGTTTCTCGTTCTATAGTTCCATTACCACCAACTCCAATAACTATATTTCCAATATCTCCTCTATGAAAAGGCGTGATTCCCCACTTACCGTGATTTTCGTTTGTTGGATTCCAATGTCCTCCAGCTGAGGAACCATTTTCAGCACTGCAATCTCCAATTGCATGGATGTGAATAGCATGATTTCCTTCTGTGGCGTTAGATATTAAAGCTTCCATTTTCACAATTCCATCTTTTTCTGTAAAAGTTACAGTACCAGAAATACTACTATTACTTTTTGCTTCGATAGTTGCCGTTGCTTTTACAAGAGCTGTTTTATCCTTTTTCTTATCACTACACGCATTTATTAGAAAAGCAAATAACAAAATTAAACTTAGGTATTTTAGTTGTCTCATAATATATTTTAAAGTGTTCTGAAATTATTGATTTTTACTTCTTTTGCCTTTAAGTCAAACATTAGGTTATAAAGCCCAAAAAATGTTCTATTGATATAAATAAAATGCTTGGAGCCTCTATTACCATTCATTTTTCGTAACTCCGTATTTTTGCTGTATTTTTCTCCAAGTTCTGCTATTTTTCCAAAAAATTCAGCATTGGAAAAATCAAATGACTCAGAATGGAATGGTTGAGTAAATAAGGTCAGCATTTCATGAAACATTCCTGTAAAAAATTCTATTTCTTCAGGAGAATCATCTTGACGTAAGATTTCAAGTTCAAACATCTTTTCTTTAAAAAAATCGCTATTGTTGATATTTTTCTTTTTAGCTAATTCAAAATAAGGCGTATAAAATTCATCGGGCACAACTTTCATACATCCAAAATCCAAAGCAATTAATTCACATTGTTTTGATACTAAGAAGTTACCAGGATGAGGATCAGCATGAACTTTTCGCAAATCGTGCATTTGAAACATATAAAAATCCCAAAGTGCTTGTCCTAGTTTATTTGAAAGTTCTTGGTCGGTATTATGAGCTACAAATTCTGAAAGATGTTCGCCTTGCATCCAATCCATGGTTATAATTCGTTCAGAAGAGTACGCTTCATAATAGTTTGGAAACTTCAAATTTGGAATATGGATACAGGCTTCAACTATAGCTTTACTTTGAGCAACTTCCAAAATATAATTAGTTTCCTCTATTAGCTTATTTTCAACCTCTTTAAAATACTTATCAGAATCTTTACCTTTTATATTGAACATTTTTATGGCAATTGGTTTAACCAATGAAAGATCTGAAGTGATACTTTCTGCAACTCCCGGATATTGAATTTTCACAGCAAGTTTCTTCCCATCTTTAAACGCTTTGTGCACCTGACCAATACTGGCAGCATTAACAGAAGTTGCATCGAAGGAATCAAACAGATCGTTGGGATGCTTTCCGAAATATTTTTTAAATGATTTGATAACCAGTGGAGGCGACAACGGAGGTACTGAAAATTGTGCTAATGAGAATTTTTCAACATATGCTTGAGGTAATATACTTTTATCCATACTTAGCATTTGTGCAACTTTCAGCGCACTTCCTTTTAAACTTTTTAATCCATCGTAAATGTCTTCAGCATTATTTTGATTAAGACGTTCTTTAGCATCATCATTAGAATTAACCAATTTGTCACCGTAATATTTAAGGTAATTCACACCAACTTTTGCTCCTGTTTGCACTAACTTCGAAGCACGTTGAATTTTTGTGGTAGGTATTGTGTCTATGGTATTCATTTAGCTCATGTGCATTTTTTCTTTGAACAAGAATTTTCCAAGATCAATAACACTTTTTAGAGGTTTAACATCAATGAGATCGAAACTAGTGTTTACAGCTTTTTCAATAAAAATGTCTGTTTTTTCAAAAGAAGCAGAGGTGTCATCTAGCCAGAATTTCATAGTAATCAAAAGCTGCAGCCAAGCTGACTCTTTTAAGGTTTTTTCTTGTACTTTCTCTATAGTTTCTTGCTTTACGTTAAGAAGTGTAATTTCTAAATTGTTTATGTAATTTATAAAGCATTGTTTTAACGTTAAGAGAGATCGTAATTTCTTAAGGTTATCTTTTTTGTACTCGAAGGCAAAAACAATATAGCTTCTGTTAGCTGTCAAAATTTCAAAAAACGTATAATAAAAACTCAATAACTTATTTCGAGCATCAAACGATTCGTAATCGTCGCTTTTTTCCAATACCGCAATAGTATTATCAAAGAACGCCTTAAAAATAGATTGTTCTAAAGCTTCAAAATTTCCAAAGTGCTCATAAAACGTAGCCTCTTCAAATTTTTTTGTTTTCGCAAAGCTGTAAACCGATTTTGGTTTTTTATCATGATCTAGTACATATTCCATGTAATTTGAAATAATATCAGCAGGCGTAATTTTTTTCTTTTTTACCATCTTTCTTAAATTGATAAGCAAACCTACAAAATGTTTAACATTTAAACGATATAGTTAAACATTATTTAACAAATCTTTAATAAATGAGTTGTCCAGCTGGTGGGCTCCGCTCATCTTTTGCACGAGAATTTTTTAAGTATGATATATCTTTTTGCTTTATATTGTGAGTAAATATTGAAATAGAGTGCCTATAAATAAATGTTACTAACCTTGCTTTTGAGGTGTGCAAGCTTCTCATAATTATTTTCGATGCCTTTTTCAATTAAACTTTATAAGGATAATTTGTATAGATTCTCGATATTAAATCTCTTAATGTAACGGTTGGTTTTTATTGAAACAATGTTATTTTAGTGGTTATATAAGAGAGATTAAATCTATAACCTTTATTCATAACTTGTTCTTTATTAAGACAAGATCATTTGCAAATTTTTGAACCTGTTGGTCATTAGGATGAAAAGAATATTATCCTTTAGATAAAAAAATTCACCTTTTTTTTCCAAATCTATTTATATCTTGTAAAATAATATTTAACTTGCTACCTTAATTAATTAATCTAAACCTAGACACAATGAAGTTAATAGTTAGCGAAATAAACCATTATTGGGTTCACTTTCAAGCTGGACATATAAAAAACGTCCATATTTACCCCCATGCCATTGTAAAATGTTATCATGATGATGATTATGTTATGCAGGCAAGTTTCTATCCTGATAAAATAAAACTGCCAGAAAATCATCACGATGTCAACTCTAAATTAGTGTACTTGCGATATCCTATGTCAATGTATGCTAATGTAATTGATCTTTTAAGAAATGAGAAACCAATTTATTTTAGTTATTCTGACAAGACAAAACTTGGTTTTATCAGAACCGGGAAAGAACCTATAGGAGAAGGAACTAACGATGCTGATTTCTTATAATGTAATTTTTTCGCTCAAAAATTTTGCATTGATTTATCGATTGATTCCTCCCCAAGACACTAAAAGTTTCATAGTTATTTACCTATGAAACTTTTGCGTTTGTGGCTAACGATCATATAAACTACAGTACAATTATTTCAGTAATTACAGATTAATAAATAACTGTTACTTACTGAAAAAAAACGAAAATAATTTATTAAGTATGTTATTATACTTTTTGATTTAGTTCGTGATTGACGGCTCGAATAGAGTACCTATAAATCGATATTAGGCGCCTTAATTTATTCAACTCCAATAATATTAATTGCTCCGCAAAATCTCTTTGAGGCCTCTATAAAGTTTATATACAATCTCTTCCTCTATAGCTTGGGTAAATAATTCTTACCGTTCGGACAATAAATGACTAGTTTCGTCCTAGACCATTTAAATTGTAGCTTATTAAAATACAACTTGCAGATATTAATGCTTATTACAGTATTTTGCCCTAATCAAAATATACTTTATGAAAAAGTTTCTTTCTACTATTAGTATTCCGCATGTATTTATTTTTCTTTCCGGAATAATTTTGTTTTGTAGTATTTTAACCTATATCGTGCCTTCCGGTTCGTATGAACGCACTACTAAAATTTACAATCAAATTGAACAGACAGTCATTGTGCCGGGAAGCTATCACGAAATTCCAAAACATTTTTCTTTAAAAGGTCTTATACTGGGAGCAAATGTTGAAGGAGAAGCTAGCCCGACAAGCTTACTTGGGTTATTTTCGTCTATACCAAAAGGGATGAACCAGGCTGCGGCACTTATCTTTTTTGTTTTTATCATTGGGGCGGTATTTAATGTGATTCAGCATACCGGAACAGTCAATGTTTTTGTTTTCAAACTCTTAAAAAAATTCAAAAACTCTCCTGTTCTTTTAACATTTATTCTGTATACAGCATTTGCCCTGGCAGGTACTTTTTTAGGCATGGGTGCTGAATTTATTCCCTTGATTCCAATACTCCTTATCCTGTCGAAAGAAATGGGTTACGACCGGTTGTTTGGGGTATCCATTTTGCTGATTCCCGAAGGAATAGGTTGGTCAACAGCAATTACAAACCCTTTTACAGTGCAAATAGCACAGCAAATTGCAGAATTGCCCATTGGTAGTGGAATGATCTTAAGAATTGTCATGTTTCTTATTTGTTTTGTTGTTGGTTTTGTTTTTTTAATGCTTTACGGAAAAAAAGTAAAAAAAGATCGCTCAAAATCTATTATGCCCGATGATGAATTCATTCTTGATGAGGATGTCCAACTGGTTGACACCCCATTTACAAAACGACATTTCTGGATCGCTTTTACCTCGCTAGTGCTTTTTGGTCTAATTTTATTTGCGGTACAAACTATGGGTTGGGGCCTCATTGAAATGACCGGAGGATTTTTTACTGTTGGCTTTCTCACCATTTTAATAAGTGGTATGTCTGGTGAGGAATCAATGGAAGCGTTTATAAAAGGTTTGCAAATAATGATTGTTCCGGCACTGATTGTTGGATTTGCAAGAGGTATTCAAGTAGTCCTTCAAGAAGGCCAGGTCATTGATACAATTTTGTTTCACGCGGCATCTGCACTCCAGAAGATGCCAACACCGGTGGCTGCTGAAGGAATGTATTTTTTCCAGACATTGCTAAATTTCTTTATCCCTTCAGCCTCGGGTCAGGCAATGGTTTCCATGCCTTTAATGGTTCCGCTGGCCGATTTATTGGGAATTACAAGACAAACAGCTGTTCTGGCATTTATTTCAGGCGACGGATTTTCAAACATGATTATACCAACAAATGGCGTTCTTATGGCAATTCTTGGTATAGCGCTGGTACCGTTTGAAAAATGGTTTAAATATATTTTCCCACTTTTTATTATCCTTTCAGTCATAGCTGCCGTTTTTCTGATTGTGGCGGTAATAATTAACTATTGATGTAGTACAAATCTTAGCACTTTACAGCACATAGACAAATGTTAATGAATGGGTTGTCCACTGTGTGCACAACCCATCGATGTCCATTATTACTTTGCAAATTAATTTTAAAAAATAATTAAACACGCACAATGTTTCATGTGGAATGATATTATACCTTTTGTTGAAGACCGTACTTAATTGTTCAAATAGAGCACTTTCAGAACTACATTTTTGTCTATATTTACACTTCAACCAACAAACAAATTGAACAACTTCTTCAGAAATAGACATGAAAAATTGTCCGGTAAAAACGGGCCTTTATAATATATAAGATATGCCATTGAGGAAATTGGTTAATTAGATCGAATTATCTGCCATTATGAAAACTTCCTACCCAAAAGATAAAATTAACATCTTATTATTAGAAGGAGTTCATCCTTCTGTAAGGAAAATTTTTAAAGAAAATGGGTATACGAATATCACGTATTTAAAAACGGCATTATCAGAAAATGATCTAATAAATTCGATTAGAAACACTCACTTACTAGGTATTCGTTCAAAATCACAAATAACAAAAAAGATTATTGAACATGCCGAAAAGCTTTTGGCAGTTGGAGCATTTTGCATTGGTACGAACCAAATAGATCTAAAGAGTGCAACTGAATATGGAATTGCGGTTTTTAATTCACCTTTTTCAAATACGCGTTCCGTTGCTGAATTAGTTATTGCAGAAATTATTTGTTTATTGCGCAGAATTCCTGAGCGATCAGATGCTGCACATAGAGGCGATTGGCTTAAAGATGCGGCCAATAGTTTTGAAATTAGAGGAAAAAAACTTGGTATTGTGGGATACGGTCACATCGGTTCTCAAGTGAGTGTGCTGGCCGAATCTATGGGTATGCAGGTTTACTATTATGATATAGAGTTAAAGTTGCCTCATGGGAATGCAATAGCGTGTAAAAACTTAGACGATTTATTAAAGATTTCCGATGTAGTATCTTTACATGTACCCGCTACTTCACAAACCAAGGGCATGATAAAAGCAAAGCAACTGGATAAAATGAAAAAAGGATCTGTATTAATAAATTTAAGCAGAGGTAATGTAGTAGATATAAATGCCCTAACAAAAGCTTTACAAACAAAACATTTATTAGGTACGGGGGTAGATGTTTTTCCAAAAGAACCGGGATCTAAAAATGAAAAATTTATTTCTGAATTACAGGGTATGAAAAATGTCATTCTAACGCCGCACATAGGAGGTTCAACTGTTGAAGCACAAGAAAACATTGGTAGAGATGCGGCAAATAAATTAATCAATTATCTCGAAACAGGATCCAGTGCTGGTTCTCATAGCATTCCGGGATTAAGTTTGCCCATACAACAAGATGCACATCGATTTCTTCATGTACATTATAACGTTCCGGGGGTTCTATCTGAAATTAACACAGTTCTTTCTAAACTAAAGGTTAATATTTTGGGGCAATACCTAATAACTAATGAAGCCGTTGGCTATGTTGTGTTTGATGTAGATAAGAAAAGCTCTAAACAGCTGCTTATTGATCTAAAAAAAGTGAAACATACGATAAAAGTCAGAAGTTTATACTAACCGTTTATTTTTTTCTTATACATTTTAATTGTGTTTTCAAAATCATTATAAAAGTTGACCCATAGATATTTGACTGCGAGGTATTTTAATTGATAAACCAAGCACATTGTGTAAAATAACCACCAGTTCAAATTCCGACTTATGTTTAGCTACTATTTATTAATTAAAGAATATTCTTTTCTAATTTTTTACAAAGATTATGTGCATATATGCTGTTGAAGTTTTATTTGCTAATTTTGCACCGACTTTAATTTAAGTAAAAATATGAATTCTAAAAAAAGTAAAAATTTCGATGTTTTAATTGAAATCCCGAAAGGAAGTAGAAATAAATATGAATATGATTTTGTGTTGCATAAAATTAGATTTGACAGAATGTTATTTTCATCAATGATGTATCCTGGAGATTATGGTTTTATTCCTGAAACATTGGCACTAGATAAAGATCCGTTGGATGTATTGGTATTGGGTAGTGAACCAACCTTTCCAATGTGTGTTATGGAAGTTAAACCAATTGGAGTATTTCATATGACGGATGAAAAGGGTCCGGATGAAAAGATTATTTGCGTGCCCATTTCTGATCCAATTTGGAATCAACTGAATGATATTGCAGACATGAATCAACACCAAGTAAAAGAAATTGAACATTTTTTTCAGGTCTATAAGGATTTAGAAGAGAAAAAAGTTGATGTTGGTGGTTGGGGAAATGCTGAAGAAGCCGTTAAAATTTATGAAGAATGTGTAATAAGATATGACCAAAGTGAGCACAAGAAAAAGAGAACGTTCACCATATAATAACTAATTAAAAAGCGAATAAAATTAGGCCACCTTTAATATATC